>Ga0070741_10005918_pt1 | contig 26657 bp, 20 predicted proteins | sample Coa_R1_4_FD_66440 | JGI IMG/M metagenome (GOLD analysis project Ga0070741, IMG submission 66440) | Surface soil microbial communities from Centralia Pennsylvania, which are recovering from an underground coalmine fire - Coalmine... | ecosystem: Environmental > Terrestrial > Soil > Unclassified ... | reverse complement strand
TCCCTGCGGAATTTTGGCCATTGGAACTTGAAACATTGAGACTTGACAAAAGCCATTGATTTTTTTGGTTCCCCTTGGGATTTCTTGTTCCTAGAGGGGATCGGCAAGAACGATTTTAAGGCACGCGCGCCCAGTACGGGCGCGCATCTACGGCGAAAGTCCCTCATGGGCTCAATAATTTAATTTTTTATCTTCCCTCGGGAAAATTCAAATTCCTAATGACTGAAGATTTTGTTACCTTCTTGCTGGAGAATCTAAAATCTGCGATGATAGATACATTCAAAGGGAAGAAAATTAAAATTTAATTGAATGAAAGAAAAAGAGATCACGAGTTTACAGCATCCTCTCGTCAAACACCTGGTGAACCTTCGTCAGGATCGCAATTACAGATACACATTTAAGCGCGTTCTTTTAAGCGGTAGAAAATTAATTAAAGAACTTTCCAGAACGACCCGACTGCATACTTTGCTGCTCGAAAAAGGCACCCTGCCTTCGGTCGAAGCGGACGAAGTTATTTACACGACACCCGAAATTCTGAAAAAAGTCACAGGACTAGAAAATCCCGAGCCGATCGCTGCAGAAATCGCGATGCCAGAGGTCCAAGATCTCTCCTCTGCGAACTTTCTTTTGATTCTCGATAGAATCAGTGATCCTGGCAACTTGGGAACATTGCTGCGCACTGCACGGGCATTGGGGTGGGATGGAGCCTTTTTGACTCAAGGGAGCACCGACCCCTATAATGAAAAAACTCTGCGCGCTGCCAAAGGAGCCACATTTACACTACCGTGGCGATCGGGAACTTGGGAAGAGTTAGACACGTTGCTAAACAATAAACCGTTCACCGTTTTGGCCGCAGATGCTTCAGGAAAGACCTTAAACGGATGTGTATTTTCTAGTCCTCTTGCTCTTATCCTTGGCAACGAATCCCACGGCGTCTCACTCGAAATAAAAAAAAACGTCGAGTCAATCGCCATTCCGATGATGGGAAGAATGGAGTCCCTCAACGTCGCTTCAGCAGGTGCCATTTTGATGCACGATTTAAAGGAGCGTTCGCATGGGTAAAAATGATAGATTTTGGCATATCGAAGAAGAATTTCACTCTAACGACCGCAAAGAATCGCGCAATGAAAGAAAACTCGCCTCCCATAAGGACCGGTCAAAATACAAAAAAACAGATCAGGATCAGCTTAAGAAACGCAGCGATCACGACCAGGAAGAAAATTCAGAGCATCTCAAACAAGGTCGCGTTCTTGCCATCAATCCGGAAGGAATCACCGTTTCCTGCGATCAGAAAAATTATGTTTGCACGTTGAAAGGTTCTCTCAAGCAGGATAAAAACCGGATCAAAAATCTCGTTGCTGTCGGAGACTTTGTCCGGTTCGAGGAGAAAGGTGAATGTCAGGGCTCCATTGCAAAGGTAATGCCACGTCACTCTGTTCTTTCGCGCGCCGACAATCTATCGCGCAACAAGGAACAATTGATCGCTGTTAATATTGACCAAGTATTGATCACCGCCTCCGTCGTTGCTCCCGCTCTAAAGCCGTTTCTCGTGGACCGCTACATCATTGCCGCGCAGAAGGGACATATGGAACCGGTCATTCTCATCAATAAAGTCGACCTTCTCGAATCTCCTCCAAAGGACATCGATTTGGAAAAATTAGAACAGGAAAAAGCACTTTTCGATGACTTTGTCCAAGCTTACCGAGCGTTGCACTTCAAAGTCATTCCCATCAGTATCGCCACAGGAGAAGGTATTGAGGAATTGAAAATAGCGATGCATCAGAAAACTTCTGTATTCTCAGGGCAGTCGGGCGTCGGAAAATCCTCTTTGATCAATCTCATCACGGGGACCGCTTTAGCGACGGGAGAAGTCGTTCAAAAAACCAATAAGGGATCTCATACGACCACGACGACTCATCTCGTTCCTCTTGAAGAGGGAGGATTTTGCATCGACACGCCCGGCATCAAAAGCTTTGGGATATGGGAGCTGCAAAGCGATGAAGTGGCTTCCTATTTCCCTGAAATCGTTACTGTGAGTTCTGAATGCCGATTTCCTGATTGCGCCCATCTCAATGAGCCTGGATGCGCAGTCAAATCAGCCGCTGAAGAAAACCGCATTTCCCCCTTGCGATTTGCCTCTTATTGCGCTTTAATGGCTTCCGTTTTAGAAGAACACCGACATAGGTAACCCGAGTACAAGATAAATATGGTCAAAATTCAATCCCTTCATGCTCTTGAAATTTTAGACTCCCGAGGCAACCCGACTCTTGAAGTCGTCGTGCGCGCTACCGATGGATCCGTTGGAAAAGCGGCTGTTCCTTCTGGGGCATCGACAGGTGAACATGAAGCGGTTGAATTGCGCGATGCTGACCCAAAGCGTTACTTGGGGAAAGGCGTGTTGAAAGCAGTAGCCAATGTGAAGGGACCGCTTCAAAATCTTCTCGCAGGTAAAGATCTTTTCGATCAGGAAGCGATCGATGCGCTAATGATTGAAGCTGACGGTACTTCGAATAAAGCGCTTTTTGGAGCCAATGCGATTTTAGGGGTTTCCCTCGCTGCAGCAAAAGCCGCCGCTGCTTCAAAAAAACAGCCTCTTTATCTCTACCTCGGCGGAACTCAAGCAACGCTTCTTCCTACGCCGATGATGAACATCCTCAATGGAGGAGCGCACGCCGATAATCTTCTCGACTTTCAAGAATTTATGATCCGACCTATTGGTGCGCCCACGTTTCGCGAGGCCGTTAGGTGGGGTGTAGAAATTTTCCATACTCTGAAAAAACTACTGAAAGCTGCAGATTATTCGACAGCAGTTGGCGATGAAGGAGGATTCGCTCCCCGCTTGGAGTCCAATGAAAAAGCCCTCGATCTCATCATTCAGGCAATTGAGAAATCAGGCTTTAAACCGGGATCCGATATCACCATCGCTTTAGACCCCGCTGCCTCTGAATTTTACGAGAGCGAAACACAAGCTTATCTCGAAAAGAAAAAGAAAACGGCGAAACATCCTTTTGCTTCGCGCAACTCCAGCGAGCAGATCGCCTATTTGGAAACGCTCTGCTCAAAATATCCAATCGATTCTATAGAAGACGGTCTCGACCAAAACGACTGGAAAGGCTGGCAAGCACTGACAACACAAATGGGACAGAAAATTCAAATCGTCGGAGACGATCTCTTCGTCACCAATGCGAAATTTCTGCAAAAGGGGATCGATCAAAAAGCTGCCAATGCGATCCTAATTAAAGTCAATCAGATCGGCACCCTGAGTGAAACATTGCAAACCATTGCCCTTGCCAAAAAAAATGGATATGCAAATGTGATCTCTCATCGCTCAGGAGAGACAGAAGATACAACAATCGCTGACCTTTGCGTTGCGACGTCTGCAGGCCAAATCAAAACGGGATCGCTCTGCCGTTCCGACCGCGTCGCTAAGTACAACCGACTCCTTGAAATCGAAGATGAACTAGGCTCAAAAGCTCAATATAAATCGTTGTAATTACTCTTGTCCCAGTAACCGCCTTCATTTTCCTCTCCCTTGGGGGGAATGTGATAGAAACCCAGCTCGTTTTCCTTGCGAGTGCGATGCGAGTAATCAATCCGATATATTCTTGATAGCGATTTGGCAATGCGTTTTGTAAAGTAGTCCTCACAAAAAGCATAGTCTGCATTAAAGGAGGTGACCTCTCCTAGGCTTCTAAATACTTTTCGCGCAGCCGCAACAGTGATGTAAAAGCCATTAGTCATATAGAAAGCATCGGGAGCCCAAAATCTGGCAACCAGTTCTTCACCTTCCAGGATCTTCTTGATTGCTTGACGGACAAGCACCATGTCATTGATAAACGCGGATTCATGTTTAAACAGAATGATATCCTCATTGAGGCATTCGGGATCATTGGCCGCAGCTTTAATCGAAGAGATAATACAATTCAAACAATCGAGCTGATGTCCTCTCGCTTTGATGAGGCGACATGCAGGAACTTGGTCTTTGAAAGTGATGTCCATATTAGCAGGATCATTCGTCACCAAGAAAATCTTCTTAAAAGGGATGAACTGCATATCCGCTTCGGTATGGTTTTTAAGCCATTCAAATCTTCCTAAAGAAGGCCCTGTACATAAAATAATGCGGTTTTTAATCGCATTGTCGATTTGAGCACTGCAGATTTCAGACTGCTGATCTCGCTTAAGCACTGTCAGCCCATGATTATTTAAATGGCGCTCATGCAATCTCCATTCGGGATGTGTCTTTAAAAAATCAACAACGGCCTGCCAAAGCCCTTTTTTATTGCGATCAATATGCACCGGATATTCTGAATAATCTCCATAATAACAGACGTCGTCAACAAATCCCCACGGGGCATCGGTATCATGGAGAACAATGTATTGATTGACTTTGGGAGAAAACTTTTCGAGCTCATAGGTTAAGTGACAATAAGTATGCATTGTGTCGATAAAAAGAAGATCTGTTGGCTCAATATCGACGAACATGTCATTGCCTTGCTTAAATTTGAAAACAACCCTGTTTTCTTCTGCTAAGCGCTGTGCATTGATCCATGGTTCTAAGGCAGGAGTATTCAAATCGATCCCTAAATAGACCGGTTCTTCAGCATCGCTTTCTACAAGCCCCAGCAAAAGACCCCATGTAGAAACAACATCTCTGATTCCGATCTCAGTCACAGAACTGCACTCTGAGGCCAAGCGACGTAAGTGAGGAAGATGCTCATTGATATCGGATGACTGGAGATATTTAGAGTAATAGTGCTTTTCCATTTCCAAAAAAGAGGGAGTCTTAGCGACACCCGTAAAAGCGCTAGATGTACCTAACAATAGGACGCAAAAAAAGGTCAAACGGGAAATCAATCGCAGTTTCAGCATAAGAACCTATCCCAGTAAGAAGTTTCATTTGATTCTAGCTAAAAAAATAAATGCATGCAAAAAAATTTCCGACGAATTATACAGAGAGAGGTTCAACAATCCGTTAACGCATTCTTATGCCTGTCAATTTTTGTCACTTTTTGCTCCACCTTATACCCAACGTGATTAAAAATTTGGATTTAAGACCGAACCAAAGCCCCGGGATTGGACGATCGAATCTAGCCCCTATTTCTAATAGTGGCGACGATTCGATCGCGCCAATCGCGGGAGCTTTCGCTTCGGTCCTAAACCAAATTTTCAGTCGCATTGGGTGTATATCCTTTCTTTTAGGAATTGTTTTTTACGGGCACTGCAGCAACGATTCTCTTGAAGATGTGCATTGCATTGAAAAAAGAGGTGTAATCTATAAGTTTTTAAAAGCGGATAAAGAAAATGAATATTTTGTTCTTCACGATTTCCCCGTCTGGGAGAATGAAACTTTCGATGTGTTTGATCGCTTCAAAGATGATCAAGCTATTGCCATTGATATCGGAGCTTGGATTGGTGCAACAACAATTTGGTTGTCAAAAAACTTCCATCACATCCTTGCAATCGAAGCCGATAGGGAAGCTGTTAAATCGATTTCGGGAAACCTGAGAGCATCGGAATGCTCTAATGTAACTCTATGTCCCTTTCCCATCGCAAAAAATCGGGAAGAGGTAATCTTTGGCCCTAGAGGTCCTAGGCTTAACGACTCCATGTCCTGCATTAAATCCCAATTGAATAGTCCATTTGACTACACAATGAAATCGCTAACACTCAAACAGATTCTTTTTGATCATCTTTATTCTAATGCAGATCTTCGGTCCAGAAAAATTGGACTCATCAAATGCGATATTGAAGGCGGTGAGGAGAACATTCTTGAAGACGTCCTCCATTTTGCCTACTATAACAAAATTCCTGTTTACATGTCCTTTCACGTGGACTGGTGGCAATCTAAAAAAGTGAGTGACTTTGAATCTTTGTTTAGCTACTTCACTAATGATTGTCCCGATGCAGATGTGTGTTCTTACTTAAGACATCATCCCTTCGGCTCTGTGTTGTTTCAGCCTAAAAGCGATGCAGGAGTTTTAGCTAAACAAAACCTCACTGCTGTTATTATCGCCTATAATCAACCTACTTACATTAAAAATATGGTCACACAGCTCGAAAAACTCACATCTGACATTGTGATCATCGACAACAATAGCAATTCTCCCTCGTTACTTGAGTACTACGACAAAAGCTATAAGTACACTCTTTTCAAAATGCACTCAAATCTAGGCCACACCGTATATATGAACGATTTTATCCAGAAGCTAATCGGAGATATCTACCTTTTAACCGATCCCGACTTGGAATTTAACCCCAAACTCCCCGACAACTGCCTGCAAACTCTAATGGCTATTTCTCAGTATTTTGAATCGCAAAAAGTAGGATTTTCCCTACTTATCGATGCAGAGGATATCCGAACCGACGTCACCTATTTTGGACACTCGATCAAAGAGTGGGAAAGCGCCTTTTGGAAAAATCCGCTTCTTTATCCCCTTGATCCCTCTCTTGAACTCTACCAAGCAAGTATCGATACAACCTTCTGCCTCGTCAATCAAAGATTTCATAATCCGGCCATCCGTATCGCAGGCGATTACACGTGCAAACACATGCCGTGGCATACCCATTTCCAAAGCTTTCTGGGAGAGGACGAGTTTGAGAATTACCTAAAAGACAACGTTTCAACCAACTGGTTTAAGTGAGACCGCCAAAAACAAATCAACGTGGGTTAGTGGCGACTAAAGTCACAGAAAAAAAGGGTTCGGCACAAATGAGTCGTGTGTGGGCTGTCAGTGGCTTGCACATTTTCGGCGTTGCCAAGCAGTAAACAGGGCCAAAGAGTTTTCCCACTTTAGAAATGAGATCTCCCGCATTGACATAGCTTTTAAACCCCTTTTTCTCAAGCAAACCCCATTCTTCCGCGACTCTTCCGGAAACACCTGGTGCACACATAGAAATTGATCCCTGCTTAGCCATAGAAGTATTTTCGTAAATGAAAGTGTAAGCAGCTAAAGCACCTCCAAGACTGAATCCCAAGACTTTCGCCGCTTTTCCCAACTCCAAGGCCTTATTAAGCCATAAGGAAATCTCTTCCTGAGCATGTTTGAAGGCATTCAAACCGGGCCCAGCAATATCAAGATCGCTGAGAAGCGATGCCCAGCCTCGCTCTGAGTCGAAAGAAAAATCCGTTCCGCGGAAAAGCAGAATCGACGCAATTCCCTGCCTTTCCGGAATCAGGCCAATGGCAGGCATCCCGTGCCAAATATTAATGATATGATCCACAATAAAAGACTCGAAGTGAGCCTTGCCATCGATTTCTATGGGGATAAAAATTTTCTGTCCTACTTTAACGTCGCGGTAAGCCAATGCTTTTGTTAAAATTTCGGCAACCGCAATTTCAAAATAGTCCCCAAGAGGAGCTTTCTCATATAGAGTTCTTAAAAGACAGCAGACAAGCTCCAGATCGCTTTCATCGGAAGATACTGTTCCGACAACAGGCCGTTTAAGAGAAAAATAACCGTATTTTTCCGAAAATTCCTCTACTTCGGAAATTCTCTCAACAATTGTCTTCTCTTGCAATGGATGCGCTAAAGGAAAGGCTTTTTGCTTCTCGCTTGCGCTCCAATCGAGGAGCTGATCCAAATTTTTTAGCGCTCTAAGGCGCATGCGGTCTTTCCAAGTTTGAAGTTTCTCAGCAATCGCAGGAGGGCATTGATCATCACATGCCGCTAAATGATTCGGCCCTAAATCCAAATTTTCAGCAATGCTGAGAATAGGTAATCCCCATGCCAAAATAAAAATCAAAAACAATGCTTTCACTCTCCAACCTGTTCTGAAGGGAAAATGCGATCAAAAGCAGATCCAAATTCTGCTTGGATGGCTGCTGTATCCTTAAGTATGTTTTCATCACGAATATTTTTCTTTGCGCGAATCTTCAAGCTCGAGGAGTTAAAGATATTGCTCCTATCGTTAAACACAGCGATGATTTTCTCTTTTCCGTTATGAATGCAATATTCGTAGGGTGTACGGCTAGCATTATAGCGTGCGATGACTGTATAAGGCCACCTATCCGCTTTAAAAATCGATTGTCCTTGCAAAACTTCGGCCATCAAATCTTCTCCAGTCAAATAGTGAAATAGTGTTGGAAAAATATCCATGTGGCATGTCATTGGGCATTCCATCTTCTCTTTAAGAGAACCGTTCTCTCCAAATTTATAATAAATAGGAGGCGTAATTTGCGGCTCGCTCAGGGCAGAGGCATGAAACAGGTTGCCGTGTTCATAGAATTCTTCTCCATGATCTCCAGTAATCACGACGACCGCCTCTTTTCCTCCCGCTGTCTTTTCTAAAGCATCCATAAACTTTCCAAACTGGGAGTCGACGAAGCGAATCGCATTTTTATAGCGATTGATGATCATCCTTGGTTTCCTTTTTTCAAACGCCGCGGTGAAGTAATTGATCTTTTCTACAAAAGGGGTGAAAAAAGTTTTTTCCTTGGGCCAGCTATAATCAAAATGGGTTGCATCTAAAAAGATAAGAAAAAGTCTTCCAGACCTCTCATCATTCATCTGCTGTATCGTATGCGCCATTACACTTTGATCGCGCAAATAAGGCTCGCAGCATTTTTCTTGATCGGGGAAAAAAATAGAATCCGCCAAATGTTCTCCTTCTCCAAAGATCAGACGGTTCATTTGGTAAAAAGTAAGCCGAGCCGCAGAGGCAAGGTGGATCTTATACCCCATTTTTTTGAAAAGACGTAAAGGCACGCTTCCTTTTTTCCACGTCTCGGGGTCTATTTTCCCCCAATAGAAGGGAAACGTGGAATGAAAGAGAGAGAACCAGGAAAGATGCGTCGCATTTGCATTAGAAAAAGTCGTCTCAAAAGAAATATTTTTCTCTTTGAACTGCTTTAAATGGGGAGCATTTTCATTCGTGATGTAATCGTCGCGCAAAGATTCGACGACAAACACATAGATATCCGGCTTTTGCGACAACGAAAAAGCTCTTGAGTCTAGCTTTCGCATTAGCACTTCTCCTCCTTCCCATTCTTGAAGAGAACTTTTTAGAACAATAGGATCCGTTCTGGATGAGATAAATGTGGATTTCCAGGGTAGCGCTTTTTCAAAACGATCGGAATACAGCAACGAAATGTGAGATTTCATTCCATAATCCCAGCTCAAGAAAAGCACAAAAATAACCCCAATGACATTTGCGAGCTTGCGAGAAGACAAAGTCAAACTGCGTTTCTGCGCCCATTTTGCTGATACTTTATACATCCAAATGCTCGACGAAAGAAAGCCAAAGATCGCGACAGCCACAATTGCCCAAATAAGCATAGATACATTTGTAGCTAAAAGAAGCTCGATAAAGTTCGCATAACTCTCCTGGGAAATGAAATGCACGGCGTCCCAGAAAGAGATATCCATCAGCCGTTCTAAGGGAAAATCGATCAAATGTCCCAAAAACAGGGCAAAAACGATCATAGCGTAAGGATTAATGAGACGAGGTAAATAGGTGGCAATAACTCCCGCCAACAAAATAAGGACAAACGTTTCTAAGGCGCATTGGGCGATGGCAAACAAAGCAAAATGGTAAGTTGACGGTGAAATACTCGGCTCAATGAGAAAAATATGAAAAACATGAATCGCTGCAATGATAAAAAAATAACACCCGAAAAAGATGTAATTAATGGGAGCACGAAGGGTTTTAGGCGACTGTTTTCCCCGATTCATTAAATAGATACCCATCGTGATTGAAACTAGAATTCGCAAACAGAATCTAAGAACCTAGGATAGGTTCAAGAGACTTTCCAGTATATACTGGTTCCGTTTCAATCGGCTATAGAATTTCGATTTTTAACAACCCCCTTTTCCGATCCATCAAACAGGGTCTTATTGCTCGAATAATGCCCCTGTTTGATGAATCAAAAAATGGTCGTGTTAAAACCAAAATTCTATAACCCATTGAAACGTCACCAGTATATACTGCTTATGAGCCACTGCGAAAATCTTTTCAATCCCAAACATCATTATAGACTTGTGATTTAATTTTATTTTGCACACTTTTAAAATAAAATATGAGATTCCTTCATGAAGGACATTCCCTCTTCAATTTACCATCTCTTATTGAACAAGGAATTTACTTTAAAAAAAGCGACTCAACTTATTCCTTATTTACACGCTTTAGGTATCGAAGGGATCTGCTTATCACCGCTTTTTTCTAGCTTTGAATATAGTTATCACATCACCAATCCCAATGCTCTGAATCCCGACATTGGGACGGAAAAGGATCTAAAAGAATTTTGCAGTCAATTAAAGCACTTTGGAATGAAACATATCCTCGACATCGTTCCCAATCACATGGGGATTAAGGGGGATAAAAACATCTGGTGGGTGGATGTTCTAGAAAATGGATCCAAATCTGCTTACGCCCCTTTTTTCGATATCGATTGGAATTTAGAAAATAAAAAACTTAGAAATAAAATCATTTTGCCGATATTAGGCGAACCCCTAAAAAATCTTCTGGAAAAAGGTGAACTCCAACTTCTTTGGAACAATGGATTTTGGTTTCGTTATGGTGACTATCTACTCCCGGTTTCGACTACTGTTTATCCTTTTCTGCTAAGTCAGGAACCCGTCTTAAAAAAATACTGCTTCCGTAACAAAAAACAATGGGTAAAACTTTATAACAAAAAACCCTCCCTGCAAAAAGCGATTGACTCTCTTCTCTCTTGCCTCAATAATCATGCTAAACTTCTCAATAAAATCCTGTGCAAACAGCATTACATTCTTACTCACTGGCTTTCAAGGGTCCCCAAGAGAAACTACCGACGCTTCTTTAATATCAATGAACTCATCGCCATCCATATTGAAAACAAAAAAGTTTTTGAGGCTCACCACCGTTATGTTTTCGAGCTAATCCGTAGAGGTTATATACAAGGCTTAAGAATCGATCATCTCGATGGTCTTTATGATCCCTCAGAGTACTTGCAAAGAATCCGCAGGAAAAAACCTGGATTGATCTTCATTGAAAAGATACTGATGCATGAAGAGTTCCTTCCCGAGAAGTGGCCCATCGCAGGCACCGTGGGATACGATTTTCTCAATATTTTAAATGGCCTTTTCGTCGATCAAAAAAACAAGCAGAAACTCTCAGAGATTTACGCTGAATTTATTCAAGAGAGGTTCAGTTATCAAAAGATTTATTACAGAAAAAGAAAAGAATATCTTCAAACACAAATGACAAGCGAGATTCATGCCTTGAGCTCGCTTCTAAATAAACAATGGCCCCACTTTTCTTTAGCGGACATTAAGCGCGCTTGGTTGGAGATTCTCGCTTGTTTTTCCGTTTACCGCACCTATTTTAAAACCGGAGCTGTTGTGCGGAAAAAAGACCGAGAATATCTGAAAATGGCGATCCAAAAAGCAAAAGCAAAGGCGCCAAAAATCCCCTCAACACTATTCGATGCGATTCAAAAATATCTGCTCTCCCCCTTCCCCAAAAAAGATCAGATGCACCTCCTTTTGTCCTTTCAACAAATGACAGCTTCTGTGATGGCTAAAGGCATTGAAGATTCTGCTTTCTTTGTTTACAACCGCCTTATTTCGCTTAACGAAGTCGGCAATGATCCCAGTCACTTTGGATCCAGTAAAGAAGAGTTTCATTCTTTCAATCTTAAAAAATTCAAATCATGGCCTTTAGGACTTTTAACCTCTTCCACCCACGATAGCAAGTATAGCGAAGATGTGCGATTGCGCATCCACGCGATCAGCGATATGCCCGAAAAATGGAAATCTCTTATCTTTCAGCTGCGAAAGGATAATGAAAAGTATTTCTCCCACCTCAATGGAAAAATCATTCCCGACCCCAATACAGAATATTACATTTATCAAATGTTAGCTGCCGTTGGCTCTGAACATCCAGAACGACTGTGGGTCAGTTTAAGAAAAGCGATTCGTGAAGCTGCCACTTTTACATCTTGGAGAAAAATTGATGAAAATTACGAAGCTGCCGTCAAGAAGTTCCTTTTTTCCCTCCTAAATAATCCAAGTAAAATATTTCTAAGTTTTCAGCGCGAAATCGCTCGCCTCGGTCATTGCAACGCGCTTGCATCTCTAGTATTAAAAATGGGATCCTGTGGAATTTTTGACCTATACCAAGGAGATGAACTTACACATCTTTCTCTCATGGATCCTGATAACCGGCGACCAATTGATTTTGAAAAAAGAGAAGAGGAACTGTGCCTATTAAAAAATACTAAGATAAAAATTACAGCACAGGGATTGCGCTTTAGAAGAGATCACAAAGAACTCATGCTTAAAGGGGATTACATTCCTTTAAAAACACATCCTTCTGTGATTGCTTATGCACGCAAATGGAAAAGTGAAGAAATCATCGTGATAGCCCGCCGCTTTTATACTAAAGAAGAAAAACAGGAAACTCTTGTGCTTCCTCAAGCCCTTCAAGGGAAAGTTTTTCAAGATCTCTTTACCCAAACGGAAGTCAAGATAAATCGGAGAGGTCTCCCACTTTCAGAAATCTTAACTCCCAATCTTTTTTCAATCCTGATAAAGAAGCTGTACTGCTGACAAACGCAGAAGGCGTCAGCTTGGCAGCCAATTTTTGATCTTCACTCGTGCCTTGCCTCTCCGGCAATGGTCACTCGCTCCAGACACAAAAATTTGCGCCGCTTCCTTGCAAAATTCTATAGCCGATTGAAACGGAACCAGTATATAAGCCCTTGTTTGCTTTTAAAGCATGGAACGAATGAGTCCCTCAAAATCTTTTTTATTTACATACTCTTCCACATGCTTTGCAGTTGTTCCGATTTCAAGTGCAAAACCTGGGATATGTTGATACACATTGCCATGAGCCAGCTCTTCTTTCATCCGCTTAGCAAAACCATCAACAAATGCATCCCACTTAAAGGAACTTTTTTTAATGGTCTTCACATCGCTTTTGAGATCGGGATTAGAAAGAATATATCCCATAAATCGAAGAGGGTGAACATGATTAATCCTCTTCCCCTTTTTCTCTAAAACACTTTTTTCGAAGACTAGCTGAATAAGATTCTTATCTGCCATCGTACTAATGATCGACTTGATAAATCTCTTTTCCTTGTCGCTAAGCGGCAAACCATAAAAGGGCTCAATAGGACCGCCGGAATTTGCCTGAATCACATGCGCGTTACTAGAAAAAATAAAGGGAGCCTTATCGCCGCTCTCGCATTTTGCAAACTCAAAACCCTCTTGGGGCGTTTCTTTTCTTATAATGGGAGAAGGCTGAACGTCATCCTCATCAAAAATCCACGAATCCTCCTTTATCTCGCTGTTGCGATAAAAAGTCGCTAAAGAGGCGACGCGATCGATGAGCTCCTCCACATGAACTTTTGTCATCAATTGATTTCGCTTAGCTAGAGGATACATCACACGAATCTGCCTATTCTGCTCTTGAAAAAAGCCATCCAAGGATGGCAAAAGATCCTCAAGCTGAAATTCTTCCACAAAGGTTGCGGAAGCATTTAAAAAATCTTCGCAGCGATAGCACTGTTTCCCGAGTAAAAATAGATCAGCGTAATAAGAAGCTAAAAAAGCATGATCGGGTTCACCCGCATTAAAAGAGAGGTATTGCAACGTGTCTAGCAATTTATTCTTGGTCACAGAAAACTCATCTTCAAAAAAGCCACCGTTCCGTGCCGCCTCTGCTTGCCAAAGAAAAATAGAGAGAAGGTTATCCATCGCTTCCTCAGAAACAAAGGCATATCCGTTCACGGGGTAAAAGAAGCGTGGACGTGGATGCACCCAAGTTTCTTCTATGCCACGGGAGCAGAGTTCCATGCGGTTTTGAAACAACTCTTGCAAAAGTAGAGATTTCCAGCTCTCTTTTAAGTCGTGATAAGTTGCGATCGATTTTTGAGTATTGGGATAAAATAGGCGCAAAATCACTTTCGAAATATTCTCATCCTGCCCAATTTGAATCGCTGCGGGAATTTCATCCTTGAAAATAATATCTCCGAAATGTCTTTCAATGATTTCCTGGATATTTTGAGCCGAAAAATCACCGACAGCAATTACTGCGATCTCCTGCGGTTGATCCATATGAAACACAGAGGGATCATCACAAAATGCATTTTCATCGCTGAAGGAATGACAGCTCGTTTCATTGAGGATTTTCTTCTTGCAAATCACCAAAAAATTTTCGAGTTGCCCTGTAGACGATGCTGCCCCATCAAAAGAAAACCTCTCCTCTCCTCCTGAGGACTTTCTGATGACGACCCGCAGTGAACAGCTCTCGGAAGGAAGGGCATTTTCCTGAATATAAGTTTTAACCCCGTTAGAAAGATGCACGATGTGGACTTTTTCTTCCTGGCTTACAGGGTCATCAAGACGCAGCTCTTGCGCAGCTGCAAAATGAGTCAGGACACAAAGCCCCGCAGTAAATAAAACAGAGATCCTCATCCTTTCCTCCTTTAAATTTAGGGGCCGCAAGAGAATGAAGATCTCATCACTTTTTGCAGCCCCCCGAAAGTTTAAAAACAAGCAGGTTGATATATTAAAAAACTTTTATTCTATTCAACCCATTTCTTTCTCAGCAACTCTTTAAAAAACCTAACAGACTATTTTTTAATGCCTTATGAAAAGAAGTTAAGGAGAAAAAGTGGGCTTAAAATTAAAACCACTTTATTTAAAAAAAATTATTTATGATAAGATGCAAAAAGAAGGATGAGCAATGAGGGATCGATGCGCCACACAATCTTTCTTTTTGGAGAGGCGGAAAAAGGAGAGTTTTGCACCCCCTTCCTGTGCAAATCGTTGCCTCAACTTGCCGACACATTTGGGAATCCTCCAGAAGAGAGTTTAGGATTGCTCTACGCCGTTCAGGCGCTACTCTTCCAAAGAGAGCTGATTTATTTTAGAGTCAAAGAAGAAGGCTTTAGCGTTCCCGACTACATGCGCGGAATCCGCTTACTGCAAAATAAAGAGGCGTTTCAAGAATTGACTGCGATATGCATGCCTGGGGTCGGTGATGCAGAGATCATCGGCGCAACCAGCTCAATCTGCTCTCTTTATCGCAGCTTGCTGATTACAACGGAAAAGGACCTCTACGACTATCTCACCCACGTTCGCAAAGCTTAGAGGCGTAGATCTTGCGCAACCTGTTCTTCCTGCCCTGCCTGGAAAAAAACAGCAATAGTAACCGGGCGCGAAGAAGAAGTTACGCAAGATGTCTAGTTTTTTAAGTGAAGTACTGAGCGAGACCTTCGGCGTTTGGCTTCATCCCTTTTGTCCCCGTCCTCCAGTTTGCAGGACAGACTTCGCCATCTTTTTCAAAGAAGATCAAAGCGTCGAGCATGCGCAGGGCCTCGTCGACAGAGCGACCCAAGGGAAGATCATTGATGAGTTGATGGCGGACAATCCCTTGTTTATCGATGAGAAATAATCCGCGGTATGCGATACCCTCATCCTCTTTAAGGACATTAAAATTGCGCGCAATCGATTTGTTCATATCGGAGATCAAAGGATATTCCACCCCCTCAATCCCTCCTTTAGACTTCGGAATATTTAACCATGCCAGATGAGAGAACCAGCTATCGACAGAGCAGCCGACAACTTGAGCATTTCGCTTTTTAAACTCAGGAAGCATCTCCTGAAATGCGTGAAGCTCCGTCGGGCACACAAAAGTAAAGTCTAAGGGATAAAAAAAGAAGATAACGTACTGATTTAAAAAATCGTGCAGAGAAAATGCATCGATGACCTTGCCCTTCTCCACAGCTTTAGCTTTAAAATGGGGAACTGTTTTGCCAATTAATGTTGAACTCATCATTTTTTATCCTTCTATTGAAACCGTTCTTGAGCGTGCGCAATCCACCTTTCTGCGCCTATCGTCGTCGGTCCTCCATGACCGGGATATACCTTCACATCTTGCGGAAGTGCAGCTAACCTCTTTAAAGATGCCCACATGAGAGCAGGCCTCGCCGTTGGAAAACTTAAGTTGCCAATTGTACCTCGGAAAAGAGTATCTCCTGAAATGAGAACTTTCTCTTTCGGCAGGTAAAAACAGACACCACCCGGAGTGTGCCCCGGCGTATGAATCACCTCGATGTTTAAGTTGCCGATAGAAATCTGCTGGCCGTCCGTTAAAAAACCGTCTGGATTCACCCCTGTCACAGGGAAAAAAAGAGGAAGTTTATCTGAGCCCGGGCTTTCGAGGTTTCCAGCATCTTCCTTGTGAATGTAGACGGGAAGGGAGAGGTTGTTCTTCAACAAGGCCACTTCAGCCGTGTGGTCCCAGTGTGAATGTGTGAGCAAAATCATTTGAATCGAAAGCCCCAACTCTTCTGCGCGGCTTAAAATTGTCTCTGTGCTTTCGAAAGGCACATCGATGACAACCGCTCGCTTTGTTTCTGAGCAAGCGATGAGGTAAGCATTGGTGTCGGCCGGACCTGAAGAGAAAATTTCTAAGATCATCAGCCCTCAAAGCGAGTTGACAATACCCCTAAGCTCAAATCGGGTAAGCTGAATAACAAAAAATTGCACCGGAGAGGATTCGAACCTCTGACCTTGCGGTTCGTAGCCGCATGCTCTATCCAGCTGAGCTACCAGTGCATAGGCAACTATCATCTACAATTGTCTGATTTTCATCAAGAATTTGCGCACCGCATTGAAAAAAACAGCACATCCAAAAAATTATTACTCCGCGCAGAAAATCCTTTTTTTCGATAAACTCTCATCAAAAATGAAGTATCATCATCTCTTTCAAGTCAAAAAAGGCGTTTCCTCAGAAGAAGCCTCTCTCGAACTGAGCTTCTATCTTGACTATGTCTATGAAATCGTCGACCAAGAAACGGAAACGGTGCAGATTGGCGGCTATTCGGATGTTAGCTCCTTCTTTCCCAATCTTCAACACTCAACTCTGAAAGACTCCACAATTTCCCAGGACATCGACTGGGATAAACAATGGGCATCTTTTGCTCCTAATTTTCAAGAGGGTTTTGCCCATATCGATTTAGAAGGTAAAGCTCTTCTTCTTAAACCTGGAGCGGGTTTTGGCGACCTCTCCCACCCCACAACCCGTCTTGTCTTGAAGTTAATGGTTCCCTTTGTCAAAGATCATCTTATCTTTGATTTAGGCTGCGGCAGCGGGATTTTATCCGTCGCTGCAGCTCTTCTGGATGCCAAACGAGTTCTGGGAATAGATATAGACCCAGAGGCCCTCACACATTCCCAGGAAAATGCTAAAATTAATGGTGTCGAAGACAGGACCCACTTTTCTAAAAGCATCGAACTTAAGGCTCCGATTGAGCACATTGTGATTCTCATGAACATGATTGAAAGCGAACAAGAGCGGGCTTGGGAAGCTTGTAGGGCACTCCATGAGGCAAATGCCACAGTGATCATTTCTGGCTTACTTTCCTCCCAGGTCCCCGCTTATCTACAGATCATCAAAACCCGAAATTGGACCTTCATTAAAGAGGTTGTAGAAGAGGGATGGTCGGGGCTCATTTTCGAACAAAAGTTTTAACCTGCTAATATTCAGCCTATTCCGATCACCTTCGTTTTTTTATTAAACATATGGTAATTATAATAAATTTTATGTATAATATTAATTATAATGATAATAAATAAGAGGGAAATATGACAATAAGCAATGCTTCATTTGAAAACTTTTTAAACAAAGATATAGATCTTGATAATTATGTAATGACTGAATCGATGAGAACAATCCATCGTTGGAATTTGATTGGCCGTTGGCAAAACTCTCAAAATCTCGATAGAGATCGGCTTTGTAACAATATTGAAACTGCTTTAAATAGATATGGGCCCTTAATGCCAGATCAAAGCGCACAAGCAAAGAAAAATTTGGAAACAATGAAGCAAAAATTCGGAAAATATGAATCGAACAGTGGTACTTCGCTTTTCAAGGCTGCTAACTGTATTGCAACAATCGACAGAATTGTAAAGACCATCGACACTGTGATGAAAAATTCTGTGAAGAGTACCCCCCTTCCCGAACTAGCTGCTCCTAAAAAGAAGACATATTTCGGCAACCTTCAACCACAGGTCGCTCCCCCTGTTCAAACACAGCATCACTTCACAACCCAACCTGTTACTAATAATTCCACTCTTCTGGCCCCAAAGGGGGTCTCTCCAGCCGATTGGAGTAAAAAACCGGCTTCGAACCGAGAAGCAGAAAAGTCTGTTGACACAGAAGCAAAGAGGGCTGCCCAACTAAAGAGAAGAAGAAAATCCGGCTCGAGAAGGAATTCCGCTACAAATGTGCTTGCACGGCAAGTAGCTGATGCCGCGAAGAAATCCCATCGCACCGAAAAATAAATCAATTTGCGTACATAAAAACGCCCCTTTCAGATCTTCTCTGAAAGAGGCGTTTTTATTTTTGGGTTAAGGCCTGTCCTTACATCATATCCATGCCCATGCCACCCATTCCTCCCATACCGCCCATTCCTCCCATACCGCCCATTCCACCCATACCGCCCATTCCACCCATGCCGTCCATTGGCATGCTTGCTTTGGCTTTTGGTTGAGGTTTGTCGGTGATCATAGCAGCGATTGTAATGAGCAGTCCTGATACGGAAGCTGCGTTGAGAAGAGCGCTCTTTGTCACGAGGACAGGATCAATGACACCCGCTTGGAGCAAGTCTTCAAACGTGTCTGTCAAACCGTTGTAACCCCATGCGCCTTCTTTCTCGAAGATTTTTTCAGCGATGAGATTGCCTTGCTTGCCGCAGTTCCTTGCGATTGCGGTCGCTGGAGCAAATGCCGCTTCTCTAATGATCTCCACGCCGATTTGCTCATCCCCTTCCAACTTCAGTTGATCGAGCGATTTTACGGCGCGAAGAAGCGCTACACCTCCCCCAGGGACAATTCCTTCGGCTACAGCGGCGCGTGTCGCATGCAGAGCATCTTCAACGCGGGCCTTTTTCTCTTTGAGCTCAGCTTCCGTTGCAGCACCCACGTTGATCACGGCGACGCCACCGACGAGTTTAGCGAGGCGCTCCTCAAGCTTCTCTTTGTCATAATCAGAAGTGCAGCTGGCAATTTCCGCGCGGAGTTGCGCAATGCGGTCTTGGATTTTTTTGGCATCGCCAGCGCCATCGACAATTGTTGTTTCTTCTTTAGAGATTTTAATTTTCTTCGCTCTTCCAAGCACTTCGAGGCCGACATCTTCGAGAGATAAGCCGACATCTTCCGTGACGACGGTTCCTCCAGTGAGGATAGCGATATCTTCCAACATCGCTTTGCGTCGGTCTCCAAAAGCTGGAGCTTTGACAGCGCAGAGAGGAAGTCCTGCTTTCAGTTTGTTTACGACTAGTGTCGCAAGCGCTTCAGAATCGAGATCTTCAGCGATGATGAGTAGAGGGCGCTGCGACTTCTCCATGACCTTTTCTAAAATAGGAACAAGATCCCTTGCGCTAGAAAGCTTTTTGTCTGTGATAAGAATAAGCGCATTTTCGTACTCGACTGACATTTTCTCTGCATTCGTGACGAAATAAGGAGAGAGATATCCTTTATCAAACTGCATGCCTTCCACAACGTCCAAAGTCGTATCGATCCCTTTCGCTTCTGCAATTGTTATCGTTCCATCCTTTCCGACTTCTTTCATCGCCTCTGCAATGATTCCACCAATCGCAGGATCATTGTTTGCGGAAATGGTCGCGATCTGCTTCACCTCTTCTGGGCTGCTAATTGTTGTTGCGAGTTGGCTCAATGATTCAACCATTTTTTGGGCTGCTTTATCGATCCCGCGCTTAAGGCTCATTGGATTTGCACCCGCAATCACATTTTTAACTCCAGCGGCATAAATGGCTTCCGCGAGTACAACAGCTGTCGTTGTTCCGTCTCCAGCGACGTCGGAAGTTTTTGACGAGGCTTCCTTAACGAGCTGGGCGCCCATGTTTTCAAACTTATCTTTGAGAGCGATTTCTTTGGCGACAGTGACACCATCCTTTGTCGAAAGAGGAGCACCAAATCCCTTGTTGATCACGACGTTACGTCCTTTAGGTCCCAATGTCACAATGACGGCCTTTGCCAAAGTTTTGACCCCTTTCAGGATAGACTTCAGGGCTTCTTCATTAAATTGCAGCATTTTTGCCATAATCTCTTATCTCCAAAATGATTAAATGTATTGTTTAAACAAGAACGCCCAGAATATCATCTTCGGACATGATCAAGAAATCGGCAGCACCATTGTCCGTTTTCACTTCTGTTCCGGCATAGGCGGAAAAAAGAACGATATCGCCGACTTTGAGTTCGAGAGCCTTTAAAAGGCCTTTTTCGTCCAACTTGCCAGGGCCGATGGCGATGACTTCTCCTTGGCGCGGTTTTTCTTGAGCTGTTTCTGGGAGAAGGATTCCTCCTTTGCTCGATTTCATTTCAGATCGTTTCACTAGAACGCGGTTGCCGAGAGGCTTAATGTTTTGCAAGACTGACATAATAGATCTCCGGTTGTCAAAAGAAGAAAGGGTAGGCTAGAAATTGATTTTTGTCAAGGCAAGAAGAATTGTTTTTAGCAAATAAAGAGACCAATTGCTAGTTGGCAGGATAGATCAAGTATTTTTTCCTGTCTTTTAGAAACTCCTCCCTTTCCTTTTTTTCAAAAAGGATTAACTTCCAGGCCACATACTGTTCGTGAAGGAGCAAAGCGAGCATTTCATCGTTTCCGCTAGCCTTGCAAAAAAGTTCTTTTTTGGAGGGCTCGACAGCATTGAGCCGGGCCAAAACCTGCTTCGGGTAAAGATTTTTTAGAATTCCCAAGATCATGAATTGAGAACTGACAGGGCGATAGGTCTTAGGGTCGGTAACCACAATCATGACCCCCTGACAATCTTTGCCTTTGTGAGCTCCGTAGAAAGGACGGTAGTGAAAAGGCAGAAAGTGGACGCCAGGAAGCTTCTGATCATTTAGCTTATCGGCAAATTGACGCGCCTTGATCCAAGGAGCTCCGACAACTTTGAAGGGAAGCGTATAGCCAATGCCAATATTCACAAGAGAAAGTTCGCCAAGAAGACCTGTGGAAGCATAAAATTGGGGAGTATCCGATTCAGGAATATAAGGGCTCGTGGGAATCCAAGTAAGCCCAGTATCGGCAAAGCTCATTGAACGTTTCCATCCTTTCATGGGAATCACTTTCAATTTGCATCCCACTTGATACTTGTCGTTGAATAGACGCGAAAGTTCACCGATGGTCATTCCGTGACAGTAAGGCACATTCACATAGCCGATGTAGGAGCGCCATTTTTTTTGTAACATTGGACCATCAACGATTAAGCCATTGATCGGATTAGGTCTATCAAGGACAAAGACAGGGATGCCTTTTTTTGCCGCTTCTTCCATCACATAAAAAAGCGTCGTCGTATATGTGTATGACCTACATCCAATATCTTGAATATCGTAAACGAGGACATCAATTCCGTGAAACATTTGCTCCGTGGGACGCCTGGTGCTCCCGTGGAGATTGTAAACAGGAATACCCGCTGGTCCTTTCTTTTCTGCCACTTGTTCATAGGCGTAAGCTTGTCCTGTAAGACCATGCTCGGGAGAGAACAAAGCAACGAGTTTGACATCGGCCGCATGCTGAAGGAAAAGATCGATCGTCGCAGTCATTTGGCTGTTAACACCTGTATGGTTAGTGATCAACCCCACACGCTTCCCTTTAAGCTCATGAAGCTCTTCTCGGAAAAAAACGTCCACGCCAAGCTCAATCGTAGCTGTGAATGAAGGCAAATGAGCAATAATAAAAAAGAATGCACACACAATCCAATTAATATGCATTTTCATAAGAACTCTCATTATTATTCGATTCCTTCCCTTATCAACTTGAATAAATTAGTTGTCAAACGTTGTTTTTTCTGCTATAAGAAGACAAGAGACGCCTATCTTCAGAGCAGGAGCCATTATGACAGCTAGAAAACCCGAGTCGGAGCACCTGAAACACGCCAGACAAATTCTGTCAAACGCCCAAGGTCAAGCTCTATCTCTCGAACAACGAGAAAAGCTGGCTGTAGAATTGGCCTCAAGCATGCTTAAAGAAGCAAATTGCACGATTACCTGGTCTGAAAAACAGATTCAAGCTGAACTTTCCCGCATGATGCGAGATCCTACCGGAAAAGTATTCACGACAAGCATGACAGACCAATGTTTTCGCAGCCATAAAAATTCGAGGGTCGCCGATCAGCTCGTTTATTTGCTCAACAAATTCGGCGTGCCGCGCTATCTAAGCTGGAGCAAGCGCATGGCTCTTGGTGCATTCCAAGCAATTGGCAAGGCATTCTCCTGGCTTCTTGTTCCGATCGCCACCTTGACTTTGCGCAAAGCAACGGCGAAAGTCATTCTACCAGGAGAAAAAACCGCTTTGAAGAGACATATGGAGAAAAGGCGCAGAGAAGGCGTCCGACTGAACTTAAACCATCTTGGCGAAGCAATTCTTGGCGAAGAGGAGGCAAAGCGCCGCCTCGCTATCTATCTTAAAGATCTTGAGCAAGAGGATATCGAATACATTTCTGTAAAAATCTCGACCATTTTTAGTCAGATCAACCTCCTCGGCTGGGAAGCGACTTTAGAAACGCTTTCCGAGAGATTGAGACAGCTTTATCGAGTGGCGATGAACCATAATTTTCAGCGAGCCGATGGAACTCTTGCCCCTAAATTCGTCAATCTCGACATGGAGGAGTATCGCGATCTCATTCTTACGAAAGACCTTTTTAAAAGGGTTCTTGACGAGAGTGAGTTTAAACATTTTTCCGCCGGTATCGTATTGCAAGCCTACCTCCCCGACTCACACGCTATTCAAAAAGAACTCACGGAATGGGCAATGACTCGCGTTTCTCAGGGTGGAGCACCCATCAAGATTCGCATTGTGAAAGGCGCTAACCTCGCTATGGAACAATTTGAGGCGAGCGTTAGGGATTGGAACCAAGCCCCTTATACTAAGAAATCCGATGTCGATGCCAACTACAAAAAGATGGTAACTTATGGATGTCAGCCTGCACACGCCGGCGCCGTCCATCTCGGCATAGCCAGCCACAACCTTTTCGATATCGCTTACGCTATGCTCATGCGCGCTGAAAATAATGTCCGCAAGGAAGTCAACTTTGAGATGCTAGAGGGAATGGCTGATCACATCCGCAGAGTTGTTCAAAAACTTTCCAACGACATTTTGCTCTATTGCCCCGTGGCGACAAAAGAAGATTTTCAAAGCGCCATTGCTTATTTGATCCGTCGCCTCGATGAGAACACAGGAGCGGACAATTTTTTGCGCGTCACTTTCGGCTTGAAGCCAGGAACTTCAGAATGGGAAGAGCAAGTAAGGCTGTTTTACACGGCTTGTCAGGAAATGAATACCGTCTATACAAAACCGCGCCGGACTCAAGACAGAAACCTCCACCCCAAACATCTTCCTTTAACTGCACATTTTGAAAATGAATCCGACACAGATTTTTCTCTACCGCAAAATCGAAATTGGGCAGAAAAACTCATTTCCAAATGGAAAAACCACAAACCGGAATTCATTCCGCTGATGATCGCTGGAAAAGAAATTTCTGAGAAACGCTCCCAAGGCCAAGGCGTTGCGCCTACCAACCCAAGCATCTCGCTTTACCAATATGCTCTTGCTAAGTGGGATGACATCGATCAAGCGCTACGTAGCGCAAAAGAGTATCAAAACACATGGGCGAGGACCTCCGTCGATGAACGAGCTAAACTTCTTTCTCAGGCCGCTCAAAAAATGAGAGAAAGACGCGCTGACTTGATCGGTGTGATGATGCTTGATGGAGGAAAATCCGCTCTTGAAGCGGATCCGGAAGTCTCTGAAGCGATCGATTTTGCGGAGTACTATCTTCGCAGTATGAAAAAAATGGCTGCCTGCAAAGACATTGAGTGGACTCCAAAAGGAACGATTCTCGTCGCGCCTCCATGGAACTTTCCCGTTGCCATTCCCGCCGGAGGAATCCTTGCCGCTCTAGTTGCAGGCAACTGCGTTCTCTTTAAGCCTGCTCCCGAAGCTGTGCTCTGCGGCTGGGAACTGGTGAAAACACTTTGGGATGCCGGCATTCCTAAAGAAGCTCTCCAATTCATTAATTGCGACGATGAGCCTATCGGCTCACAACTCATTGCAGACCCGCGCGTTGATTGCATCATTCTTACGGGCGCCACGGCAACAGCGAAGCTTTTTATGCGCTTACACCCCGGGCTGGACCTTTCTGCAGAGACAGGAGGAAAGAATGCAATCATTGTCACCGCTCTTGCTGACAGAGATCTTGCAATCAAGGATGTGACTCATTCCGCTTTTGGACATTGCGGACAGAAGTGCAGCGCCTGTAGCTTATTGATCCTCGAAGCAGAGGTGTATGACGACCCCCATTTTTTAGCTCAGCTCAAAGACGCAGTTGAAAGTTTGAAAGTCGGTTCGTGCTGGGACTGTTCCTCAAAGATTATCCCCCTCATTCGCGAGCCTCACGACGATCTGATCCGAGGCCTCACCACTTTGGACAAAGGGGAGAAATGGCTCGTCAAACCTGAGCAAGATCCTTATAATCCTCATCTCTGGTCGCCTGGGGTCAAGCTCGGTGTAAAGCCTGGAAGTTACAGTCATCAAACGGAGTTCTTCGGACCTGTTTTGAGCGTGATGCGCGCTGAAAATCTTGAAGACGCCATCCGCATTGCAAACGGCACTCCCTATGGCCTTACATCAGGCCTACAAAGCCTAGACGAAAGAGAACAAGAAATCTGGATGGAGAGGATCGAAGCAGGCAACTGCTACATCAACCGCGGGACGACGGGTGCGATCGTTCGAAGACAGCCTTTCGGAGGTACGAAAGGAAGCAGCTTTGGCAATGCCGCAAAAGCCGGCGGCCCCAATTACGTCATGCAGTTTGCAAGACCAACGGAAATTTCTCTTCCTCAAGAAAGGGCTCCTGTCAACGAAGCCATTAACCATCTCACTTCTCTTCTTAAGAAATACGAACTATCAGCCGAAGAACTAGGAGTTTGGTATGCCAGCACAACCAGTTACGCGTATTGGGCAACGCGGTTTGCAGAAGACCATGACCCCTCCCAAATCATCGGACAAGACAACCTACTTCGCTACAGACCCCATAAAAAACCCTGCTTCCGCATCCAAGATAGCGATACCCCTCTCGACACCTTAAGAGTCCTTGCAGCCGCATTGAGCTGCGGAGCCCTTATCGAACTCAGCTGGGCCTCAAGCCATGCCCATAGCGAGATTCGCGATCATCTCCGATTGCATTTCAAACACCTGACGATCCATGAAGAAAGCGACGAGCAATTCGCCCAAAGAATAAAAGAAGGACAGTACCGCAGAGTCCGCTTCATTAGCCAGCCACCCGAAGTCTTAAACGATGCAGCCAGCGAATCTGCGACCTTCCTCGATTTCGCACCCGTCCTTTCCAACGGAAGATTTGAGTTGCTTCACAATTTAAGAGAGATTAGTTTCAGCATTGATTACCACCGCTATGGAAACCTTGGCACTCGCGAGGGAGAGCCCCGCAAACCCCTAACCTAAAGAGATTATGATCGCAACCTACTTTATCAAAGCCCTTCTTCAGCTAAAAACAAAGCACGCCCCCCTTCAGGTAACAAAGAAGAAAAAACTCAGGTAATAGCAACGTAAACCGCTAAAAAGCACAAAATGATTCCCATCGCTTTTGTGATAACCATTTGAAATCGGGAAAAATGTTTTTGTAGCAGCCTATGCGTGATCATATAGGAAAGCAGCACAAACCACGCAAAACCGGTAAGCGCAACGACGCCACCCATCATTGCCTTTCCTGCAAAACCCATTCCGGGATCGATAAATTGAGTGAATATGCTTAACATGAAAAGAGTGGCTTTGGGATTCAGCAAATTGCAAAGAAATCCTGAAAGAAAGGGGCGATGCTTGTTTCCTTTCCTCGTCTCAGCAGGAGTTCCTTCCGGGGACATCTTTTCCTTCAGAAGCATGATCCCTAAATAAAAAAGATAGCCAGCTCCCAAATACTTCAAAATGAGAAAGAGAAGTGGAGATTCCTGGATGATGATCGCGAGGCCAAATAAGCAATAAGAGACGTGAATCAAAAGCGCACAGCTAATCCCCAGCGCAGTTAGAACCCCCGCCTTGAAGGTCCCTGACAGGCAGTTTCTCGTGACAATGGCAAAATCAGGCCCAGGGCTGATCGCTGCCAGAAGACTGATCAAGGCTACAGCGCCTACGCTCCCAAAATCCATAGCGCTTCCTTTATTTAGTTCGGAATTTAATGAGATTTATAGCTAAAATGATTCAATAACAAAATTTTAAATTTATCAGTGATGGCCCCAACCTGGGCCACAACCCTTGCAGAAAGAAAACTATTCCAAAAATTAGCAGTACAACTGCAAATACAATAAGACTTCTATCCAATTTTTTATACAAAACTTTGTATCCTATTACAAAAAAACCAAGAAATCCCCAAAATGCTAAACTCAGCTCTGTCGGCCATCTGAAAGCATATTTAGGAATGAATAAGCTCGCAAATAGCAACATAGAGTAAAATAACTTCTCGTTTTTTTCTTTAAAGCACTTATACAACCCCCAAACAAAACCTACGATATACCTCTCGTGAATCAAGAAACCGTTTGATAAAAATTCAACTTGACATGTAACCTGCTGAACATGATTTTCTTAAGCGAAGCTCAACGCGCGCAACTCAAAACCCAACATAAGCATGA
>Ga0070741_10005917_pt1 | contig 26669 bp, 50 predicted proteins | sample Coa_R1_4_FD_66440 | JGI IMG/M metagenome (GOLD analysis project Ga0070741, IMG submission 66440) | Surface soil microbial communities from Centralia Pennsylvania, which are recovering from an underground coalmine fire - Coalmine... | ecosystem: Environmental > Terrestrial > Soil > Unclassified ... | reverse complement strand
GTTAGCCGGGGCGGGCGGGGCGGGAACGAAACCCCCTAGGGGGGCTCAGGTCGGCCTATCGCCGCGCCGCGCGGGCGGCGGCGGTCTTGCGCGAGTGGTGCGCGCCGCAGAGGCACTCGCCGTTGGCCGGATCGAAGAGCGCGCCGCCGTCGCGGAGCTCGTGCTTGTGGTCGGCGAACAGGCGATGGCGCGGGCGCGCCTTGCGGCAGCGGATGCCGTTGTCGATCGCCTCGCAGCGGCCGCCGGCGCGTTCGATCACCTGGTCGCGCCAGCGTGCGTATTCGGGCGAGGTGTACACCGGCCGCACCTCTTTCGGAGGGGTGAGGCTCGGCGGCCGGAAGGTCGGCAGCTGAGGGGCGACGCGGCCCAGGGCCGGGCGTGCAAGCGTGCTGCGCATCGAGCCCCTCGCGAAAACCGGGCGCGCCGGCTTGTCCACCTGAGCCGGGGCCGGCGCGCCCAAGTCGTTAGGGAGGAAACGCCCAGGAAGGGCGCGTGGCCAACGCTCGAGGCCCCGCACCCTATGGACAGCGAAACGCCCGCCGCGGCGGGCCGGCCGAGCGGGCGTCAGGGTGAAGCGATTGCGGCGGGCGCGCTTCGCGCCCCAACCTCGTCGTAGCCGATCGGCGTCCGTCGAGGTCCGGGTTGGCCCGCGCGCAGCGCCGACAGCCAGTGGCCGAGGCGCAGATTTGAGCGACCGATTCGCGCGGCCCGTCAAGCGGCCTCCAGCTGGTCGGTCTTGAGGATCAGCGTGCCGAACAGCCCCTTGGTCTTGACCTGCAGCTTGGCCTTGCCGCCACTGCGCAGCTCGGCGATCACCGCCAGCGCGCCCTGGAACTGGCCGCCGATGATCCGCACCTGCTGACCGGCGGTCATCCTGGGTTTCTTCACCACAGTGTGATCGAGAAGCCCGAGCGCGTGCGCGATCACCAGGCGCGCAAGCCAGTCGCCCTCGAGCACCAGCGGCCGCCCGGCGGCCTCGAGCACGCGGATCACACCCTCGGCGGCCGAAATCGTCCCGAGGTCATGCTCGATCGACGGCGATGCCACGAACGCGTAGCCGGGCGTCACCGGCTGCTCGACCGGCTTGCGCCGATTGCCGGTCAGGTAGCACCAGCGCCGCACGGTCGGCGTGTAGGCTTCGAGGCCGCCGCGCTGCAGCTCGCGCACGCTCTTCAGCTCATAGCCGCCCCGCACCTGGGCCACGTAGACGCTCACCCGGCTTCCCCCACCTTGGCGGTTCTGACTTCGATCGCGGCGACGCCGGCCGCTTCCAGCGCGGCGCGCAGGCCCGGCTGCCCGGTCAGCCGCTCGACCGTCAGCGCCCGCGGCGCGAGCACCGCGCGCCGGCCCTCGTCCCACTCGCACAGCCCAAGCCAGCTCAGCGCGAAGTCGCGGCCCGAGTGGCGCACCGCGGCGGCCCAGATCTCCGCCGGCCCGGGCCAGGCGGGCGAGGGCGAGGCCGCCGCCGGCTCGCCGGCCTTGGGTGGGGGCGCGAGCAGCCAATAGCGCCAGCGCTCCTCGTCGAGCCACACCTTCAGCGCCTTGCAGCGGCCGCGCGCCACGTCGGCGCTCTCGGCCAGGTAACGGCGCCCGGCCCGCAGCACCTCGCCGGGGGCCTCTTTTCCCGAGGCGGCCCGGAACGCCGCCCAGTCCAGGGGCGGGGCGACCCGGTCCGGGGCGACCGCGCCCCACGCATCGCTCAGCGCCTCGAAGGCCTCGCGCGCGCTCAGGGTGAGCGTCAAGCTCACCCTATCTTCTACGTCTTCTACGTTGGGTGACACCGTGTCACCGTTCGACGACACGGTGTCACCGTTCGCATCCTGAACGGTGACACCGTGACACCGTTCGCCGGCCGCCAACGGTGACACCGTGTCACCGTTCGGCGGCGCATCGATCGGCCCCGGATCGGCCTCGCCGGCGCAGATCTTGGCCGCCCGCGCCGCCGCGCGCTCGGCCCGCGCCCGCGCGATCTCGCCCTCGCGATGCAGCGCCAGCTGGTAGTACGGAATGTTGCGGTAACGATACCGGCCGGTCGGGGCGACGAACTCGGCGTCGAGCAGCCGGCGCAGGCAGCGCTGCACCGTGCGCTCGGAAAGCTGCGTCTCCTCCGCGAGGGTCGGAACGCTCGCCCAGCTCTCGCCCTGCGGATCGGCGTAGGCCGCCAGCCGCATCAGCACCGCGCGGCACGAGGCGTCCGGCGCCCGCTGCCCGGCGGCCCAGACGAGCGCCGCCTCGCTCATGCGGGGCGCACCCGGCGCGCGCCGTGCACCATCCACCAGCGCCGGCGCGCCCAGACGACCGAGCCGCCGTCTACCTGGAAGCGCTCGCCCTGAAATTCGACCAGGTCATCCCAGGCCAGCCGGGACTCGATCTGGTCCCATTCGAAGAAGCCGCCGCGGTCTGCCCGCAGCCGACCGTTGCAGCGCCAGCGCTTCTTGAACGGCCAGACGATGTACGGCGCGTGGTAGAAGATGATCGATTGGATGTAGCAGCAGTGCGGCTGCGCCTTGGGCGGCGCCGGCGCCTTCGTCGCCAGCGGCTCCCAGATGACCAGCGCAAACGGCCGCGGCCGCGACACCAGGCAGTCGGCCAGGTGCTGCCGCTCGGCCGGCTGGTCCCAGTGCGAACGCAGGGAGAGGCTGGTGAGGCCGCCGGCCTCGCCGCACGGCGCGCGCTCCTCGGGATAGCTCCAGCGCCGCTTCACAGCCACCCCCGCTCGGCGGCCCAGCGGCGGGGCAGGGCGAAGACGTCCTGGTGCGGCGGCTCGGCGCGCGTGCAGACGGCCTTCGGGACCCAGTGCTGGCTCGCCGGCCGGCCGGCCTTGCGCAGCAGCCAGGCCTTGTCGCTCTCGGCGACGTAGACCAGCACCACCTCGACCAGGCCGGCGGGGTCCGCCTCGGCCGGATCGAAGGTCTCGAACAGGTCCTTCTCGCGCCCCGGTCGCGCCATTGCTCATGCCCCCGAGAAAAGCTCGCCGCCGTCGCCGCCGCAGAAGCGGGCGAGGTCCTGCGTCCGCAACAGCCGTTGGCGCGTCCCGGGCGGGATGATCGTGCCGAAGTGGCAGCCGTGCAGGTGCGTGCGAATCCAGAAATCCCCGCGCAGCTCGGGCTTGAACCACACGAACCAGCTGTAGGCGGTCGCGCTCGAGGCCTGCGGATCCCAACGGCCTTTGACCATCGGCACGCGCTCGGCGAACTGGGCGTGCACGGCGAAGCCGAACGCCTCGTCGGTGAAGATCGGGTAGCGGCCTGCGCCCTCGAGGAATACCGAGCGCAGCAGCATCGCGACGCCGCGGCGCGCGCGCTTCAGCCCGGCGCGCACGAACGCCTCGCCGGCGACGAACGGCGGGTTGGTGACGATCCAGTCCCAGCGCGGCGTGGCGAGCTCGGCCGGCGGATCGTCCGCGAGGAAGTCGAACACCGCGCCAGCGCCGTAGGCGTGGATGTCGCTGCAGCCGACCACGTCGAAGTAGTCCTTGAGCCCCCAGGCCATGTGGCCCTCGCCGCACGCCGGCTCCCAGCAGGTGCGCGCGGCCGGATCGAGCCGCTTGATCAGCTCGCCGCCGGCGCGCGCCGCCCAGGGCGGCGTCGGGAAATAGTCGAGCGCATCGGGCGCGGCGGGCGAGGCCCGCTGCGCCATCACCGCGCTATGGCCTGAAGGCTTCAACTGCCCCCCCCCGCGAGCGCTCTCGCGAGGTCGTCAGCCGTCTTGCCCTTGCGCCGGCGCGCCATCACCGCGGTCGAACTGCGCTTCATGGCGAGGGCTCGCCCGCTTCAGGCGGCGGCCTCCGGCATCCGTCGCGCTCGCCGACCATGAAGGCGTCCGGCCGGCCGGCGGCGAGCCAGGCCTCGAAGCCGAGCCGCCAGGCATGCCGCCACGCCGCGTACGCAGCCTGGCGCACGTCCTCCCGCGCGGGTGCAAAGCCGCCCGGCCTCATGGCCGCGCTCCGAACTGGACGACGTTGCCGCCCGCGGCCGCTTCGGGCTCAGGCTCGCGCCTGAGCTCGGCGGCGCGCGGCAATGGCCAGGCCATCGCCTGCACGGCCTTGTCGGTTGGACCCAGGCTCCAGAGCCGCGGCTTGCCGATGTCCGGATGTGGGTGGCAGCTGGTGATCAGCCGCTCGATCACGGCCTGGCGGTCCATCGGCAGGCGCAGCTTCGGGCCGATGACGATCTGGCGCTTCAGGTTCTCGCAAAACGCACGGATCAACGCCGGCGACGCGACTTCGAGCGCTTCGGCGAGCGCGCTGAGCTGCAGCGGGGCGAGGCCGAAAGGATCGAGATAGCGCGCCAGCAGCCGCTCGCGCTCTTCCTGCCCGGGCAGCTCGAGCGTGATGTGCATGTCGAACCGGCGCCAGATCGCCGGGTCGATTGTCGCGCCGTGGTTGGTCGCCGCGATGATGAAGCCGTCGTGCCGCTCCATGCACTGCAGCAGCGTGTCGACAATCGCTCGCCGCTCATCCTCGGCCGACTGGCGCGCGCGCCGGCGCTCGCCGGCGATCGCGTCGAACTCGTCGAGGAAGAGCACGATCGGCAAGCAGCCATCTGGCGCGGCGGGATCGGCGAGGCCTCGTTTGACCGCATCGAAAAGCGTCCCGACATTCTCGGCGCTCTCGCCGACCCACTTGCTGATGACCCGCTCGGGACGGACGGCGAGCATCGGCAGGCCCAGACGCGCCGCCAGGTGGTGGGCGAGCGTAGTCTTGCCGACACCGGGCGGCCCGTCGAAGATCGCCTTTTTGCGCGGCCGGATGCCGACCGCCGCGAGATCACTCTCCGCCCAGATCTCGGTCAGCCACTCCAGCAACGCGCCGCGCACCGGCCGCGCCAGGATCGGCTCCATCGCCTCTTCGGGCAGGAACAGGTCGCCGAAATCCCTCGGCTCGGGGTTGCGGCCGAGGCGCATGGGTCAGGGCTTCCGCTCGGGCCCCATGCCGTCGGTGCCGCTCTCCTTGCGCCAGCCTTCGTCCCAGCGCGCGCGGCGCGGATCGCCGAACGGGAACGGGTTCGAGATGACCGGCGCGTTCTCCTTGAAGGCCCCGCGGCCGAGCGCCTCGGCGCCGGCTTCGTCGACGTCCGGGACGGGCGGCTTCTCGCGCCGCGGCGCGGTCGCCGGCGTCGCGGCGGCCGGCACGGGCATCTCCACCACTTCGCTGACCGACACCTCGCCGCCCTTGTCGCGGGTCAGGCGCACCGGCTTGCCGCCGGCCTCGATGGTGATCGAGCCCTTCTCCGGCACGAACGCCTTCAGGGCCTCGATCACGCTCTCGCGCGTCTTGATGTCGACGTTGATCAGCCCGACCTGGCGGAACAGCGGCAGCTCGGGCAGCATGCCGAGCGCGTGCAGGTACTGGTCGCGCAGCGCCTCGGCCTCCTGACGCGCGTGCGGCTTCATCGCCCGCAGCTTGACGACGGTGCGGATCGCCTCCGTGGCGAACCCCGCGGCCTTGGCCTCCGCGAAGATGGCGCTCTCGGTCTCGCCGAGCTGTTTCTTCTCCGCCCGCACCGACTCGATGCGCTCGACGAACGCGGCGAGCAGCTGCCCGCTCACCGTGTTCTGACCGACGACGGTCATCATGTTCCCTCCTTCATTCGCGGAACTCCGGATCGTGGCGGCGGCGCAGGTCGAGGACCGGCACCACGAGCTGCTGGGCGATGTGCGCCCAGGGCACGCCCTTGCCGCGCTTCTCGCGTACGAACGCCGCTTCCTGGGCGAGGCGGCCCCTGGCGTCGTCGGCCGGCGGCTCGCGCCGCGGCTCGGCGGGGCGCGCTAGCGGCTGCCCCCCCCCGATCGCGGCCTGCGTCGGCTTGCGGCCGTCGATCAGCTCGCCGAGGCGCGCGGTCAGCCGATCCGCGAGCACGCGCCAGACCGGCATGCCCGGCTCCCGCTCAGTCCCCTCGGCCTTGCCGAGCTCGCGGTTCAGATCGATGCGGTCGACGGCGGCGATCAGGCGCTCGCCGCGCCAGGCGCCGTGCTTGCCGATGACGGCCACCAGCGCCTGGATGACCCGGGCGTTCACCGCCCCGGGGCGATTGTTCGAGGTCGCGGTGATGCAGCGCAGCGCCGCGATCACGGTCTCGCGCTCGAAGGCCTTCAGCGCCGCCCGGATGACGCCGAGCGCCATCGTCTCGCCCGGCTGCAGGTCGGCCTGGCCCTTCGGGTAGCCGAGGATGACGACGCCGGCGGCCCGGGCCGCGGCATCGATCTGCGCCGCCTCCGGATCGCCGGCGGCGAGCGCCGCGCGGTGCAGGCTCAGCGAGTTCATCGCCGTCACCTGGCCGTTGATCGCCTTGAAGGCGGCGGCCTGCTGCGGGCCGTCGGCGATCACCACTTGGCAGGGGATGGTCTCGATCCCGCGCAGCGCCGCGGCGGTGGTGCGGTGCTGACCGTCGACGATGGCGTACTTGCCGCCCTCGATCGGCGCGACGATGACCGGCGCGAACATCGACCAGCGGAAGTTCTGGGCGATGCGCCGCACGTTGGTGCGGCCGGCGCCGACGATCGGCCGCTGATAGGTCTCGTCGACCACCAGGTCCGCGATCGCGATCCACTGCAGCATCGGCGCAGGGCCGGGCTCGAAGCCCTCTTCCAGGGGGGCGAAGCCCGAGGGATCGATCGGGCGCCGCTCACCCATGGTTCAGCTCCTGCGCCTTGGCGCGCGCAGCGGCTCTGGACGCGAAGTAGACGACGAACCCGCCCGAGGACTGGAAAACCGTGCGGTGGCCGCGCCCGGGCCCGATCAGCTTCTCCAGGACCCACCCGCGCGTGGAGCGGCTGGGGAACCAGCTGCGCCGGAAGTCGGGCTCCGCCGGCTCGCTCATCGGTCCTCCGGGAACTGCCGCCGCCAGGTGGCGTCGGCCAGGCGCGCGCGCTCGTCCTGCAGCAGGCCGTCGACCACCTTGGCCGCGGCGGTGATGGCGGGGGCCAGGCGCTCGCGGCGCGCGGCGATCGCCTCGGCGTCGGCGGCGGTCGCATCGCCGGCCTGCACGAACGCGCGCACCAGGCTGGCGAAGCCCGTAGCGGCCAGCCGCGCGCTCTCGCCCTCGACCGGGAAGCGCGATCGCTCGGCGCGCGCGAGCTCGCGGCGCAGGTCCTCGATGCGCTGGGCCGGCGGCTGGGCGCCGAGCGCGCCGGCGATCGCCGCCAGGCCGAGCCAGATCCGGCGCGGATGCTCGGCCGGGCGGCCGAGCGACCCCCGCCATCCGCCCGAGCGCTGGCGCACGGCGAGGTTCATCGGCTGAACCCTCCCGCCGCAGCGATGGCGGCAAGACGCTCAGCCTTGCGCCGGCGCTTTTGCTCCGCCGCCTGCAGCGCGGCCGCGTCATGGGCGGCGGTGCGCTCGACGCGAACGATCGGCTTCGGCGATGGGCGTCTCGGGCGCGCCGACTCGGCGGCGAACACTGGTCCGGACGACAGTCCGCCTGCAGCGATGGCGACCGCCGCCCCGACCAGAAGGAGGGGGGAGGCGGGCCTCACGCGGCTTCCTCCAGCACGCGGTTGAGCGCCGGCCAGAGCACCGCGAGGCTGACCGCCTTGCCGGCCGCGCGGGCGCCGGCGATGATGCGCGGCACGTAGACCGGCGGGATCGGGGTCTCGTCGTCGCCGCGGCTGATCCACTGGTAGACCGCGGCTTCAGAGACGCTGCACCAATCGGCCACGGCGCCGACGCCCAGGTCCTTGACCAGCAGGTCGCGCGCGGTCTCCCGCGGGCTGCGATCGTCCTGACTGGCTTGGCTTTGGGCCGGGTTCATGTGACAAAGCGTCCTGACGAGATGTCAGGAGCTTTGCTTCAAGTGCTTCGCGCAGCGCGTCAACGACCCGGGCCTGACATTTTGTCACAACCCCGGGCGATGACCGTCGACCCCGAGATCCTCGACATCCGCCAGGCCATGACGGACGGCGGCCACACGCAGGCCGATCTCGGCCGCCTGCTCGGGCTCGATTCGAGCCAGGTGACGCGCATCTTCCAGGGCAAGCGCAAGCTGCAGCTGCACGAGGCCCGCCGGGTCCGCGAGTGGCTCGGCCTCGCTGAACGCTCAGCGCCGGCCGGCCAGGTAGTGCCTGGCCCCGGCATGGTGCCGCTTTATGGCTGGGTGGGCGCCGCGAGCGAGGGCCGGCACGTGCTCGCCGAGCAGGTCCTGCTCGGCCACATCCCGCGCCATCCCAATCAAGCCAATCTGCGCGAGGCCTTCGCGCTCCAGGTCTCCGACGTCTCGATGTCGCCGAGGTACGAGCCCGGCGAGATCGTCTACGTCGCCCCGAATCAGTGGCCGGCGCGCGCGCAGGACTGCGTCGTGGTCACGACCGAGGGCTATGCCTACCTCAAGCGGTTCCTCGACATCGACGACGTGCAGGTGCGCGTCGAGCAGCTCAACCCTCAGAAGAAACTCGGCTTTCCGAGGCCCGACGTGCAGGCCCTGCACGCCGTCGTGGGTCGCGGCTGACGGTCGCTTGACCAAACGTCTTGACAGAACGTCAGGACGCACCTGATACAAGCTACGCCTCGCGTTGGACCCGGGGACCGCATCGGGCGGTCTTTTGGTTTGGTTTCGACCTGGGAACGGCTTTGAGAACCCCCATGGCGCGCATGCGCTCGAACAGCGGGTTCCGGCGCGAGGCGGGAGGCGATCCTTGCCTGCAAGCTTGCCAGACGACGTCCCGCCGATCCGCCCGTTCGAGGCGCTGCGGCGGGTCGAGATCCGCTATCCCGGCGCCTGGGTCGACGGCGCGCCGGGCGAGAGCTTCGGCGCCGTCAACGCCCTCGAGGCGGTCGCGCTGATCCAGGCGGCGCTGCCCGTCGACGAGCGGCACTACCTGATGGCCGCGCGGCTGCCGGTGCAGGGCGACCTTGCCCTCTTCCGCGTCCGGCGCGGGACCATCAACGAGGTCGCCGATCCGCGCTGCCGCGCCCGCGTCGCCGCCATCGTGGTCGACGGCCTTTCCGAGCTCGAGCTGAACGTCGGCCTCGCCTGGTGCGAGGGCCACGCCTTCGAGCTGGCGCTGCTGCAGGAGCGGCTGAAGCTGCGCGATCCCGAGGCCCTCGGCGATGCGCTGCGGGGGACCCGGCCGTGAAGTCGTGGCGCACGTTCCGCGCCCAGCGCACGCGGGCCCGGCTGATCGCCGCCGCCTCGCTCGCCTTCGCCGAGCGCGGCTGGGACGGCGTCAACCTGCGCGACCTCGCCCGCTCGCAGGGCCTGAGCACCGGCGCCGTCTACCAGCACTTCGCCAGCAAGGCCGCGCTCTGGCGCGCCGCCACCGACACCGACCCGCCGGACGTGCTGGCCTTCCTCGGCCGCGTGCAGGTCCGCGCGTCGCTGTCGTCGCCGGACCTCGCCGCCGAGGCCGAGGCGCTGCGGCGCGCGCTCTTCGGTGCCCGAGGACCCCAACCGCTGCCGGAGGCCGCATGAGCGACGCCGCCCAGGCCTTCGAGGGCGCGATGGCCGAGTACGCCAAGGCCCGCGGCCTCTTCGCCGGCGCGCTGACCGCGACCAAGAAGACGCTGATCATCGCCCGCATGCAGGCCGCGGCCAGGCAGATGGCCGCCGCCTACCACGCTGTCGCCAAGGCGGCGGTCGAGCCCGATCCGATCCCGCCGAAGGAGCCGCCGCCGGCGTTGCCGCCCGGCGTCGCCAGCCTCGAAGCCGCCCGCCGCGAACGCCGTTCGCGGCCCACCTGCCAGGATCACTGATGACCGACCTCTTGCCGATCGCGCTGCAGAACGCGACGTTGCTCGAACACCTGAATGCGGCCGAAACGCCCCCGGGCCCAACCGCCATCGCAACGGCGATCGGCCGCGACAAGTCGAACGTCGCCAAGTCGCTGAAAGCCCTGGAGGCCGCAGGCCTCGCTGAAGCCGACGTCGGCAGCATCGCATCGACCGGCGCGCTACGCGGCTGGCGACTGACCGAAGCCGGCCGCCACCAGCTCGTCGCACTGGACCGCGCGAAAGGCGGCGTCCCGCCCATTGTGGTCGCCGACGGCGAGGGGAGCATCACCGTCACCGCGACGGCCAGCTTCGCCGAGATCCGGCTCGACCTGATCGAGCGCGATCCGCAGCTCAATCCGCGCCAGACCTTCGACGAGGCCGAGCTCGAGGGCCTCGCCAAGTCGATCGCCGAGAAGGGCGTGGTGCAGCCGATCCTGGTGCCGCTCGCGGCCATGCTCGACGACGACTTCTCCCGACAACTGCGCGCCGTCAGCAAAGAGCCGGCCGAGGACGGCGTCGAATAACCATGTTGCTTTACCGCACCTTAGCAACCGCCGCCTTGATCTCGCCACAACTGGCGGACGAAATCAGCCCCGAGGGCGCACACGGCGAAGCCGTGAACGGAGGTCTCTCGCGTCGGCATAAAACCGGTGCGGGGACGGGTTCAGTAGGGGGGCGTCATGACCGACGACCACAGCTTTGGCCGCCCGGCGGCTGCGAACGACATCGAGGCCGGCTGCCAGGCGCTGGCCGCCCTCGCCGACCTGATGGCCTGCGCCGATCCCGAGCGCTGGGCCAGCCTGCAGCGGCCGAACGCCGCCGGCCTCTCGGCGCTCATCCGCGGCCCGCTCTGCCGCATCCGCACCGGCCTGCAGGAGCTCGCCGCCTAGCGGCGCCCACCCACCCGCTCATCCCGGCGAAAGCCGGGACCCAGGCAGCGCCCGGGGCCGCACAATGACCGCGGTCGAAGAGCGCCGGCCCAACAGTCCGGCCGATTGGGTCGAGCGCAACCTGCGGCGCGAGCTGACGGATTTCCAGCGCACCGCGGTCGAGATCGTCACGGTCGGGATGAACCGCGGCGTCTACAACCTGAGCATCAACTGGGCGAAGGCCGACTGGGACTTCGGCGGCGGGGTCCGCTTCACAATGCTCGCCGGCGGCGGGATGGCGACCTATGACTTCGACCATCTGACGCGCCTCGTCATCGCCGCGCACGATCGATGCGTGCGCCTGGACATCGAGCCCGCCGCTCGCCGTTACCTCTGGCTGATCCTGCACCCGCGCGAGCGGGAAGGCGGCATGTCGCGCCGGCACCCGACGATCGAACAGGCGATCGCTGACTTTCGGAGCTCGGTCGCCGATGCCTGAGACCTCGATCGAGACCTCCGAGCGCGCCGCGGCGGCGCAGATCAGCCGGCTGCGGGCGGCGCTGAAGCGCTACGTCGAGTACGTGATCACCGTCCGCGACCGCAACACGGTCGAATGGCTGCGGCGCCTCGAGACCGAGACCAACAACGCGCTCGAGGTCATCGGCGAGCCCGACCGCGTGGTGCTGGGCCCCGGCTACTTCCGCATCGCCCGCGCCAAGCCGGAGAAGCGCTGATGGTGTTCGCGCTCGTCATAACCGCGATCGTCCTCGCCGCTGCAGGCGGCTTTGCAGCCGGGTTCACCGAAGGCGGCCTCTATGTCCTCCGCCAGATCCAGAAGGCGCGCAAGGGTGGCTGAGACCTCGCTCATCGAGTGGACCGACGCCACCTGGAACCCGGTCACCGGCTGCAGCGTGGTCTCGCCGGGCTGCACCAACTGCTACGCCATGCGCCTCGCCGGCGGCCGCCTGGCGCGCCATCCGAGCCGCGCAGGGCTCACCGACGCCTCCAAGGCCGGCCCGGTGTGGAACGGCCGCGTGCAGCTGAACGAGGGCTGGCTCGACCAGCCGCTGCGCTGGACGCGGCCGCGCCGGATCTTCGTCTGCGCGCACGGCGATCTCTTCCACGAAGGCGTACCCGACGCCTGGATCGACCGCGTGTTCGCCGTCATGGCGCTCGCGCCCCACCACACCTTCCAGGTGCTGACGAAGCGCGCGGCGCGGATGCGCGACTACGTGACCGACTTCGTCAACGGCGAGCGCCATGTGTTTGGCGAGGCGCGCGCCTTCGCGACGGCCTGCGAGCTCGACCAGGTGCTGCCGGAGGCGGCGGACACGCTCCGTCCGCTCTCGAACGTCTGGCTCGGCGTCTCGGCCGAAGACCAGGCGCGGGCCGACGAGCGCGTGCCGCAGCTGCTGCGCACGCCCGCAGCTCTACGCTTCGTCAGCGCCGAGCCGCTGCTCGGTCCGATCGCGCTCAGGCGTCTCTGCGCCGAACGCAAGGGGCTGTACGAGAGCTTCATCGACGCCCCATGCGGTCGGCTGCTTGAAATCAACGCCGCCACCGGCCAGCGCACCATCGACATGCCGACGCCGTACCCCGGCCTCGACTGGGTGATCGCCGGCGGCGAGAGCGGCCCGGGCGCGCGGCCGATGCACCCCGACTGGGCGCGCCAGATCCGCGACGACTGCGCCGCCGCCGGGGTGCCGTTCTTCTTCAAGCAATGGGGCGAGTGGGCGCCCGACCACCAACTTGGCGGCGGCGTCGGCGATAGCACATGCGCCGTGTGGGCAATCGACGGCTGGCGCTATTTTCCGAGCCTAGACGCGGTCCCCGACTGCTCGGCTTCGCTCGACGATCGACTCTATCGCGTCGGCAAGAAGGCCGCCGGCCGGCTGCTCGACGGCCGCACGCACGACGCGATGCCGGAGCGGGCGCATGGCTAGGCGCGCGCGCAAGGCGCCCTCGCCGTACGAGCTGCTAGATGCGCGCCAGCGGCTGGCGATCGCGCTGCTGATCTCGGCCGTCCGATTGCCGGCAGAAATATCGGCCACTGCGAAGCTCTGGCTCGAGGCCGAGCGCGTGTTGCCCGGCGTCACGGTCGACCAGGTGAAGCTCGGCGATCGCGCGGGCGCGCTCCAGGCGGCGCGCGCCCTCATCGACGACCTGCTCGCCCACCCCGAGCCCCATCTCGCCGCAGCGGCCGCCGATGGCTGAGCTCGCGCGCCTTCCTGCCGGCGAGCCGATCCCAGCCGACGAGCTCGCCATCATCGAGGCCCTCGCCGCCTGGCAGGCGGAGCGGGACTACGCCGCCGCCGCCCACGCCGACCCCTCGCACCAGGCGCGCGCGGCGCTGCAAATGCCAAACCTCCGGGACCCCAAATGATGTCAATCAACCCCTCCCGATTGAGACTTGGCGAGTTAGCGAACAACAGCAAGTTCATCTGCCGGATGAACGGCCAGGAAGCCGAAGCGTTCGCCGCCGATCTTCGCGATCTCCTCTCCACCCTCGACCGCCAACAAGCGGTCAGCACGGCAGCATCGGAATTGCTGAGCCTGCTGAGGTTCGAGGGAGGTTCTTGGCACTTGGCGTCAGGAAGCCTCCACAACCACGTCTGGCCAGCTGCCGTCGTTAAGCTTCGCTCCGCCCTCTCCCTCCTAGAGAGCGAACCGCAAGCATGATGGCTGCCCTGCAATTCCTCTGCACTGCTATAGGCGCGATTATCCTCTTCGCGATCTGCCTGTTCTTCGCCGTGGCTCTCGTCATCAATGTCTGGCGCTGGCTGACCGAGCAGATTTGGGAAGCCGGCGAGCGCGTGCGTGACCGGCGCCGCCGCAAAGCACTGGCAAATGCGCAAGCATCTACTGACTGAGGGATGGAGGAGATTATGAGTTCATCCCAGGACCTTGCAACTACTGCCAGCGATGGACGTGGGGCCCAACAGCCCACGCCACCCGAGAGAGCGCTTGCGATACGGCTGATGAACGCCGACAAGCCATCGACGGAACTTAGCGCTCGCGCTCATGTCGCATTGTACTCGACGCCACGCGATCCGCTCCGCTGCTTTCCGATGCGCGGAAGTCGCAAGGACTATCCTCATGGCGACCACGTTTGGCCTTGGTGGGTAAAAGGCAAATCGGGCGTCCTTTACGGTGATCGGAGACTGTCGCAGTCTCTCGATGCGTCGCTCCGGGCACTGACCGATAGGCTCCCCGATGCTTATCCGGTCATCACTCGAAATGTGACTAGTCCCCGATCGCCAGAAGTCAAAGCGTGGTCGGTCGAACTGTACTTCCCGCACGCTCAAGGCGACGCCGAAATGGTGGAGACGTGCGCCGCAACGCCGGCCTTAGCGCTGCTAGCTGCCATTCTGATCGCCCTCGATGATGGCGCGGGCAGGGACCCGCGTCCACCAACAGACGGCGATGCAGTTCCGGGAGCCGAAGGCGACCGAAGGGATGAACCATTATGAAATCCCGGAGCCCTTCAACGACTGTCAGTGCGGCGCCACGCTCCGCTGAGCGCCCCGAGCCATGAGCTATCGTCGCCACACTGTCTCAAAGGCCGCACGCAAGGCGCACAAGCGCCGCGAGAAGAAGCGCAAGGCCGCGTTCGGTGGCCTTGCGGCTTTCGCCTACGGCTCGCTGATCGGCGTCTCCAAGAAGCGGCTTTCCGCCCGAATGGGGAGGCTCGGCTGATGCCGGAGGGCCGCCACAAGCAGGTGCCCGTCCTCGTTTGGGTAGACGTTGACGAGGGCGTCGCTCAATTCGTCAGGGCGCTCCAGCGCATCCCGGGCGTCCGCACACTTGCCTCTTGCCAGGGCACGCTAGGCGAAGGTGGGCCTAACCCCTACCGCGCTCAGGTCATGGTCGAATGGCTTCCGTGCGCGGACGAAGCTCTCGCCCGCTTCGACAAAACGATGCTCGGCGTTCGTTGGGCATATGTCCATCCGCCCCTGTTGGCCGAGCGGAGTGAGGCCACCACCGACCCATCCGCTCCTCCGGGATTCCTCCCCAACCCAACCCAGGACCCGACCAATGGGTGAACAAACACCAATCCGAGACTTGCCAGGGCGCGTCGCTCTAGCGGCCTTGGCGACCGCCTCAGCCTTCGTGCTGTGCTGGGCATTCGCCGCTCTCTTCATCATGGACTTGCGCGCGTTCCAAGCTGGCGAAGGCCACGGTGCGATCTGGATCGCGGCTTTCTGGGCGACGTGCTTGCCGGTCAGCATCTTCGGCGCGCTGTTCAGCTTCGTCGCCGTCTTCGCCGCGCCGCTTGTCACTTGGGAGATGACGCGCCCATGACCCCCCAAACACCAGCCCTGAGCCGAGAGGACGTGAAGGCTCATGATCTGATCGCGAAGTACCGCAGCGCGACGATCCTATTTGCCCAAGCCGTCCGACCACAGGAAATGCTCGCCCGCAAGGAGGAGATGAACGCGGTTGAAGACGAACTTTTCCGATTCCTCGCCTCTCGCGCCCTAGGGGGCGGGGAGGAGTGGGAAGTCTCAGCCGACGACTTCGCGCAGGCGCTGTCGCCAGAAACAATGCGCCACAGGCTCTCGGTTGACGAGACCTATGGTTCCCTGAACGCAGACCAGCGGCGAGACGTTCGCACGATCCTGCGCGGCTTCAACGTACCGCCCGGCTGCACAAAACCAACCGAAGACGAGTGGGGCGAAGCCATAGACCGGCTATTCGGCGTCGTCCTGAACCGTGAGCCCATGATCCAAGCCGCTCCTGGGAGGGTAAGATGAGCGCGCTCGGGTGCCGCCCCATGACATTGCGGCAGCCGGCGAAGCCTGATTTGCTCTCACGCGATGCGCTGCGCCCTCTACGCCCGCTATAGCTCCGACCGGCAGAACGAGCGCTCAGTCTCGGATCAGCTGGCGGCCTGCCGGGGGCACGCCGAGGCGCGCGGCTGGACCGTGGTGGCGACCTTCTCCGACGAGGCGATCTCCGGCGCCGCCATGGCCAACCGGCCGGGACTGATGGCGCTGCTAGCGGCCGCCGCCGGCGACGTCTTCGACGTGCTGCTGGTCGAGGACACCGATCGCCTGGCGCGCAACCGCGAGCATGACGCCCACGTCTACAACCGCCTGACCCGCGCCGGCGTCACGCTCGCCACGCTCTCGACGGACAAGGTGACGGTGATCGATTCGGCCCTGCGCGGGCTGATGAACGAGCTCTACCTGGTGAACCTCGGCGAGCACACCGCGCGGGGGATGCGGGCCAACGCCGAGCGCGGTCTCGCCACCGGCTCGCGGCTCTACGGCTATCGCTCCTCGCCCGGCGGCGCGATCGAGATCGTGCCTGAGGAGGCCGAGATCATCTGCGAGGCCTATGAGCGCTTCGGGGCCGGCGTCGAGACGGCGCGCGACATCGCCGCGGACTTCAATCGCCGCGGCGTGCCCGGGCCCCGCGGAGGACTCTGGAACGCTTCGACCATCAACGGCGAGCGCAAGCGCGGAAACGGCATCCTCTGGACCGAGCTCTACGCCGGCGTGAAGGTCTGGAACCGCATGCAGGTGGTGAAGGACCCCGAGACGGGCCGGCGCACGCCGCGCATGAAGCCGCCGGCGGATTGGCGGCGCACGCCGGTCCCCGAGCTCGCGATCGTGACGCCGCAGGCCTGGGCGGCCGTCCAGGCCCGCAAGAAGCGCGAGGCGGGCGCACGCCCGACCGAGCTCAGCGCCCGCCGCCAAGGCCTCTTCAGCGGCCTCTTAAAGTGCGGCTGCTGCGGGGCGAGCTACACCGGCTACCGGCGCGGCGCGCTGATCTGCGCGGCCTGGCGCGAGAAGGGCCCCAGCGTCTGCGCCAACGCCCGGCCGGTCCGCCGCGCCGACGTCGAGCGCGAGGCCCTCGCCGGCCTGCAGGCGCGGCTCCTGAGCCCCGCCCACGTGGCCGCCTACGTGCGGGCCTACCACGCCGCCTGGACGGCCGCGGCGGCCCGCCGCTCGGCCGAGCGCGCGCCGCTCGAGCGCCGCTTGGCGGAAATCCGCCGGCGGACCCGGCGCGCGCTCGAGGAGGTGATGGAAGGCCGCGGCCGCGCCGTGCGCCAGCTGCTCGCCGAGCTCGAGGCCGAGGAGGACCGGCTGAGCGCCGAGCTCGCACGCCTGGCGGCCGACGACGCGCCGATCGCGCTGCATCCGCACGCGGCCGAGCGCTACGCCGCCATCGTCGGCGAGCTGCAGGCCTGGCTCGAGACCGCCCACGCCGCCGCCGCCGCCGAGCCGCCGGCGCGCCGCTTCGTCGACGCCGTGCAGGGCCTCGTCCTGCGCATCGACATCCACCCGGAAGGCCCGGGCCTCAACGACCCGTTCCGCCTCACCATCACTGGCGAGCTCGCCCGCTTCCTGCAGCCCGTCGCCGACCCGGAAATGGAGGGGCGCGTCCGTAGCTGGGGGCCGGTTCGGCCGCGACCCTCCATGCCGATCGAGTTCACGGTGCGGGCGGCGTGAGCGACGAAGGGCAGCTCCCCTGGTGGGACGTGCTGACGATCGGCGATCCCGCCGCGGCGACCGAGCGCGACGTCGCGCGCGCCTATCGGGCCTTCGCCCGGGAGAGCGGCGGCGACGAGGCCGAGCTGCGGCTCCTCAATCGGGCCAGGGACGAGGCGATGGCGTTCCTGCGGCGCTGCGGCCGCGCCTGAGCGGTCAGCCCGGACGCTTCAGCAGCTCAGGCAGCTTGGCGATGTTGGTGGCGATGCGGCGGGCTTCGTCGGGCGAGAGCCACGCCTCTGTGCCGGTGCCGATCGGCACGCGCTCGCGGTAGTAGCAGAAGCCGAAGCGCTTGCCGTGGGCGTCCTCGACCCAATAGGCGTCCTCGTTGTGGCGGACGGTCCAGGGCGGCGGGAAGCGCCGCAGCGGCTGCGGCGGCCGGCTCACGCGTCCGGATCGGGCCGGCGGAAGGTCGCCCTGATCGTCACCAGCACCGGCTGGAAGACGCCGAGGACGCGTGCCGGCGCGGCGGCGGGCTCTGGCGAAGCGGAAGGCGCGCTCGAGGTGCGGGGTCGAGGCGAACCACCAGGCCTTCTCCGGCCGGCAGAGATAGCAGGTCTGACCACGCGCCTCGATCCGGGCGGCGACGATCGCCTCCGAGGTCTCGGGTTTCGGCAGCGCGCCGGGCTTCGGCCTGGCGGCGCGCGCGGCCGCGACGCGGGCCCGCACGCCCCGCCGGACCTCCGCCTGAACATCGATCGCCGCCTTGCGCGCGCCCATGCGCCCCAAGATGGGCGAGGACCGGCCGAGAGTCGACTCGCGAGGCCCGCCCGTGCGGAATGCGCAAAAAAAACGAGGGCCGGAAACGCAAAAACCGCAGACTGGTGCTTGACCAATCTGCGGTTTCCGCATAGTATCAGGTTGTTCGGTACTCCCGCCGAACGACTGGAGGCAAAGCGATGAAGTTCTACTTCAAGCTCCGCTTCCGGTGGATCGGACTGAGGCTTCGGCTCCTGGTCCGGTCCTAACCGGGGGGTCAGGGCGGTGACCGCCGCCCTGGCCTTCCGGGAAGGGAGAATATGCGCGAAGGGCTTGCAATTCAATGACCGACGAGACCGAGCTCAGGGCCTGGCGGCGGGCTGCCGGCATCAGCCAGGAAGAGATGGCCGAGCGGATCGGCGTGGCGCTGCGCGCCTACATCGACCTCGAGAAGGGCGTCACGGCTTACCGCAAGGTGCACCGCCTCGCCTTCGAGCGCGCCGCCCTGGGCGTGGCCGTCGAGCGCAAGGACCCATCGCTGGCGCCGGCGCCGGTCCTGGCCGACGCGGAGGCCCTCGCCTACCAGGTGCTCGCAGATCGAGCCGCGGGACGCGCATAGAGAGGCGAGCGGCCGAATCACACGGACCCCCGGTTGCGTTCCCGAATCCGTACTTTCCGCGACGGCCGGAATCGGTCCATCGCAGCGGAGACGCTATACCTAGATCCTGCCGCCGCAGATGAACGCTACATCTTGCGCGCGATGGCCGCTTGCGAGTCTTTAGCGCGAAGCGTAGGACTCCCCAAAGTGACGCTGAGAAACGGAGAAGCCGCCGAGCTGGTACCTCGACGGCTTCAGGGTCCGTTCCGAGGCGCGAGCCGAACCGTTTTTGGACCGACCTGCTCGCTGTCGGTGGAGCACCACGGGCGTTTAGACTCCCGCCCGCCGCCGTCGTCAAGAGTCAGTCCGCCTCTCATGCCGGCCCAAGGAGGGCCAACGTCATGGCGGACTACATCCGCATCGAGTGCATCAACAAGACCGACCGTCTGAACCCGCACGAGCGCATCCGCAGCGTCGGCGGGGTCAATCCCAACGGCGCACGCTGGAAGCTCTCGCTGGCCGACGCGATCGTCGGCATCGAGGCCGGCCGCTGGCAGTTCTACGTCGAGCGCGGCGGCCGCCAGATCGGCGTCATCGTGGCCACCCACAACGGCCACAAGTACCTGAAAACCATTGCCGACAGCTTCCAGCCCGACAACCTGCTGGCGCTGCCGGAATGCCCGTGAGGCCCGCGCCCATGGCCACGAACCGCTACGCCGACCGCCCGCTCTGGTCCGTCGCGCTCGACTTCGCGCCGGGCGTGATGAACCCGCATCAGGCGAACGCCGCCCGCGGCATCGGGGTCACCGTGGTGGTGGCCCTCGAGTCTCGGGACGGCGGCGGCCTGGGGCCGAACGCCAGCCTGAACTTCGGCCTCGACCCCGAGGACGGGGAGACCGTCGCCGCGCTCGAGGCGCGGGCGATCGACGCCGCCCGCCAGCTGCTGGGCCGGCTGGCGGCCGCCTCGGGCGAGGAGCTCCTGGCGACGCGTCAGCGCGAGGTCGAGCGGCAGCTCAAGCCGTTCTTCGCGCCGCCCGAGGCTGAAGGCTAGAAACGACGAAGGCGCGCCGGGGTCAGCCGGCGCGCCTTCTCAAAGCTTCTGCATTCGCGGCGCTCGGTGTGCGCGAACGCCGTTCGCGAGCGATGTGGGGTCACTTCATGGCGGCCTCCCGGTTGCTGCACCGATCGCCGTGCGGGGCGATTTCGTTCAGAGCAGCCGCGCCTGCTCGGCGGCGGGCTCCAGGGCCACGCCGCGGCTGATCAGCAGCTCCTTGGCGGCGGCGCTCGGGTCCGCGTCGCCGATCGAATAGAGGGTCTCGATCGGCAGGATGTCGGCCCAGGCGAAGAGCGCGCGGGATCTGCAGGCTGCTCGCGGCCACGCCGCACGACGCCTACGCCGAGCCCTTCGTCGGCATGGGCGGCGTGTTCCTGCGCCGCGCCCGCCGCCCGCGGGTCGAGGTGATCAACGACGTCGCCGGCGATGTCGCCAACCTCTTCCGCATCCTGCAGCGCCATCCGCAGGCGCTGCTCGCCGAGCTGCGCTGGCGGCCGGCCATGCGCGCCGAGTTCGACCGCCTGAAGGGGGCGCGCCCGCAGGACCTCACGGACGTCGAGCGGGCGGCGCGGTTCCTCTACCTGCAGACGCTCGCCTACGCCGGCAAGGTCCAGGGCCGCACCTTCGGCGTCGACCCCGCCCAGCCGCACAGCTTCGCGCTGCCGCGCCTCGCACCCCGGCTCGAGCGGTTGCATGACCGGCTCGCCGGCGTGGTGATCGAAAACCTCGACTGGGCCGACTTCCTGCCGCGCTACGATCGCCCCGGCACCCTCTTCTACCTCGACCCGCCTTACCTCGGCTCCGAGAGTGATTACGGCTCGGGGCTGTTCGTCCGGGCCGATTTCGAGCGCCTGGCCGCCGCGCTCGCCGCCCTCGAGGGCCGTTTCCTGCTCTCGATCAACGACGCGCCGGAGGGAATCCGTTGCGCCAGGTGGCGCTTGCCGCCGATCCAGGGGGCCGGCGGCTCCGCCGGAGCGACCGGCGTCAGACCGTCCGTCACGGGATGTCAACCTCGCACGATGCAGCCTCGCCCGCGTGCGCCTGGCGCATGGGGCGACGGCCCGGCCGGCGGCCGAGACCGGGTTCGTGCGAGGGCTGCCACCCTCGCGGATGCGGCGCGTTGGCGCGCGCCGCTCCCGCCCCCTTTTCCTTAGGGCGATTGTGAGACGTCCCAGACGCCACGCACGTTGTGGCATCCCTGGTAGTCAGTTAGCCGGCGCGGCGCGGGGTCGAGAGGGTCCAGCACGGAGCCGTCCGGCAGCATGACGACGGCGTGAGATTTGGCTGGTGACGACCTGGCAGAGGTGGACGGGCGCCCAAGGCTCGGGCGGCCATGGCTTGCGGCCGTACTTAGCGCGCCGTTCCTCGATTTCGCCGGAAGGGTCACGGTTGATCTCAGGGCGGGACGGATAGAGCACCTGAACCGCGAAGCCGTGGCGCCAAAGGTAGTCGAAGCTCACGCCGTCCAGATCGCAGCCGCCATCGCGCTCCACGATCCAGGGGTACTGCGCCAGCACTTCGCTATACGTCTCGCCGCCGATCATGGCGAGCGAGGCGATGACGCAACCGAAAGGATGCTCCTGGCGGACGTGCCGGATGCTCGCGAGCCGCTTCAGCATGTGATCCACTGGCCGGCTGTTAGGAAGCCGTGCCAGCCGCAGCCCGTCTTGCGTAGGATTGAGGGAGATAGCGTCGGGGCGGCTTCGTTGCCGTCCCAGGTCCAATGTGTGCCTAGCTTGGGGTCGACCGGCAGCGAGCCGGTGGCCTTGCAGCCGCACGGACACACGTAAGAGAGGGCGCGGGGGCGACCTTCTTCGTTGCGCTGCCACGCAGCCGCACCGTCTGGAAGGTCGTCGCGATGCTGGAGCTCCACCTTTCCGCCAGCTCCATCATCGACCAGGCTAGTGCGGGCACTTAAGTATATAAGTGCCCTAGTGCGGGAAAGCGCACGCCGCATGACCGGGCCATCCGGCCAGCTGATTCGAACGCTCACCGCTTCGCCCCCTCATGGAGCTCGTCGGGCTGGACCGGCGCCGCCCTGCAGGCGACGAGGGCGGCCCAGAGGCGGGCTTCCCAGTCGAGGCGCTGCTGGCGGCCGGCGGCGTAGAGCTTGGCGAGCTGGAAGATGTCGGGCGCGGCGGCGATCGCCGCGTCGGTGTCGGGGAGCGCCGGCGGCGGCCCAGGGTCGGCCGCGCAGGGCGTCGGCACCGGGACCTCGACGGTTTGGGTGACGATCCGCGGCTCCGGCTTGGGTGGGCCCGCGCAGGCCGCCAGGAAGGCCGTGGCGGCCAGGGCGAGGGCGGCGGCTCTCATGGCCCGGTCCTCCGGAGCTCGGCCTCAGCGGCGCTGCAGAGCGCCAGCGCGTCGGCGTTCGCCGGCGGCCGATCGGCGAGGATCCGCTGAGCGAGCGCCCGGCGGGCGGCGCCGGCCCGCATGGCTTCGTCGACCGCCTGGCGGCCGCGCAGCTGCCAAGCGTCGGCCGAGGCCTTCAGCGACCGCACCGCCGCGTTCTGGCGATCGAGGGCGCCTGACAGGGCGGCCGTGTTGCCCCGGCAGGTGCGCAGATCTCGCGCCGCCGGCGAATTGGGGTCTGACATGCCGAGCACGTACGCTGGAGCGAGCCCCGCCGGCGGGCGGAGCGTGAAATGCACGAAGAGGCAGCAGCGCACCTGGTGCGTCGGCGTGGCCGGGCGCATGTCATAGTCGCGCGTCAAGTAGACGCCGACCCAGAACAGCAACGTCACGCCGATCAGGCCCGTCGCGATCCGGAAGAGGTTGACCAGCCACATCGGCCGTCAGAGCGCGTAGAGCACCCAGGCGACGAGGGCGATGCCGACCAGCAGCAGGCCGGCCCACAGATAGGCGGCGCGACGCTCGCGCCGGCGCTGCTCTTCGTCCGAGATGAAGCGGCCCGTTCGGGGATCGTGTTCGCGCGGCATGGCGTGCTCTCGTTCTTGAAGGGGAAGGGAAGGGTTCCAGCCCGCGCGCGAGCTGGGCGTCGCGCACGGGCCTTCAGTCCCGGCCGGCGGAGCCAGCCGGACGGAACGCTACTGCCCGGCGTCGGGCGGGGCGGCCGCCTGGCCGTCGCCGGCGGCGGCGGTCGCATCGCCAGCGTCGGCCGGCGGCGGGGCGGCCGGCGGCGCGGCCGCGGCGAGCGCGCTGGTGTTCGCCGCGATCGCCGCCACCTGCGCCTCGATGTCCTTCGCCGCCTGCTCGACGGCCGCCGAGTCGATGCCCGGCGTCTTCAGCTTGGCGAGGAGGTCGTTGATCGCGCCGACCGCAGTCTGGGTCGAGGCGGTGTTCGCCGCGACCGCGGCGGCCAGGTCGGTGTCGGCCTGTTTCAGATCGTCCAGTTCGGACATTTCGGCTCCTAGGGCTCTGAGGATGACGGCCTGGGTTCTCTCGATGCGAGCGAGGGAGGCCGTGATGGCCCTCGTCTCGAGCACGAGGTCGTCGAAGGCCTCGCGCGAGATCTCGATGATGCGGGACATGGGCGACGCTCCGGAGCGGGCCGGCGCGCCGCCTACTGAGGGACCGCGATGCCGGCCGCCGCCGCGAGCCGCTGGATCACCGGCTTGGCCGCCGGATCGGCCGTGGTCAGCAGCTGGGTGATGACCGCCGTGGCGTCCGCGTCGGGCGGCGGCAGGCCGTACTTCGCCTTGGCGTCGATCTCGGCGTGCGCCAGCGCGGCGCGCAGCAGGTCGAAGCCCTTGGTGAGGCCGAGGTTGAGCCAGGGCAGGCCGGGGGCGGCCTGGCCATGGGTCAGCGCCATCACCAGCGTGTCGGCCGCGCTCTCGGCCATGGAGACCGCGTCGGCGTAGCGGGGCGCGAGATCGGTGTCGACGATGCTGAACGCATCGGAGGCGAGCTGCTTCAGCTCCTTGACCGCCCCGGCCTCGAGGCTCTTCAGCTCCGGGAAGGCGGCGGTGGCCTTCGCCCAGGTGTCCTCGATCGCCTGCTCGGCGACATGGAATTCCGTCGTCGCACCCGAGAGGATGCTCGAAAACAGGTCAGACATGGATTGGCTCCTTGGGTGCGCGGCGGGATTTGACGGCCGGCCCCGCGCGAGGCCGGAGGAAAGGTCAGCCCGGCGCTGCGGCCGCCTTGGCCGCGGCGAGCAGCTGCTTGAGCAGCGCCAGCTGCGCAGGCGTTAGCGGCGACGCCGATCCGGGCGGCGGGCTCGCCAGCGCGGTCTTGACCGTCTCGCGGTGCTGGTGGGCGAGGTGGCTGATCAGCCAGAGGCTCGCCGCGCCCATCGTCGCCGCGGCCAGGAGCAGCAGCACGAAGGTGAAAGGGTGCGCCTGGGCGAACGCGAGCAGCGCGGTGAGCGCCGTCGCCGCGACGCCGCCGGCGGCCGCCAGATGGTTGCGCATCTCGCGCCAGAGGCTTGGGATCTGCACGGCGCCGCTGTCCCGCGGCGCGGCCGTGGCGGGATCGATGGTCGACTCCTGCGGCGCATCGACGGGCGCCGGCTCGGGCGGCGCGGCCGGGGGTTCGGCCGCTGCCGGCGCGGCCGCGCCGGCGAGCACCGCCTCGATCTCGGCCGCCGTCGCCGACCAGGCGCGCAGGCCGGTCTGCATCTGGTAGGCCAGCCGGCGCGCGCGGGCGTGCACCTGGCTCGCCCACGGCTCGTCGTTGAGCAGGTCGACCTCGGCCGCCTTGAAGCGGCCGGCCTGAATGTCGGCGAGGGTGTGCCGCCAGGTCGCGAACTTCCCCTCGCCGAGGTTCAACGCCAGGTTGACCATGACGTCCTGACGCACATCGTCGAGGCCGCGCCACCACGGCAGGTCCGCGTCGAGCCGCGCCTCGACCTTGGCGACGTCGTCGGCCAGCAGCGCCTCGATCGCGTCGTCGCCTAGGCCGTCGCGCTTCAACGCCGGCAGCTGCGCCAGCATCGCCGGGTCGGCCGAGACGTTGTGGCCGACGCCGACGGTCCAGAAGCCCCGCGAGTCGAGGTAGGGACGGCTGCGCCGCCCCTCGTCGAGCTCGAGGTCGTCGATCAGGTGCGCTGTGGTCATGTCAGAAGAGGCCGTGCATGGCCGCGCCGCCCAGGGCCTTCAGGACCTCCCAGAGGCCCGGCCAGGCGAGGACCGCGAGCTTGTAGACGAGCGCGACGGCGACGATGGAGCTCGTCGTCGCCGCGACGGTGCGGCGGAACGACTGCCAGTTCGAGGCCAGCCCGACCGGCTTCTTCTTCTTGCCGGTGAGGCCGAGCTCGTCCTTGAGGCCGGCGAGCGCGGCGCCCACCCGCGCGACCTCGGCGTGGATCTCCTCCGCCCGCGCGTGCGTCTTGGCGAAGCCGTCCTCGATGCAGTCGTGCGTCTGATTGTGGGCCCGGGCGATCGCGCGCAGCGACGGCCGGTCCTCGTTCACCTTCTGGATCTTCACGCCAGTACTCGCCCCCTGATCACGCCGCGGCGCGAAGGACCGCGGCTCACCGATGGTCATTGGGTTGCTCCCGTTTCAGGCCCCCACAGCCCCGGGAAGCGGATGTCTCGCGCTCGGCGCGGCTCAGTTGCCGCGGATGGTCCGCATCAGCATCACGAGGCGCCGGCCGACGTGCAGTAAGCCGCGGCCGAAGGCCGAGCCGCTGGCGACCGCTAGTCCGCGCGCGGCGAGATGTCCGGCGCCGGTCAGCAAGGCCCGTCCAGTGGCGACGGCGCGGCCAGTAGCGGCCCCACCGATTCGGCCGACCAGCGCGCCGGCTCCGAAGGCGGAGGCGTGACCGCTGGCGCTGAGGCTGCCCGTCCCGGCGCCGCCGGGCTTGCCGGCAGCGACCGCCTGGCCGCGAGCGGCGGCCGCGCCCTTCAACGCGCCGGCGCCCGAGGCCCGCGCCGTCGCGGCGCCGCGCGCCTGAGGCCGGGCGACGCCGGCGGCGAAGCCGACGCCGAAAGCCGTGGCGAAGCCCCGCGCTGCGCCGAACAGCAGCTGGCCGCCGCGCGCCGCGCCGAAGGCGGCGGCGAGCCCGCGCGCTGCGAGGACGCCGACGCCTGAACCGGCCAGCCGGCCGCTTGCGATCGCCTCGCCCCTTGCCGTCGCCGCGCCCTTGCCAGCGCCTGGCCCAAGGTTGCCGCGCCCGATCACTTCCCCCTTGGCCTGAGCCGCGCCAGCGGCCGTGTAGGCTGCGCGCCCGGCTCCAACCGCCTCGCCCTTGGCGGAGGCCGGGGCTGCGCCAGACTGCGCGACCTTGCCGGAGGCCATCGCCTCGCCGCGGGCGTTCAGCACGCCCACTCCAGCGCCGGGCCCAAGTCCGCCCAAGGCGAAAGCCCAGCCCTTGGCTGAACCAGAAAGCGCGCTGCTCGACGTGAACAGCGACGGCCACTCCTGCTCGGCCGGGAGCAGGAAGCCGTAGGGATCGTCCTCAAGTGCTATAAGCTCGGCGTCGCTGAGCGCTCGGTTCCATACGCATGCGAGATTGGTCAACGAGTTAGGAAACCGCGCCTTCACCGGGGAGTAGCCGAGACCGATTTGCGGGCTCGTACCGTACTTCGGAGCGGTAGTCGTAAAGCTGTCGGAGCCGGTCGCGACGGAAATGCCGTTGATGTAGAGCGCCTCGGAACTCAGCGACCTCATCAAGCCAGCAATGCCATAGACTTGCCGCCCGTAGTTAGACGTGTCGATCCCGCCGGCTTTCCAGATGTGCTTGATGTCGACGCCCGCATTCCCCGAATAGGAGAAGTTGATCATCGACTGATCGAAGATGTTGCTGCCTTGACCGTCGTTGCCGCCAATTCCTAGCGAGTAGGCGAAGAAAGGGTCGGTATCCGTTGTCGTGGTGCTGCAGCCGAAGAACTCTTGCGCGATCTGATTACTCGCGCCCGAAGCTCCGAGGAAGCTGCCACGCCAATACACAGTAAACGGCTGGCTGACCTGCATGAGAGCCGGGGCGGTGGCGTAGGCGCCCATGTTGGCCGCCGTGTAAGGATAAGCCGGCCCTTCCTGATTTGCCCGAGAAAAGGGGTTCGCCGCCGTGTCGGGCGTCAGCGCGAGGCTTGAGGGGCCGAGGTCCACGAGGCTGATGCCCGGAACCCAGCATGCGACGAGCCCCTTGCTGATCGGGTGCTGCCAGTCGACGCGGTATTGCTGGTTGGGCAGCAGAAGCCGCTTCGGCGGCCGGAAGACCCGGACCATTAGGCCACCGAGCGATTATAGGTCTTGTACTGACAAGTGTTTCCTGAACTGGCGAGCGCGACGCCGCATTGGTTATGGATCACGAGCTTAAACTTGCCCGGCGGGAGAACGATAC
>Ga0070741_10005916_pt1 | contig 26676 bp, 18 predicted proteins | sample Coa_R1_4_FD_66440 | JGI IMG/M metagenome (GOLD analysis project Ga0070741, IMG submission 66440) | Surface soil microbial communities from Centralia Pennsylvania, which are recovering from an underground coalmine fire - Coalmine... | ecosystem: Environmental > Terrestrial > Soil > Unclassified ... | reverse complement strand
CGAGGACCGGAACGCCTCCGCGGCGCCGGTGAAGGTCGTGCTGACGGTCGCCGGGAGCCGGAGCTCGCGCTCGACCGCGCGGATCCGCGCGACCGCGTCGCCCAGGGACACTCCGGGGTCCAGGTTGAACGAGAGGGTCACCGCCGGCAGCTGGCCGACGTGGGTCACCGAGAGCGGGCCCACCGCCTGGCTCACCGTCGCCACCGAGCCGAGCGGGACGAGGCGGTTGCCGCTCGCGCGGACGTAGAGCAGCGACAGCGCGGCCGGATCGCGCTGGTAGGCGGGCTCGAGCTCCATGATCACCTGGTACTGGTTGGTCGGGGTCAGGATCGTCGAGACCTGGCGCGACCCGTAGGCGTTGAAGAGCCCGCTCTCGATCTGGGCGTTGGTCAGGCCGACCGCGGCCGCCTTCTCCCGGTCGATGTCGATGGCGACCTCGGGGCTGGCCAGCTCGAGGGTGCTGTTGACGTCGCGCAGCCCGGGAATGCGACGGAGCCGCGTCTCGAGCTCGCCGGCCCACCGGTAGAGCTCGGCGCTGTCCGGGGACAGCAGCGTGTACTGGTAGAGCGCCTTCGTGAGCTGCCCGCCGACGTTGACGGCGGGCGGGTTCTGGAGGTACACGCGCACGCCGGGGACCCGGAGCAGCGGCTGCCGCAGCTCGCGCAGGACCTCGTCGACCCCGGGCCGCTCGCGGCGGGGGCGGAGCCGGACGAAGACCAGCCCCGAGTTGGTGCCCCGCACGCCCACCACCGAGACGTAGCTCGCCACCGCGGGGTTCTCGGCCACCACCGCGTCGACCGCCCGCTGGTACCGGACCATCGCGTCGAACGAGACGTCCTGGGCCGCCTCGGTGAACCCCACGATCTGCCCGGTGTCCGCGCTCGGGATGAACCCCTTGGGGATCACGACCAGGAGCGTGACGGTGCCGACCAGCGTGACGGCGAAGGTCGCCAGGACCAGCCGCGGGTGGCGGAGCGCCCAGCCGAGCGTGCGGTCGTAGAGGACGCGGAGCCGCTCGAAGGCGCGCTCGCTCGTCCGGGCGAGCCGTCCGGCGGTCGCCCCCGGCGGGCGCAGGAAGCGGCTGGTGAGCATCGGGGTGAGGCTCAGCGAGATCGCGCCGGAGATGAGGATGGCGACGGTGATGGTCACCGCGAACTCGCGCAGGAGCCGGCCCAGGATCCCGCCCATGAACAGGACCGGGATGAACACCGCGACCAGCGACACGGTCATCGAGACGATCGTGAACCCGATCTCCCGTGCGCCGTCCAGCGCGGCGGCCATCCGGTCCTGCCCGTGCTCCATGTGCCGCACGACGTTCTCGAGGACCACGATCGCGTCGTCGACGACGAACCCGACCGCCAGCGTCAGCGCCATCAGCGAGAGGTTGTCGACGCTGTAGTCGAGGAAGTACATGATCGCGAACGTGCCGATGATGGACATCGGCAGCGCGGCGCTCGGGATCAGGGTGGCGGACACGTTCCGCAGGAACACGAAGATCACCAGCACCACCAGGACCACCGCCAGCCCCAGCGTGAACTGCACGTCGAAGACCGACTCCCGGATCGCCTGCGAGCGGTCGAACACCTCGTCGAGGGCGACCGCGGCCGGGATCTGGGCCCGGATGGCCGGCAGCAGCCGCTTCACTCCGTCCACCACCTTGACCGTGTTGGTGCCCGGCTGCCGCTGCACCGCCAGCACGACCGCGCGGGTGCCGTTGTACCAGCTCGCCACGCGGTCGTTCTCGACGCTGTCGATGACGCGGCCGAGCTCGTCGAGGCGCACCGGCGAGCCGTCCCGGTAGGCGACGATCAGCGGCCGGAACTGGGCGGCCTCCCGCAGCTGGCCGGTGGTCTCGATGGTGTACGCCCGGCTCGGGCCCTGGAGGGTGCCGGTCGGGAGGTTGGGGTTGCTCGCGCGGATCGCCTCCTCCACCTCGTCGAGGCCGATGCCGCGCGAGGCCAGCGCCCGCGGGTCCAGCTGGACCCGCACGGCGTACTTCTGGGCGCCGTAGATCTGCACCTGGGCCACGCCGCTCACCGTCGACAGCCGCTGGGCGACCACCGTGTCGGCGTACTCGTTGACGGTCGACAGGGGGAGGGTCGCCGAGCTCAGGGCGAGGTAGAGGATCGGCTGGTCCGCCGGGTTCACCTTCCGGTACGAGGGCGGGTTCGGGAGATCGGCCGGCAGGTTGCGCTGGGACTGGGCGATCGCGGCCTGGACGTCCTGGGCGGCCGCGTCGACGTCACGGTCCAGGCTGAACTGCAGGCTGATCGTCGTCGAGCCCCGCGTGCTGGTGGAGCTCATGGACTGGAGCCCCGCGATGGTGGAGAACTGGCGCTCGAGCGGCGTGGCCACCGCGGTCGCCATCGTCTCGGGCCCGGCCCCCGGCAGCGCGGCCGAGACCTGGACGGTCGGGAAGTCGACGTTGGGCAGGTCGCTGACGGGGAGGTCGCGGTACGCCATGAGCCCGAACACGACCAGCGCCACCATGAGGAGCGTCGTCGTGACCGGGCGCCGGACGAAGAGCCCGCTCATGCCAGGCGGGGCCCGCACCCCGGTCCGGCGGGGCGGCCCACGCGCCCGCGGCGTGCCCGGGGGCGGCGAGTCATCGCCCTCCCGTGCCGGCGCCGGGAACGCCCGGCGCCGGCGGCGTGGTCGCGACGCTCGGAGCGCGCCCGGGCGCGGGCGCGCTCGCGCCCGAGTTCGCCCCGGCCGTCGGCGGCGGCGGTGCTGGCGCCGACCCCGGCGCGGCCGGCGCCGCCGGGAGGGCGCCGGCGCCTGCTGTGGAGTCCGTCGGGGCGCCCGGGGCGGGCGCGCTCGCTCCCGGAGCCGTGCCGGCCGCCGGGGCGGTCGGGCGGCCGCTCCCCGGCCCGGCGGCGCTGTCGCCCGGCGCAGCCCCGCCGGCACCCGGCGGCCCGCCGCCGGCCGTCGGGGGCTCGGCGGACGCGTGGTCGCCCTCCATCGCGGGCGCGGCGCGGGCCTCCACCCGGACGCCGGGGGCGAGGCGCAGCTGGCCGTCGGTGACCACGGTCTCCCCGGGGACCACCCCCTCGGCGATGACGCTTTCCGAGCCGACCTGCCGCGCGACCCGGATCTTCCGCCACTCCACGGTCTCGTCGGGTTTGACGACGAACACGTACGAGCCCTGCTGCCCCTGCTGGACGGCCGCGGTCGGCACGACGGTCGCCGCGGGCTCCACCGCGAGCGTGAGCACGACGTTGACGTACTGGCCGGGCCACAGCGTGCGGTCGGCATTCGCGAAGGTGGCCTTGAGCTGGATGGTGCCCGTGGTCGGGTCGACGCGGTTGTCGATGAAGGTCAGCTCCCCCCGACCGAGGGGCGGGCCGCCCTGGGGTGTCAGCACCTCCACCGCCAGCGAGCCCTGGTCCCGGTAGCGCCGCACCTCCGGGAGCTCGCGCTCGGGGAGCGCGAACGCGACGTCGACGGGCCGGAGCCGATTGATCACGACGAGCGCCGTGTCGTTCGCCTTGATGAGGTCGCCCTCGTGGACCAGGAGCGCCCCGGTGCGCCCGCTCATGGGGGCGCGGATGGTGGCGTAGCTGAGCTGAAGGCGCGCGTTCTCGACCACGGCCTGATCCGCCTGGACCGTGGCCACCAGCGCATCGGCCGCCGTGCGGAGGCGGTCGTACTCCTGCTGGGCGACGAACCCCTGGCGCGCCAGCTCCGCGTACCGCGCGGCGTCCCGCTGGGCGTTCTGCAGCTGGGCACGGCTCCGGGCGAGCTGGGCCTGCGCCTGGCGGAGCGCGGCCTCCAGCGGGCCGGTCTCGAGCGTCATCAGCACCTGGTTCTCGGTGACGTCCTGGCCCTCGCGGAAGTGGACCTTGGCGAGGATCCCGCCGACCCGGCTCCGCACGGTGACGGTCTCGGAGGGGAGCACGTTGCCGATCGCGCGGATCTGGAGCGGCACGGACTTCCGGGCCGCGACCGCCACCGCGACGGGCACGGGCTGCGGTCCGCCGCTGGGCGGCTGCTCGCCGCCGCGCGAGCAGGCGACGCCGAGGAGCGCGCAGACGAGCACGACGCGGCCGGCTCGGCGCAGGCGTGGAGTCATGCAACTGCCGAACCGGGCATCAGGCGCGCCGCAAGAGCCACGCGTCACCGGGCGGCGGTCGTCGTGCGGAGGGGCGTGCCGCGGCGGCGGCGCTTGCGGCGATCATCCGGACAACCGCCTGACGCGCGGAACGCCCCGCAGATCTCCTCGCGCCCCGGTTCGTCGCCTCCTGGCTTGCCGTGCCGGACCTCCGAGCGGCCACCTGCTGCTCCTGCGCGGGCTCACCTCCCGGCACCCGCATGGAAGGCGCGGCGGCCGGTGCCGCCGGTCGTAGTGACGGATTACACGGGGCGACACCTCGTCGGACGGGCTTGCAGGCCGCGTCGCTCTGTCGCGAAAGCGCCATCTTGTCGCAATCCAAATTCCGTGATAGGGACGCGGAACCAGCTCGGCGCCCGAGCTGGTCGAACGCACTCCGAGCCCCCGAACAGGGAGGAGGACCCCATGCACCGCGATCCCCGTTCGTCATGCCCCGGCTGGATGCGGCGGTCCGCGCTCGTCTCCACCCTGCTCCTGCTGAGCGGCTGCGTCTCCGGGACCAAGCTCCTCGGCACGGTGGTGCTGAAGGACGGCACGACCCTGGAGCACGTCCAGGTGATCACCGAGGGTCAGGACGGCCCGAAGCTGGTCGTGATCGAGACGTATCGCTACGATCCCGCGAAGAACGCCTCGACCAAGGACGGTTCCTACCAGGCGGCCGGCTCGAGCCTCACCGCGGACGTGCTGCGCGGTGCGGCCAGCGCGGCGATCGTCGGCGGCAGCCTGATCGGCGCCGCCGCGGTGATCCGCCCCGACCGCACGAACGTTTCGCAGACCGGCGGCGGCGCCAGCATCAGCAACAGCGGCAACTCCAGCGCGTCGGCCAGCGGGGGCTCCGGGACCAGCTGCTCCGGCCGGATCAGCGCCAGCAACAGCGGCGCGTCGGGCGGCGGCGGGATCGCGACGGATGCCTCCGGCGGGACCATCGTCAACTCCTGCGGGAACTGAGACGGCCGGATGCACCGACCGGGGAACGGCCGTCCGAGCGGCCCACGCGCCCGGCCTCCCCGACCGGCCAGCCGGTCACCCGCTCCCCGCGGGGAGCCATGCCGTGCATGACCGACACGACGAGGAAGGTGCGATGCGACGGATGATGATCGGCTCCAACCGAACCTGGTGGCGGAGTCTGGCGGTGTGCCTGTCGCTCCTGGTGCCGCTCTTCGTGGCGGGCTGCGGCAGCAGCCACTCCACCGGGCCGTCGAGCCAGGTCTCGGCGGCGGCCGGCCCTGGAGGGTCCGGTGGCAGCGGGACGTCGGGAGGCGCGGATCCCACCTGCAACGCGAACGTCAGCGCGAGCAACGGCGGCGATTCCGGCGGCGCTCCCATCACGGTGACCGCCACCAACAGCAACGTGAACACGTGCGGGAACACCGTCGCGCCGACCCCTGCGCCCAAGACGACCTGCACCAACAACACGAGCGCGAAGAACACCGGGGACGCAAATGCCCCGATCACGGTCACCGCGACGGGCGGGGTCGTGAACGACTGCGGCAACTCGCAGTAGGGGTGATTCGGAACCGGGCACGCGTGCGACGTGCCCGGGGTCGATCGGCAGCGTGTGGCCGGGGCGCCCGCCGTCGGAGGTGCCCGGCCCCCCGGGGGCGTGGTCCCCGCCCGCCGGCACGCCGGCCGGGGGCCTACGTCACCGGGTGGCGGCGGTGCCAGTCGGTGCGGGCCTGGTAGGCGCGCGCGGCGGCGAGGATGGTCGCCTCCGCCCACGGCGCCCCGACGAACTGGAGGCTGGTCGGGAGCCCGCGTGGGGTGAAGCCGTTCGGCACCGCGACCGCGGGGAGCCCCGCCACGTTGCCGAGGGCGCCCAGCGGATCCCGGGCGGCGCCACCGGAGGCGCTCCGGAACTCCTGGTCGAGCGGGGGCGCCGCGGCGACCCGGCCGGGGCCGACCAGCGCGTCGAGGCGGCCGAGGATCGCGCCGATCTCGCGCGCGACGATCGCCCGCAGGCGGAGCGCCCGGACGTAGTCCTTGGCGAGGATCGCGTCGCGGGCGTAGAGGAGGTACCGGTCCTCCGGCGCGGTCAGCTGCGCGATGGCGCCGCGCTCCACCAGTTCCTCGAGGGCGCTCCCGGCCTCGGCGAACAGGATCACCCGGGCGATCGCCTCGTACGGCCGGGGCGGCAGCCGCACCTCCGTCACCCGGGCGAAGCGGCGGAGCACCGCGAGCGACGCCTCGAAGCAGGTCCGCACCTCGGGGCTCGCGGCGTCGACGGCCGCGCGAACCACCCCGAGCCGGAGCCGCCGCTGCCCGAGCGCGCGCGCCCCCGCGTGCCGGTACGGGCGCGGGGCGGCCGCCGGGTCGTCGGGGTCCGGCCCGGCGATCGCCTCCAGCACGAGGCCGCAATCGTCCGCGGTGAGACCGAGCGGGCCGATCTTGTCCAGGCTCCAGCTGAGCGCCATCGCGCCGTGGCGGCTCACGCGCCCGAGCGTCGGCCGGAGCCCGGTGACCCCGCAGTTCGCCGCCGGGGAGAGGATGGAGCCCCACGTCTCCGAGCCGAGCGCGAACGGGACGAGCCCGGCGGCGACCGCCGAGCCGGAGCCGCTCGACGACCCGCCGCTCCAGGCATCCGGCGCCCACGGCGAGATCCCCGGGCCGGTGAAGGTCGCGTTCGGCTGGCGGTAGCCTGCCCCGCCGGCGAGCTCCACCATGGCGAGCTTCGCCACCAGGACCGCCCCCGCCGCGCCGAGCTTCCGGATCACGGTGGCGTCGTGGTCGAAGCGCTGGCGCCGCAGCGGCGCCGCGCCCCACGTCGTCGGGATCCCGCCCGCGGTCGCCAGGAGGTCCTTCGCGCCGTACGGGATCCCGTGGAGGGGGCCGCGCCAGCGCCCGGCGGCGATCTCCCGCTCGGCGCGGCGCGCCTCCGCGAGGGCGCGGGCCCGGGTCACCGTGACGACCGCGTTGTACCGGGGGCCCAGGGATTCGAGCCGGGCGAGGAACGTCTCGGCGAGCGCGACCGGGGACACGCGGCGCCGGCGCACCAGCCCGGCCAGTTCCCAAACCGGGCGGAACACGACCTCCGGCGTCACGCCCGAGGCGAGTCGGCGGGCCACGGCAGGAGCGGGCCGTCCGCGTTCCGGAGCGGCACGGCACGGAGCTCGCCCACGGCCGCCACGATCGCGTCGACGGCGGGCCGGAGCCCCGCCCGGGCCGCCGGCGACAGCCGGGCCCCGTACCGCGCCTGGACCAGGGCGAACAGGAGGTTCGCTTCCGTCCGCGCGCCGGCCCTCGCGGCGCCCGCCCGGGTCCGGCGGCGCGCCTGCCTGGCGGCCGTCCCGGGCCGCCGGCCGGGCCGGGCGCCCGATGCGCGACGCCGCGCGCGCGGCCTCAGACGCGCTCCTCGCCGCGCGCCCGGACGGCGCGACGGGGCTGGATCACGCGATCCCGCCCGTCACGCGGGTGATCGCCTCGTCGAGGAGCCGGTTGAACCGCGCCGGGGCCTCGAGCATGGGATAGTGCCCCACGCCGGGCATGATGAGGGCCTGGAACTGCGGCGCGTAGCGGCGGTTCGCCTCCAGGTTCGTCGCGAAGCGGTCCGCGTTGATCGCGCAGATCGGCACGGTGATCCGGCGGAGCGCGGCCGCCGCGTCGTAGCGCCAGGTGTGCTCGAGCGCGGGCACGGCGATCTCCGGGGGCGCCGCGGCGGCGCGGCCCACGACGCGCTCCACGAGCGCGGGATCGGCGGTCGGGAGGAACAGGCGGTCGCGCATCAGGGTCGAGACCGCGCCGGGGTAGTCCGCGCGCAACGCGGCGAGGGCGGCGTCGAGCTCGGCCCCCGTCACCCGCCGCTCGACGTCGAGGAGCGTGTCGACGGGGATGAGCCCGACGACCCGTCCGGGGAGCCGTCGCGCCGCCTCGAGCGCGACCGGCCCGCCCATCGAGTGCCCCACCAGGACCGCGCGTCGCAGCTCCAGCGCCTCCACCACGGCCCGGACGTCCTCCCCGAACGCCTCGACGGTCCACTCCGCGCGTCCCCGACCCGAGGCGCCGTGGCCGGCCAGGTCGAGGGTGACCACGCGGTGCCGGTCGGCGAGGTGGCGCACCTGGGCGTCCCACGCCCGGTGATCGCACGTCCAGCAGTGGACCAGGACGATCGCCGGGCTGCCCTCGCCGGCGGTCCAGTACCGGACCGGCACCGCGTCGGCGGACGCCGCCGTGCCCTCGCGGAGCGCGTCCAGCACGGATTACCGCCCCGTGCCGCGCACGCGCGCGCCGGACGTGCGCACAGTCGGGGCGACGCCGGGAATTTTGGGAGGGGACGTCACGTCGGGGCCGCTCGCTCCTCTACGCGTCCGCCGCTCCGGCCAGGCGGCGCCGGGCGGCGCCCCCGATCATAGGGAGGCGGTGGGCCGCGCACAAGCCGCTTGGCCATCGCCCCGGCGCGAGGGCCATCCGGGTGGCGCAGGGGGCGTGCGTCGACCCGCCGGCCGCCCGACCCCCGGACGTCCGTCCCGGGAGCCTCCGCCGTCCGACCGTCGGGGGTCAGCCGCGGACCTGGAGCTCGTTGACCACGGCGCGAACGCCGTTCAGGCGCCAGATCAGGTCGGCGAGGCGCTGCTTCTCTTCCTCGGTCGGCACCGAGCCGGTGAGATAGACGATGCCGCGGTCGGTGTCGACGTTGACGCGGTAGAGGCTCCGCACGTCCGCCTGGGCGAGCTTGGCCTTGATTTGGGTGGTGAGCGTCGTGTCGTCGATGGTCTGGCCGACGGTCTTGCCGGTCGCCGCGCAGCCGGCGGCGCCCATCAGCGCCACGAGCCCGACCAGCGCAGCGGCGTGTCTCTGCCGCATGACCCGCTCCTCCTCCGGGGGCGGCGGCCGTGCCGACTCGCCACCCGCACAGCGGGCCGAGCAACCGTCATGCCACGACGATCCTTCACGGGCGCAGGTGCCGCGGCGCGGCAGTGCCCCTGCGGTTTTACACGGTCGGAGGCGCCGGGGAGCCGGGGGCGAGGCGGAAAGCCCCGGTCCGGCCAGTGACGCAGGGGCTGGCACGTCGCTTGCTCCACTCACGGGCGATGACGAAAGGGGGGCTCGCGATGCGACGAGCGATCACGGAGCTGCTCACGGGGCTGGCGGGAGTGGCGGGGGTCCTCCTGATGCCCGGGCTCGCGCCGGCGGAGGTGTCGGTCAACATCAACATCGGGCCGCCGCCGCCGATCGTGGTCGCGGCGCCCCCGACGCTGGTCGCAGTGCCGGCGGTGCCGACGGTGTCGTACGTCCCCGCGCTCGACGTCGACGTGTTCGTCTACGGCGGGCGCTGGTACTACGCGCATGGCGGCCACTGGTTCGTGGGGCCGTCGTACCGGGGCCCGTGGACGTTCGTGGCGCCCGCCCGGGTGCCCCGACCGATCCTGGCGGTGCCGGTCCGCTACTACAAGATCCCCCCCGGTCACCTCAAGCACGTCGGCGGCCCTCCGGGGAGCGCGAAGGGGCACGGTCGCTGAGCCGGCCTCGCGGCCCGGGCTCCTCGCCCGCGGGCGACCGGTGAGCCGGAACGCAGCGAGGGAGCGAAACATGACGCGGCAACGACGAGCGATCGTGGCACGGGTCCTGATCGCGACCGGTCTGGCCCTCGCGCCGGCGATGGCCTGCGCGGCGGCGAGCGGAAGCGGCCCCGACCAGGTCACCCAGGGGGCCAAGCAGACCGGGAAGGGGATCGAGGAGACGGCGAAGGGCGTCGGCAAGAGCGTCAAGGAAGGCGCCAGCGCCGTCGGCCAGCGCGCGGAGCGGGCGGGGGAGGGCGCCGACGCGGTCGGCCGCCGGCTCCACAGCAGCGCCAAGCAGTTCGGAGACGCCCTGCTGGACGGCGTGAAGTTCGCCGGCCGCACGGTGATCCGCTTCTTCACCGGATCCCGGTAGCGGCCCGGCGCGGGCCCGCGCCGGGACACGCCGCGCTCGCCATGCGCTCGCCGCGGGCCGGCGGGGCTGGCGCGGAGCGCCGGGCGGGCGGGGATCTCCGGACGCGCCCGCCCCGGTGGCCGCTCCTCGTGGCCGCGCTCGCGACCGCGGCGCTCGGAGTCGCGCGGGCGGCGCCCGGCCCGCTCCGGATCCGGGCCGTCACGTTCAACCTCCTCCACGGCGGCCTGCTCTCGGAGCGCACCGGCAACGACGGCGCCCTCGAGGAGCGGCTCGCGCTGGCCATCGAGGGGCTCCGCGCGCTGGACGCCGACGTCATCGCGCTCCAGGAGGCCTCGACCGGCCGCCGGCGCGGCCAGGTCGCCGCGCGGATCGCGGCCGCGCTCGGCTACGAGTACGTGTACGCCCCGGCGGCGGTGCGGCCCTTCGACAGCGTGCGGGCGCAGCACGCCGTGTCGCGGCTCTTCGGCTTCACGGAGGGGCCGGCCATCCTGAGCCGCTTCCGGCTGCTCGCGACGGCGGCGCACGCGATCCCGTACTGCAACCGCCCCTTCGACACGCGGGTCGTGCTGGAGGTCGAGCTGGAGACTCCGCTCGGCGCGCTCCCGGTGTACTCCGCCCACATCTCGGGCGACCTCTGCATGGCGCGCGCCGTCGCCGGGCTCGTGCAGGGTCGCCGGAGCCCGCTTCCCGCGCTGGTGATGGGCGACTTCAACGCGGAGGAGACCGCGCCGGCGATCCGCGAGCTCACCGGGCTCGCGGGGTTCGTCGACGCCTTTCGTCGCGCCCACCCCGGGGATCCGGGGTACACCGCGGGGCAGGACATCGTCGCCCCGCGTCCGACGGCGTCCCGCCGCCTGGATTACGTGTTCGTGGCGCCGGGCCGCGGCGCCGCGGCGCGCGTGCTCGCCAGCCGGGTCGTCGTCAACGAGCCCCGGCCGGACGGCCCGGTGCTGTGGTCGTCCGACCACTACGCAGTCGAGGCCGAGCTCGAGCTGGACGCCGCCTCGCCGCAGCTCGCGCGGAGCGCCGCGGCGACGGCCGACGGCGCCGCGCCGCGCTGAGCCGCCTCGTCGCGCCCGGGACGTCGGCTCGCGTCTCCTGGACCCTGCGCGGAGCGCGCTCGCGATCCGGAGGCGCCGCACAGGTTCGGGGCGGCGGCGACCGGCGGCGCGCACCACCGGCCTGGCGGCGGCGCTCGGGCGGCGCGCACTACCGGCCTGGCGCCGGGCGGGCGCTCAGGCCGGTGGCCGGCCGCGGGGGGAGGGGCGGCCACTCCGACACCGGGGTTCTCGGCGTGGCGGGGGCCTCGGCGCCGACGGCCGGGGCGGCGGCCGGCGCTGGCCCACCGCGGAGCGCGCGCGCGAGCGGGGGGCGGAGGCGGCCGGGCACGACGGGGCCGAGGTCGATCCGGTCGGCGTCCACGAAGCGCGCCAGCGACCGGAGGGCGCCGGCGATCCCCGCCAGCACGGCGTCGACGTCCAGGCGCGCCCACGCCGCCGCGGGCGGCCGCCCGCCGGTGGCGGCCCAGCGCTCGAGGTGGACGCGGCGGACCTCGAGCCGCCGCGCGGCGCGGTGCGCCTTCGCGTCGAGCCGTCCGACCAGGTGCCCGTCGTGGAGGATCGGCAGCGTGTAGTAGCCGTGCACGCGGCGCGGCCCCGGCGTGTAGACCTCGATCCGGTACGCGAAGCCGAACAGCCGCGCGACGCGCTCCCGGTGCCACAGGAGCGAGTCGAACGGCGACAGGAACGTCGTGCCGCGGGACGCCGACCGCCGCCGTCCGGCCCGGGCGAGCGCCGGGAGATCGCGCGTGAGGACCAGCCACCGCGCCCGGCTGCCGGCGACCTCCACCTCGGTCACCTCGCCGCGGGCGAGGAGGTCCCCGACGGCCGCGCGGCGGACGCCCGGCCCGAACCGCGGGAACGTGAGGTAGCGCGCCAGGTCGGTGTCGGTCGCCGCCCCCATCGCGTGGAGGCTCCGCTCGACGTGCCAGCGCCGGAACGCGGCCGCGTCCACGGGCTCGATCCCGAGGAGGTCGGGCAGCACCCGGTCGGCGAGGTCGAAGCGCTTCTGGAAGTGTCGCCGCGAGTGCACGGCCAGCGCCCCGGTCATCCAGAGGTAGTGGAGCGCGTGCTGGACCGGCGCCCAGCGCCACCACCCCCCGCCCCCCGCCGGCCGGCGCGACTCGAAGTCGCCGCTGCCGAGCGGCCCGTTGGCGCGGATCGCGTCCTCCGTCGCGGCGAGGACCCGGCGGTTCCGGCGGAGCCAGCCCGACCAGCCGGTGTGCCGGAGGCGGTAGTCGAGCATCGCGCGTCGCCACCACGCGAGCTGGGTCGTGGGCACGAGACAGGCCGCGTGGGCCCAGTACTCGAAGAGGAGGCGCCGCCGGTACACCAGCCGGTCGACCCGGGTCCGGTCGTACGGCCCGAAGCGGCTCCACAGGGTCAGGTAGTGCGCGCGGTCGAGCACGTTGATGGAGTCGAGCTGGATGCCGCCCGTGTCCTCGGCGAGGCGCAGGAGCCGCCCCGGGGTCAGGCGGCGGCCGCCCGGGCGCCGGAGGTGCTGCCGCTCGAGGAACAGGGCGGCGACCGCGCGCAGCGGGACGCGGAGGCGCGGCGGCATCGCGGCGGGATTCGGAGCGGCCGCCCGGGCGCGCGCCCGGTCAGCGGGCCAGGCGCGCCCGGAGCACGGTCACCGAGTGCGCCGGGAACTCGTGGTCCAGCCGGCGGCCCGCGGCCGGGATCTCGCGCTCGCGCGCCTCGACGCACCGGGGGTGCTCGAAGGAGTTCTGGGCGTGCGCGCTCGGGCCGTTGACCTCCGAGACCGCCACCGGCCCGGCCAGGGCGGCGTCCACCAGCTCGATGCTCGCGGCCTGGGCCCGGTCCCGGTCGCGGTTCACGACCGCGAGGGTGAGCTCCTGCCCCGCCGCATCGCACGTCGCCACCGCATCGAGGAGCGGGAAGGGGCCCAGGTCCGCGACGTGGTGGATCCGGCCGAAGCCCCGCTCCTCCTGGTCGGCGGCGAGCTCGTAGAGCGGCGACTCGACGTGCACGTCGAGGGCGACGGCGCGCGTGTGCTCGGCGTAGAGCCGGAGCGGGTGATAGATGGTCTGGAGGAAGAGGCCCTCCGGCCGCGTGAAGATCGGCGCGATCGCGTTCACCAGCTGGGCCAGGTTCGCGATCCGCACCACCCGGCAGTGGCGGATGAACCCGTTCAGGTACGTGGCGACCGCCAGCGCATCGGTGAGCGTGTAGCGCTCCTCGACGCCCCCGACGCGGTCCTCGTGGCTGCGCGTGCGGTACCAGACGTTCCACTCGTCGAACGCGATCGCGATCGAATGCGGGATCCGCTGGGCATGCCGCGCGCGCTCGATCAGAGCGGCGCAGATCCGGGTCGCCCGCTCGGCCTGGTGCGACTGGCAGACGGTCGCGTAGTGATCGGCGTGGCCGGTGTACAGGTGGATGCTGTAGTAGTCCATGAACGGGGCGAGCCCGTCGATCACCACGCGGTCCCACTCGCTCCAGCCGTTGTGGCCGCAGCCGACCAGCTGGATCGTGGGATCCGTCCGCTTCATGACCAGCGCGAACGCGCGCGCCTTCTTGACGTAGTCCTCCGCGCTCAGGTTGCCGATCTGCCAGCTGCCGTACATCTCGTTGCCGAGGCCCCAGTACCGGACCCGATGCGGGTCGGGGTACCCGTGCTTCCGGCGCAGGTTGGCCCAGCCGGTGTTCCCGGTGCCGTTGCAGTACTCGACCCAGGCCTGCGCCTCGTCCATCGTGCCGGAGCCCATGTTCACGCAGATGTACGGCTCGGTCCCGAGGGCCCGGCAGTACTCGATGAACTCGTTGGTGCCGAACTGGTTGGACTCCTCCGCGTGCCAGGCGAGCTCGGCGCGGCGCGGCCGGTCCTCGGATGGCCCGACCCCGTCGAGCCAGTGATAGCCGCTCACGAAGTTGCCGCCGGGCCAGCGGAGGATCGGGATGCGCAGGCGCCGGGCCGCCTCCAGGACGTCGCGGCGGAACCCGCGCTCGTCGCTGAGCGGGGAGCCCGGGTCGTAGATCCCGCCGTAGATGCACCGGCCGAGGTGTTCGACGAAGTTGCCGAAGATCCGCCGGTCGACGTCGCCGAGGCGGCGGGCCGGATCGATGCGGATGCGTGCCATCGCAGTCGGGAGTCTAGTCGAACCCCGCGAGGGACACAACGCCGCTCCCGGCCGCGCCGCGGGTGCCGCTCCGCCCTGCGAGGCGCGAGCGCCGCCGCAGCTCCCCGCCGGGCCGCCGGCGCGCCACCAGGTGACCCGCGCGGCGCCGCCGAGCCGCGCCACGACGCAGCCAGGCCGGCATGATCGCGCTGGTGGACCGCCCTCTGGCAGCAGGGCGCCCGGCGGTTCGGAAGCGCGCGCCCGCGAGCTGCCGGGGAAAGCCGGGATTCCGGTCCCCGATCGTGAGCGGGCGTCGGGGCCGCCGCCCTACGAGCAGGTCACGCGGCCCGGCGGGTCGTGGTCGCGCGGCCCCCCGGCACGCCAGCCGCGGAGCCGCAGGCCGAGCGCGAGCAGGAAGGACGCCGAGCACCACCGCGCCCGCCCCCCGGCGGGACGCGATGCCGTCCCGGCCGGGTCGGGTGCCTGGACGGAAGGGTGCACCTCCGGCGGGTAGCGGGCGATCGTCCGGGCGACCGGCCCGGGTCGGCTCCGGCAGCCGGACCGGGAGTGCACGCCTCGCCGGCTTGTCGGGGGACTGCAGCCCCTGACGCCCCGGGGCGGTGCCGCCCCGGGGCGGCCCGGCGCCGCCCCGGGCGGGGGCTCGTGACGCGCGTCGGCGCGGAGCCCTGGCCGTCGCGCCCCGGGCACGCGCCATGCACCGGATGGACCCGCGCCGGCGCGCCCGATCGGGTGGAGCCGGCGCGACGAGGCGGAGCCCGGGGACCGGGAGGACGACGATGGTGACGCAGCCGCTGTCGGGGAAAGAACAGGGACTGCTGGACGCGTACTGGCGGGCCGCGAACTACCTGTCGGTCGGCCAGATCTATCTCTACGACAACCCGCTCCTCCGGCGGCCGCTGACCGAGGCGGACATCAAGCCGCGCCTGCTCGGCCACTGGGGGACGACCCCCGGCCTCAACTTCATCCACGTCCACCTCAACCGCGTGATCAAGAAGCACGACCTGGACATGCTGTACGTCGTCGGCCCGGGGCACGGCGCGCCGGGCCTGGTCGCGAACGCGTACCTGGAGGGGACCTACAGCGAGCTCTATCCCGCGGTCTCGCCGGACGAGCCGGGGATGAAGCGCCTGTTCACCCGGTTCTCGTTCCCGGGCGGGATCCCGAGCCACGCCGGCCCGGAGACACCGGGGTCGATCCACGAGGGCGGAGAGCTCGGCTACGCGCTCTCGCACGCCCACGGCGCTGCCTTCGACAACCCCGACCTGATCGTGGCCTGCGTGGTCGGTGACGGCGAGGCGGAGACCGGCCCCCTCGCCACCAGCTGGCACTCGAACAAGTTCCTGAACCCGGTGACCGACGGCGTGGTACTGCCGATCCTCCACCTGAACGGCTACAAGATCGCCAGCCCCACCGTGCTGGCCCGGATTTCCCGGGAGGAGCTGGAGCAGCTCTTCCGCGGCTACGGGTACACCCCGCACTTCGTGGAAGGGGACGAGCCGGCGGCCATGCACCAGCGGATGGCCGGCACCCTGGACGCCGTGATCGAGGAGATCCAGCGCGTGAAGGCCGACGCTCGGCGGCGCGGGTTCACGGGCCGGCCCCGCTGGCCCATGATCGTGCTCCGCACCCCCAAGGGATGGACCGGCCCGAAGGAGGTGGACGGCCGGCGGACGGAGGGCTCCTGGCGCGCCCATCAGGTGCCGCTGGCCGAGATGCACGACAACCCCGCGCACGTGCGGCTGCTCGAGGCCTGGCTGAAGAGCTACCGGCCCGACGAGCTCTTCGACGAGCACGGTCGGCTCCGGCCCGAGCTGGCCGACCTGCCGCCCCGGGGTCCGCGCCGGATGAGCGCGAATCCCCACGCGAACGGGGGCGTCCGGGGGGACCTGCGGCTCCCGGACTTCCGCGACTACGCCGTCAGGGTGCCGAGCCCCGGAAGCTCCGTCGCCGAGGCGACCCGGGTCATGGGCGCCTTCCTCCGCGACGTGATGCGGCTCAACCGGGAGGCCCGGAACTTCCGGCTGTTCAGCCCGGACGAGAACAACTCGAACCGGTGGCAGGACGTGCTCGAGGTCACCGACCGGACCTGGGTGGCGGACCTCGAGCCCGGCGACGACCACCTGGCGCCGGACGGGCGGGTCATGGAGATGCTGAGCGAGCACCAGTGCGAGGGCTGGCTCGAGGGGTACCTGCTGACCGGGCGCCACGGGTTCTTCTCGTGCTACGAGGCGTTCATCCACATCGTCGACGCGATGTTCAACCAGCACGCGAAGTGGCTGAAGGTCTGCCACGAGGTGCCGTGGCGCCGGCCCATCGCGTCGCTCAACTACCTGCTCTCCTCCCACGTCTGGCGCCAGGACCACAACGGGTTCAGCCACCAGGACCCGGGCTTCCTCGACCACGTCGTGAACAAGAAGGCCGGGGTCGTGCGGGTCTACCTTCCGCCCGACGCGAACTGCCTCCTCTCGGTCACCGACCACTGCCTGCGCAGCCGGAACTACGTCAACGTGGTGGTGGCCGGCAAGCAGCCGTCGCCGCAGTGGCTCGAGATGGACGACGCGATCCGGCACTGCACGGCGGGCCTCGGGATCTGGGAGTGGGCCAGCAGCGACCGGGGCGGGGAGCCCGACGTGGTCATGGCCTGCTGCGGGGACGTGCCCACGCTGGAGACGCTGGCCGCGGTCGATCTGCTGCGCCGCCACCTCCCGGAGCTGCGGGTCCGGGTGATCAACGTCGTCGACCTGATGAAGCTCCAGCCGCCCCACGAGCATCCCCACGGCCTCCCGGACCGGGACTTCGACGTCCTCTTCACCACCGACCGGCCCATCATCTTCGCCTTCCACGGCTATCCGTGGCTCATCCACCGGCTGACCTACCGCCGGACCGGCCACGACAACCTGCACGTCCGCGGCTACAAGGAGGAGGGGACGACCACCACGCCGTTCGACATGTGCGTGCGGAACGACCTGGACCGCTTCCACCTGGTGAGTGACGTGATCGATCGCGTGCCGAGGCTGGGCGCCCGGGCCGCCTACGCCAAGCAGGCGATGCGGGACGCGCTGACGGAGCACCACGCGTACATCGCCCGCCACGGCGAGGACATGCCGGAGATCGCCGGCTGGCGCTGGGGGCGGGCCGAGGGCACGCCCCTCCGCTCGACGGAGCCCGACCACACGTAGGACCCGCCCGGGTCACCGCGCCCCGAACCCGGGTGCGCCGCGGCGGACCCGCGACGGGGGCGGGCCGGCGCCGGGCCGCGCGGCGACCCGACGGGGCCGGCGTTGACGCGTCGCCGGGGACTGCCTATAGTCGCCCTCGCGGACCCACGTCCGCGCGGATCGCCCGATCCGAGCCAGGCGCGCGCCGCGCGCGAGGAGGAGCCCATGAGCCCGGATCCCGCCACGCTGAGCCGTCGCCGCTTCCTCGGCCGCGCACTGGGCGCGACCGCCGTGCTCCCCGCGCTCGCCCGCCCCGCCCGCGCCCAGGCGAAGCCGACCATCGCCTTCTGGAACGGCCTCACCGGCGCCGACGGCAAGGTGATGGACGAGCTGATCGACCGGTTCACGGGCGAGACCGGCATCCATGTCGAGCAGCAGCGCATCCAGTGGGCCGACCTCTACGCGAAGCTCCAGGTCTCGGTGCCGGCCGGCGAGGGCCCGGACCTGGCGCTGATCCACACCGTGGAGGTCCCGCACTTCGCGAGCGACGGGATCCTCGAGCCGATCGACGACGCGGTCCTGGCCGGCAAGCGCTTCCGGGGGGAGGACTACCTGCCGTCGACCTGGCAGGGCGGCGTCTTCCAGGGGAAACGCTACGCGGTGCCGCTCGACGTGCCGCAGCACATCCTCTACCTGAACGTGAAGGTCATGCGCGACGCCGGGCTCGTCGGCCCGGACGGCAAGCCGAAGGTCCCGGGGAGCGGCGCCGAGATGGTCGCGATGGCCAAGCAGGTCACGAAGGGCGACGTCTTCGGGTTCGGGATCGGCACCGTCAATCCCGGGAAGTACACCTGGGGGTTCCAGCACCTGCTGTGGCAGAACGGCGCCAACGTCTACACGGCGGACCTCAAGCGCGCCGCGGTCGCCGAGCCGGCGGCGATCGAGGCCGCCGAGTACTGGGGGGCGTTCCACGCCGTCCACAAGGTCGCGCCGCCCGCCAACGCGAGCTGCCGGGACGCGTTCATCGCCGGCCGGCTCGGCATGTGGCTGGCCGGGTCGTGGAACTTCACGGGGCTGCGGGAGGCGAAGGTGGACTTCACCGTCGCCCCGGTCCCCCGCCTCCTGAAGCAGCCGGTGGTCTGGACGATGCCGCACCAGTTCACGTTCCCGCGCCCGAAGGCGGTCGACGCGGGCAAGCGCGAGGCGGCCTGGACGTACCTCCGGTGGATCACCGACCACGTGGCGGAGTGGACGCTCCGGGCCGGGCAGGTCTCGGCCAGCCGGAAGGCGCACACCGATCCCCGCATCACCGGCGATCCCGTGCTGCGCACCCTCCTGGCCCAGGCGCCGAACTGGCAGGGTGGACAGCCGACGCCGAAGTGGGTCGCGGCCGAGAACCTCACCCGTCCGGTCATCGAGACCGTCTACATCGGCCAGCGCCCGGCCCGCGCCGCCATGGAGGACCTGGCCCGCCAGATCGACGCGCTGCCCGCGTAGCGGGCGCCGTGGGCCCGGCGCGGGGCCGCGGGCGGACGGAGACGCCGTCCGGGCCGGCGGGGCGATGAGCGCCGGGCGGGCGCGCCGGAGGGCGGCCGGTCGGGGGCGGCTCCGCGAGGGGCCGCTCACGCCGTGGCTCTTCCTGGCCCCCGGCCTGGCCCTGTTCGTCGGGTTCCGCCTCTATCCGCTCCTCGACGGGCTCCGGCTGTCGTTCACGAACGCCCGCCTCGGCCGGGCCGGCTACGCCTTCGTCGGCCTCGCCAACTACCGGCGCCTCCTGGACGACACCCGGTTCCACACGAGCCTGCTGAACACCGGCTACTACGCGGCCGCCAGCACGGTTCCCGTCCTGGCGCTCCCGCTGGCGCTGGCGGTGCTGCTCGACCGCGGCATCCCGCTCCGGACCGTCCTGCGGAGCGCCTTCTTCTTCCCGTTCACGCTCTCGGTGGTCACCGTCGGCCTCACCTGGCTGTGGCTGCTCGACCCGGTGGTGGGCCCCTTCAACTACGCGCTCCGCACGCTGGGGATCCCCGTCCGGTCGTGGCTCGCCGATCCCGCGACCGCGATGTGGGCGATCATCCTGACCACGGTGTGGTGGGTGACCGGCTACTACCTGGTGATCTACCTCGCCGGCCTCCAGGACATCCCGCGCGAGCTCTACGAGGCGGCGGCGCTCGACGGCGCGGGCGGCGGGCGGCGGTTCCGCTCCATCACGCTGCCCCTCCTGCGCCCGGTCCTGCTGTTCGTCCTGGTGACGCACGTCATCGGCTCGTTCCAGATCTTCGGCCAGGTGTTCATCCTCACGAACGGCGGACCGGGCGACGCGACGCGGACGGTCGTCCAGCACCTCTACGAGACCGCCTTCCAGAACTTCTTCCACTTCGGGGCCGCCACGGCGATGGCGTGGGTGCTGTTCGCGCTGATCCTCGGCTTCTCGCTGCTCCAGTTCCGGGTGCTCCGCGGGCACACCGAGTACTGATGGGGCCCTTCGCCCGTCGATCCCGGCTCGTCGGCCGGCCCGGGCGCCGCTGGCGGCGGGCGGTCCTCGCCGCGGCCCTGGTGGCCCTCGCCGGGCTCTGGCTGCTGCCGGCGGTGTGGATGGTGGTCACCTCGCTGAAGCCGACCGAGCGGATCGTGCGCCTGCCGCCCGAGTGGATCCCGTGGCCGGCGACGGTCGCGCACTACCGCGAGGTGCTGATCTCGACCTCCCGGACCGCGCGGATCGGGCGGGCGTTCCTGAACAGCGCCGTGGTCTCGGCGGGCACCGTCGCCCTGGTCGTGGTCGCCAGCGCGATGGCCGCGTATCCGCTGGCCCGCATGCGGTTCCCCGGCCGCCAGCTCGTGTTCGGGACGCTGGTCGGGAGCCTCATGATCCCGAACGCCGTGGTGCTGGTCCCGCAGTACGTGCTGACGCAGCGGCTCGGCTGGCTCTCCACCTACCAGGGCCTCATCGTCCCCGAGGCGGCGACGAGCTTCGCGCTCGGCGTGTTCCTGCTGCGCCAGTTCTTCCTGACCATTCCCGCCGAGCTGGAGGACGCCGCCCGGATCGACGGCGCGGGGTCGTGGCAGATCTTCGCGCGCATCCTCCTGCCGCTCTCCCAGCCGGTCCTGGGCGCGCTCGCCATCTTCGCGTTCCGGTCGGCCTGGAACGATTTCCTGTGGCCGCTGATCGCGGTGAACAAGCCGGAGATGTTCCCGCTGCCGGTCGCCCTGGCGCTGCTCCGCGGCGCCTACAGCTCGGAGTCGTACGGGCCGATCATGGCCGGGGCGACCTTGTCCGCGCTGCCGCTCCTCCTGGTGTTCCTGGTGGCGAACCGGCGGATCGTGGAGGGCGTCCGGGTGAGCGGGCTCAAGGGGTAGGCGCCCGTGGCGGCGACCGCGGGCCCGCGCCGCCCCGGGCCTCCGCGTCGCGGATCGCCCGCGCGGCCTCCTCGGCGATCATCCCGTAGCCGTACGGCGTCGGATGGCAGTGGGGGTGCAGGAGGTAGCGGTCCCACCCGTACCGCGCGTCGTGCACCGCCGCCACGACCGCGCGGAGCCCGAACCGCCGTCCGAGCTCGACGACCAGCGCGTCGAAGACGCCGCGGTAGGCGGGGGCGTGCGGAATGAAGAGGATCACCGGGGCGATCCCCGCGTCCTCGGCCGAGGCGACGAACTCCTCGAGCACGGCGCCGAGGGCGGTCCGGATCTCCGGCGCCCCCAGGACGCGGGCGAAGTCGACGAGGGCGAGCAGGCGGAGCCGGGTCCCGGGCCGCGCCAGCGAATCGAGCAGCGCCCACGAGTAGGGGAACCGGGGGGCGGCCAGCGCCCAGTAGTCCTCCCGGAACGCCCGGCGGACCCGGGCCAGGAGCTCGGGGTACGCGGCCGGCTCGGGGCCGTTCGGGTTCGGCTGCCGCACCGCGCCGCGCATGTACGGCTGGAAGGCGAACATCCCCGCGGTGTTCGGGAAGTACACGGGCCGGTAGCTGTTGAGCATCCGGAAGAGGTCGTCGTCCACGATCCCGAGGACGGCCGACCGCGCTCCCGGATACTGCCGCGCGACGCGCTGGAACTTCAGGACCGCCTGGACCGGCCCGTAGCCGCCGACCCCGTGGTTGACGACCGGGCGCCCCAGCAGGCGCGCGAGCTGCGCGGGGTAGCTGGCGCCGTCCGGGACGCCGTCGCCGCGCGTGTAGGAGTCGCCCACCGCGAGGATGGAGGGACCGGCGCCGGCGTCGCCCGTCCAGCGCGAGCGGTCGTCCAGGTAGGTGGCGGTGACCGTCCCTCCTCCGCACGCCGGGAACGTGCCGGTGCCGCCCCGCGGGTTGTCCCAGCCCAGGACGCCGTCGTAGCGGCCGGCGAGGAACTCGCGGTAGCGGGGCTCCGCCCCCTGCAGCTGCGCGACGAAGGCGTCGCCGTCCGAGAAGAGGCTCGCGCGCGTCGCGGGCAGCCACGCCAGCGCGGCCGCGGCGGCCTCGCCCAGGAGCCACAGGAACGCCAGGTAGACGAGGGCCAGGGTCGCGCGTCCAGGCCCGCGGCGGCGCGGCGCCCGGGAGGCCGGTCGAGCCGTCACGGGGGCCATCCTACACCGCGGGTTGACGCTCCCCGGGCGCTCGCGTAGGGTCGAGGAGCGTCGCCCGGGCGCGCGGCGGCGCGCACCGAGCAGGAGGACCGATGCCCCCCATCACGCTCACGGTCAACGGCACGGCGCGCACGGTCGCCCTGGACGACCCCGCGACGCCGCTGCTCTACGTCCTCCGGAACGACCTCGGCCTGACCGGGACCCACTTCGGGTGCGGCCTCGCGCAGTGCGGGGCCTGCACCGTCCTGGTCGACGGGCAGGCGACCCGCTCGTGCGTGACGCCGGCCAGCGCGGTGGCCGGGCGCCCCATCACCACGATCGAGGGGCTCGGGACCCCCGATCGGCCGGATCCCGTCCAGGCGGCCTTCATCGCCGAGCAGGCCGCGCAGTGCGGCTACTGCACGGCGGGGCTCGTCATGACGGCGCGCGCCTTCCTCGAGCGGACCCGGCGGCCGACGGAGGCCCAGGTCCGGGAGGCGCTGGCCGGCCATCTCTGCCGGTGCGGGAGCCACCTCCGGGTGATCCGGGCCGTGCTGCGCGCCGCCGCGGCCATGCCGGGGGGCGCCTGAGAATGGCGGCCCGCCGCGACCGTGATCGCCGCCCGCCCGCCGGCGCGGCGGGACGAATCACCCCGGCCGCCCTCGAGCGGCTGACGCGCCGCGGGTTCCTCTGCGCGGGCGGCGCGCTGGTGGTCGCGCTGGGTGTCGGCAGCCGGGGGCGGCGCGCGGCGGCCCAGGGGGGGGCGCCGGCGAGCGCTGCGCCGGCGGCCTGGCCGACCGACCGCTTCCTCGGGAAGACGGTCGCGCCCGACGAGGTGGACGCGTTCGTCGCGATCCACCCGGACGGCACCGTCACGCTCTTCACCGGCAAGGTCGACATCGGCACGGGCGGCCGCGCCGCGCTTCGTCAGATGCTCGCCGAGGACCTCGACGTCGCCATCGACCGGATCACGACGATGGTGGAGGGCGACACGGCGCTCACCCCGGACCAGGGGCCGACGGCCGGCAGCCAGGGGATCTCCCGCGGCGGCCAGGAGCTCCGCCGTGCCGCGGCCACCGCGCGGGCCGCCCTGCTGGCGCTGGGCGCCCGGCGGCTCGGGCGGCCGGTCGCCGAGCTCGAGACCGCGGACGGGACCGTGCGGCCGCGGGACGGGGGGCCGGGGGTCACCTACGGGGACCTGATCGGCGACCGGCGGTTCGGCATCAAGGTGGACCCGAAGGCGCCGCTCCGGTCCCCCGCCGCGTTCCGGTGGATCGGCCGGTCCGTTCCCCGCCCGGACGTGCCCGCGAAGGTGACCGGCCGGAACCTCTACGTGCAGGACCTCCGGCTCCCCGGCATGCTCCACGCCCGGGTGATCCGGCCGCCCGCCGCGGGGGCGACGCTCGTGTCGGTGGACGAGGGCTCCATCGCGGCCATCCCGGCCGCGCGGGTGGTGCGGCTGGGAAGCTTCCTGGGGGTGGTCGCCGAGCGCGAGTGGGACGCGATCCGCGCCGCCGGGCAGCTGCGCGCGCAGTGGACGGGCGGGACGGGGCTGCCGGACTTCGCGACCCTCGCGGACAGCGTCCGCCGGGGTCCGGTCGCGCGCGACCAGGAGCTGGCGCGGACCGGCGATCTCGCGCCGCTGACCGCCGGCGCTCCCGGGACCCGGGCGCTCGCGGCGACCTACTGGTGGCCGGTCCAGACCCACGGGTCGATCGGGCCGTCGTGCGCGGTCGCGGACGTGCGGCCGGACCGGGCGACGATCTGGACCCCCTCGCAGTCGACGCACCGCTTCCGGCCCGCCTTCGCCCGCATCCTCGGGCTCCCGCCCGAGCGGGTCCGCGTCATCTTCGTGGACGGGGCCGGCTCCTACGGGCAGAACGGCTACGAGGACGCGGCGTGCGACGCGGCGCTCCTGTCGCGCGCGGTGGGCCGGCCGGTGCGCGTGCAGTGGAGCCGTGCCGACGAGCACGGCTGGGATCCGAAGGGCCCGCCGCAGCTGCTCGATCTCCGGGCCGCGATCGACGAGCGCGGGGAGGTGCTGGCCTGGGAGACCGAGGCCTGGCTCCCCGCGGCGACCCAGGGGCTCCCGACGAACCCGCTGCTCGCGCCGATCGAGGCCGGGATCCCGCAGCCGCTCGGGCGGAGCAGCGGCCAGATCCAGCAGAACCTGGAGCCGCCGTACGGCATCGCGAACCTCCGGGCCGTCGTCCACTGGGTCGCCGACACCCCGTTCCGCCCCTCGCCCATCCGCGCGCCGGGGAAGGTCGGCAACACGTACGCGCTGGAGTCGTTCATGGACGAGATCTGCGCGGCCGCCCGGGTCGACCCGCTCGAGTTCCGCCTCCGTCACCTGCGGAACCCGCGGGGGCTGGAGGTGCTCCGGCGCGCCGCGGCCCGCCTGGGGTGGCAGCCCCGGCCGTCGCCGCGGCCGGCCGACCCCGGGGCGGCGACCCTCACCGGGCGCGGGCTCGCCTACGTCCACTACAAGGGCACGGAGAACCACGTCGCGGTCGGGATGGAGGTCGCGGTCGAGCGCGCGACCGGCGTGATCCGGGTGACCCGGGTCGTGTGCGCCCACGACTGCGGGCTCATGATCAACCCGGACGCCGTGCAGGCGCAGCTCGAGGGCAACATCCTGCAGACCCTGTCGCGGACGCTCCACGAGGAGGTCCAGTTCGACCGGGCGCGGGTGACGAGCGTCGACTGGGCCTCCTACCCGATCCTGCGGTTCCCCGAGGTGCCGCCCATCGACTTCGAGCTGATCCAGCGCCTGGACGAGCCGCCGCTCGGGGTGGGGGAGGCCGCCTCGGCGCCGGTGCCGGCCGCGCTCGGGAACGCCGTCTTCGACGCGACCGGGGTGCGGCTCCGGCAGGTCCCCTTCCGCGCCGACCGCGTGAAGGCGGCGCTGGACGCGGCGCGGCGCTGAACGGGGACGGCGGGGATGCGGAGCGGCCCGATTCTCCCGCTCCGCGCCGCCGTCGAGAGCGAGCGCCGCTGACCCGGGCCCGCCGGCTCGCGGGTGCCCCGCCCGTCGGCGCGTCGCCGTCGGGACCCTCGGCGCCGCGGGCGCCCAGCCCGCTCGAGCGCCCGCCGCCGCGCCGGAGGGGGCCGGACCGCTGAACGGCAAGGAGACGCCGATGGGCCAGGACGCGAGGGGTCCGAGGAAGCCGCGGGCTTCCGCGCGCCCGGCCGGCGGGCGTGCGGTCCCGGAGCCCGGGGTCGCCCGCCGGCAGCTCGAGCGCCGCCTGGCCGAGGCGCGCGCCCAGCAGGCGGCGATGGCGGAGATCCTGCGTGTCATCGCGAGCTCGCCGACCGACGTCCAGCCCGTCTTCGACGCGATCGTCCGCCGGGCGACCCGGCTCTGCGGGGCGGCGTTCGCGACGGCGTTCCGGTTCGACGGACAGCTGATGAGCCTGGCCGCGCACCACGGGATGAGCGCCGACGAGCTCGGCGCCGCCCGCCAGCACTACCCCCGGCCGGCCGCGCGGGAGAGCGCCTCCGGGCGGGCGATCGTCGAGCGCCGGGTGGTCCACATCCGCGACGTGCGCGACGATCCGGAGTACGGCCTGGCCTCCGTCCAGAAGACGCTCGGCTTCCGGACGGTGCTGGCGGTCCCCATGCTCCGCGAGGGGGAGCCGATCGGCTCGCTGTCGCTCTGGCGCCGCCGCGTCCGGCCCTTCACGCCGGCGCAGATCGCCCTCATGACGGCCTTCGCCCAGCAGGCCGTGATCGCCGTCGAGAACGTCCGGCTCCACACCGAGCGGCTCGCCCGGAACGCCGCGCTCGCCGAGGCGCTGGAGCAGCAGACCGCCACCGCCGAGATCCTGGGCGTGATCTCGCGTGCGCCGACCGACCTGGCGCCGGTCCTCCAGGCGGTCGTGCGGAACGCGGCGCGGCTCTGCGACGCCTCGGACGCGGAGGTCTTCCAGGTCGAGGGCCCGACCCTGCGCCTGGCGGCCAAGCACGGCCCCGCGCCGCTGTTCGAGATGGGCGAGGGGCGCACGATCAGCCGCGACTGGGTCACCGGCCGCGCCGTGGTCGAGCGCGACGTCGTGCACGTGCCCGATCTCGCCGCCGCCGCCGCCGACTTCCCCGAGGGCGCCGCCTACGCGGAGCAGTACGGCCACCGCACCACGCTCGCCGCGCCGCTGCTGCGGGAGGGGGTCGCGATCGGGGCGATCCTGATCCGCCGCACCCGCGTGGAGCCGTTCTCGCCGCGCCAGGTCGCGCTGCTCCGGACGTTCGCCGACCAGGCGGTGATCGCGATCGAGAACGTGCGGCTGTTCACGGAGCTCCAGGGCCGCAACCGCGAGCTGACCGAGGCGCTCGAGCAGCAGACGGCCACCGCCGAGATCCTGCGGGCGATCTCCGGATCGCCGACCGAGCTCCAGCCGCTGCTGGAGACGGTGGCGCGGGCGGCCGCCCGGTTCTGCAGCGCCTCGGACGTCGTCATCCTGCGACTGGAGGGCGCGATCCTGCGCGGCGCCGCGGCCGTGGGCCAGTTCCGCGACGTGCTCGTGCGGGCGCTGGGCGCGCTGCACGCCCTCGAGGTGCCGGCCACGCGCGGGACGGTGACGGGGCGGGCCGTCGTGGAGCGGCGGGTCGTGCACGTCCACGACCTGGCCGCCGAGTCCGACGAGTTCCCGGAGGGCGGCGACCTGCAGCGGCGATTCGGGCATCGCACCATGGTCGCGGCGCCGTTGCTCCGCGAGGGGACGCCGCTCGGCGCCATCGCGCTGTTCCGGATGGAGGTCGCGCCGTTCTCCGACAAGCAGCTCGAGCTGCTGCGACTGTTCGCCGACCAGGCGGTGATCGCGATCGAGAACGTCCGGCTGTTCAC
>Ga0070741_10005915_pt1 | contig 26679 bp, 20 predicted proteins | sample Coa_R1_4_FD_66440 | JGI IMG/M metagenome (GOLD analysis project Ga0070741, IMG submission 66440) | Surface soil microbial communities from Centralia Pennsylvania, which are recovering from an underground coalmine fire - Coalmine... | ecosystem: Environmental > Terrestrial > Soil > Unclassified ... | reverse complement strand
CCTTTCCAACCATTGGAATATTTGGCATCCATTAGATAAACCTGACATCAATCGCTATAGGCTGTATCTATGTTACAACACAAATCACAACAAGAGCTATCGGCAGGAACTCGACTTTGTGCCTGCGTTTCTCTTATACTAGAGGCATGAAAGAAGTATTACTTCACCTCCAAAAATATTTCAATATTGCTACACTCGGCGATATTACCTGGGCACATGCAGTAAACAGCCAGGCAAAGTTGCACCGCTTCCTGCATGATCCGCAGACCATGATCATCGAGGCTGATATCAGGATCTCTCCACGAGGGGACGCAGTGGTAACCCATCCACCAGAAGTCGATAGCGATCTTAGCTTTGAAGCATTGTTGCAAGCCATCTCCTCGTCCAAACAATGCCTGAAGCTCGACTTCAAGGATCCTGAAATACTGTATCCCTGCCTGATAAAGTTAAGCGAAGCCAGGTTAGTACAACCAGTTATAGTGAACGCAGATGTCTTGCAGGGACATGGCGGATACCGATCCAAGTTTAACGCGCCGGGCTTTCTTGCGTTATGTAAGCAGCTCTATCCCCAGGGCATTCTCTCGCCTGGCTGGACCACACACCCTGATATCGCTTACACGCAGGACAATATTGATGAAATGCTCGCGTTATGCCAGGATATCGCACAAGTTACCTTCCCTATAAGAGCACGCCTGTTACCAGCTTCCTGGGAGCACATTTCCAGGCTGCTCCAGCACGATGGCTCTTCGTTAACTATCTGGAATGGTGAACCTGTGGACGAAGAGTTACACCGCTGGCTACAGGTCCACACCGATCCGACAAAAACGTGCTACGATCTTGTCTATAAGAAAGGAAATCTATAGATGCAGAATCCGTCTTCCCGTACAAATACTCGACAATGGAGCAAGGACGTTCCAAAAATTCTTGAGCGTTCTCCCCTTTACCTGCACCTCCATACCTGTATCGAGCAAGATCAGGAACTCATCTCCTTACAAGAGTTGATCGCAACAGACGAGCCTTTCCCTGTGCTCTTCTTCGCCGTGATCAACTATCTGTTGTTCAGCGAGCAAGGTCGACAACATCCCTTTGCTGCGTTTCATCCATATTTGACACCAACTCCACGACCGATCCAGGAATCCTATCCAGCTTTCCGTGATTTTGTACATGTATATGGCGAGGAACTGCGCAGCCTGCTGCCAAATGCTCGCTTGCAAACCAATGAGGTCACGCGTTGTGCCAATCTCCTGCCTGTGTTTGAGCTGGTCTCCAGGCGTGGTGGGCATCAGCCACTGGCGCTTATCGAGATCGGGGCCAGCGCAGGCTTCAATCTTTACTGGGACCATTACACCTACCTCTATCATAGAGGTGATCACACGGCGTATACGATTGGGGAGGCCTCTTCTCCTGTCCAGATCCACTGTACGTTGCAAGGGGAGCATATGCCACCATTTCCAACCACCATGCCCATAGTTGCCTCACGCATTGGCCTCGACCTGATGCCTCTTGATTGCCTGAATCCGCAAGATATCCGTAAACTTCAAGCCTGTATCTGGCCTGAAGAAACATGGCGCTACCAACTCTTAGATGCTACTCTCACAGTGGTACAACAGAACCCTCCACGCCTCCTTGCAGGTGACGCCTCTGATCTCTTACCGAACCTGCTCACGGCCATTCCAGCAGAACACACGATCTGTCTCTACCACAGTTTCGCGCTCTTGCATAATCCTCCCGCCACACGCGACCGCATCTTTGATCTCCTTGCAGCTTATTCCAAAACCCATACGCTATATCGCATCTCCCTGGAATGGGACCATTTTAATCGATGGCCCACCCCTCATCTGGAACTCTTTACCTATCAGGGCGGCAAACAAACACAGCAGGAATGGCTTGCCAACTGTTCCGTGCACGGCGAAACCCTGGAATGGCTCTCTGCAGTTGGGTAATATTTCCTTGCATTAAATGGACGAAGCATCCCGAATTTTTCAAGCGCCCCGTTTCAGACGATCACCTTCCCGCCTGCGGTGGGCGCTGATGCAGAAAAAGAACGTCATTCAAAAACTGCCAGAGGCAGTTTTTGAATGACGTTCTTTTTCTGCATCAGCGCCCACCGCAGGCGGGGATTCAGCACGATCAAACAGATGATCGAAACATTATCGTAGGTAATCTAGAGAAAGATCCCTACTATTGAACTTCACATGCCTTGTAGCGCACTGTTGATTGTGTCGGTTGCCACCAGATCGTTATAGCCAAGAGCAATAGCGATGAGGCCCGCCTTCACGTGGAACTGATTTGCCGCATCATACCCTTTCTGATCAATCTGTGGCGTTGAAGGGTAGATTGGCTTTGTCGTTGCAAATATAGTACTAATAGTCTTCTGGCTTTTCAAACCGAGATACTTTCCCATAAGAACTTCCGCCTGATCTGGATGCTGGTTAATGAAGGCTTCTGCCTGAGCAATCGCGCGAATGAAAGCCTGGATCGCCTTGGGTTTGGCATCGATCACCTGCTGCTTCGCATAGATCACGCCGTGGACTTGTCCTACCATTTCCGGGATATCACCATGATCCGGACTAATAAAAATGTCACCCATGCCCCCTACTTCAGAGACCTCACCTGTTGGTACCGGGAAAGCAACTGCATCAACGCGCCCACTACTGAGCGCTGCCGCGCCCGCGGCAGGATTGACGTTTCCGAGACTCACCTCTGTTACATCTCTCTGTGTGTTATATCCATATTTCCTGAATAAGTAGATCAGCAGAGCTTCTGTACCACTTCCCGGTGTGGTAATCCCAACCTTCTTACCCACCAATGCCTTCACCTTATCGGCTAGGGGGCTCGCCTCAGTCAGATGGGTCTCCTGCTCAAAGCGTTTGCTCGCCACGATATCAACAAAATAGCCAGTGGTGAGGGCTCCCAGAAGTCTGATATGCGCATCAACCCTTGATAGAGTAAAAGCATCTGTGATGAGTCCGCCCCCAGCAACTTCGATATTGCCAGACTCAATCGCCGCCGTCATTTTCGCGCCGGTCCCTGTTTGAGTAGGGGTGGCGGGATTGAGCGTTAATCCCTGATTTTTGATAAAATTTTGCTGCTGCGCGACATAAAGAGGAAAAAATCCAACCGAGTTACTGACCTGCGCTACATTTAACGTCATGCTGTCTTTGGTGGAACTCGTGGGAGCAGTTCCAGAACCCCCACAGCCCGCAACGCTCAGGCCAACTAGCAACAAGCATGCAAAAAACGATAAAATTGATCGAATAGAAAACTGCATAATTTCTCTCTCTCTCACCCTGTAAATTTCAGGGTCACTATTTAGATAGGCTAGAAAGAAGGCTTCCGCCTGAGCTATAGCGCGAATAAACGCCTGCACCGCTTTGGGTTTGGCATTGATGATACTTTGCCTGGCATAGAACAAACAGTGCAGTCAAACATGCAAGGAGCGATAGAGATTGTCGGATGGAAAATTGCATATGTTTCCTCCTTTTCAAGAAAAAATACATAAACCACGCAGATATATCCACCCACAAACAGCTACCTTAATGTACCGGATCATTGCTGAATGCGGCTTTGAACCATTCTCCTCGCACCTCTGGATTGACTTTACAGTCAACAACCAGAGGCCCGACCGAATGTGCGAGCCAGGATCGTATCTGCTCAAGCTCGCTCAGGCTGCGCACGGTCAGCCCTTGTGCCCCCATCCCTCTTGCAATAGCTGCAAAGTCAGGATCTTTGTACCGTGCATACTCGGTTGTCATTCCCATTTGCTCCAGAAAATGGATCTCAGCTCCATACGCGGCGTCATTCATGACGATCATCAATACGGGCAGATGGTAGCGAACCGCCGCATCGATATCCATCAAGCCCATCATCATGGCTCCATCTCCTATCATCAGGACCGTGAAGCGATCTGGTCGTGCGATAGCCGCGCCAATAGCGCCTCCCACGCCAACGCCAAGTGTTTGTGAAGCAATAGGAAAGTAGAACCCGGCGGCATCGGGTACAGCAAGATAGGCAATAGGGAACCCAGTGCAATGACCACCATCAATGACCAGAGTATAGTCAGATGGGAGCATGTCTTTGAGCCGCAGCGTCAATGAACGAGGGTCGATCCGTTCTTCTGTGCTCTCATCCTCAAACTCTTCTTCAGGGCGATAATCGGCGATCTCTTTCTTGATCGCATCTGTTCGGAAGCCACTTTGCTGGAAGCCGCGTACTGAGAGTTCGCCAAGTAGAGCTTCTGCTGTAGCAGCAGCATCACCAACAACCCCGAGCGTCACGCGACTCTGAGCCCCCAGTGCCGTAGGGGTAATATCACACTGGATAACCGTTGCTTGCTTAGAGAATAGCATCTCATGATGCGTAGTCCACTGGTTGAGACTAGCACCGAAAGCGATGATCAGGTCGGCTTCCCCAAGTATGTGTCTTGTTAGTCGTGTTGAGAAGCCGCCAGCTATTCCCAGATTGCAGGCAGTATTTGAGAACAGCCCTTTCCCCAGCGCAGACGTGGCGAAGAGCGCTCCTATACGTTCCCCTAGTTCCTCAAGCACATCCCCTGCATCAGAGCGCACGGCCCCACGCCCACCAAGAATGATTGGTCTGTGGGCAGCCTCAACGAGGTCTGCCATCTTTTTGACCACCTCAGGAGCAGGATAAATACGCTGAAGGGGGGCAACAGGCTCTATTGCCCGGTCTGGGAACTCTATTTCAAGCTCCTGAACATCAGTAGGGAGAGAAAACAAGATCGGTCGGCTCTCTACCGCTGCCCGACGCATCGCGCGTGCCAGATCAGAGATGAGCGTCGTGATTCCTCTGAAAGGTTCCCATCCGGCACCAACAGCGCTCACCAGGGCAGGCTGATCGACGTACTGATTATGCCATCGGGTACTGGCGGGCGTAGCACCTGTCAACAGCAGGATCGGTGTTCCAGCTTTTACAGCTTCTAACAGAGGTGTTACCGTATTGGTCACCCCAGGACCCTGCGTGACTGTGCATACTCCTACGTTGCCAGTGATACGTGCATAAGCTTCAGCCATACTGAAGGCACCAGTCTCATGCTTTGCCGAATAATACTTTATCCCACAATGCTGTGCCATGTAGGTGATGATGCGCATGTTGCCGTCACCCATCAGACCAAAGACCTTCTCGACACCCAGATCTTTCAGGGCACGAGCAACCACCTCATACACGAGCATCTCTTCATCCTTTTATGATGCATTTTTAACAAGTAAATACCTTACATGAAAAGCTTGCACGCCACGCGGATTGTCCAGCTACGAAGAGCTGGACGATCCTTTCAGCGCATTGTTAATTATGTCAGTCGCCACTATATCCTTATAAGCAAGAGCAATCGCTATGAGACCCGCTTTCACGTGAAATTGATTGGCAACATCATAGGCCTGCTGATCGACCTGCGGTGATTGCGGCATACTCGCCTTGTTTGCATTCCAGGCAGCTTGGGCCGTTTTCTGATCAATCTGGAGGTAGTTTTTCAGGAGATCTACTACCTTGTCCGGATTCTTTTGGATAAAGTCATCAGCCTGAGCCAACCCACGAATGAACGCCTCTACCGCTTTGGGTTTAGCATCAATCACCTGTTGCTTGGCATAGGCTACTGCGAAGAGTTGCCCTTGCATCGTTGGGACATCACCGCGAACCGGGCTAATGAAGGTATCAGCAAAACCTGCTAATTCGGCTTGCTGTCCCCCTGGTGCTCCAACGAAAACGGCATCAAGACGACCAGCCTTCAGCGTCGCAAGCTCTGATGCGGTATTAGCGCCTACACTTACCTTGGTCACATCTTTCTGGGCATCCAGACCCTGCTGCCTGAACAAATAGGTCAACATCGCATCCGTAGCACTATTTGGCGCTGAAATGCCGACTTTTTTGCCCACTAACGCTTTTACCTTATCAGCCAGCGAACTCTTCGCGTCTACATGCATCTGCTGCTCAAACTGCTTGGTCACGATGATATCTAAGAGAAAATCACTGCTCATTGTTCCGATGACTTTGATGTGCGCATCGACCCTTGAAATCGTGAAGGCGTCTGTGAGAGCTCCCACACCTACATCAAGACTGTTCGCTTCAACCGCCGTTCCTACCTTCGAACCAGCTCCCAGAAAGGGAGGGTTTGGGGGATCGAGCGTCAATCCCTGAGTTTTGAAAAAGTTTTGCTGAAGCGCAACATACAATGGGAAAAAAGACATCGCATTGGTGATTACTCCCACTTTCAATGTCATGCTACTAGGACTGTTCGCAGATGGGGTCGTGCTACCACCACAACTCGCTAGAGTTAGACCAAGGAACAAGAACCATATCAGAAACGATGATGATGAACGAACAAAAACTTTCATGTGTTTCTCTCTTTTCAAAAATATTTAGGTAAAACATGCAACAATAAGAATCTGATGAACAGGCTTACTCAAGGCATTGCCTCCTTGCCCATACTTACTGTTGCCTTCCAACGCGAGGTCTTGCGATCAATAATGTTGACAATTGCGTTCAGTATGGCCGCCATAATGGTCAGTACCAGTAAAGCTGCGAAAACTCCTGCCGTATCAAAAGAGGTCGCTGAGGAGTCAATCAAATAGCCGAGACCGCGATTCGAGGCGATCAGTTCTCCGATGACGGCCCCAACCAGTGCATAAGGTATGGCGATATGCACACCTGTCAACACAGAACCCATAGCAGAGGGCACAACCACTTTCAACATGATATCTCTCGGCTTCCCTCCCATGAGGAGTACTGCATCGATGAGATTCTGGTCAACGTTGCGCACTCCGGCAAGCGTATTGAAGAAGACCAGGAAGAAAACCGTTACCGCAGCGAAGATGATCTTCATCTCTATATCAATACCGAACCACAGAATGAAGAGAGGAGCAAGCGCAATCTTTGGAATACTGTAGACCGCAGTGACGAAAGGATCAAAGATTTTTGCCAGTACTGGTTGAATTCCAAATAGAAAGCCTGCCAGGATGCCACTGACAATGCCGAAAATCAGCCCAAGCAGGGTTTCCTGCAGTGTGATCGCTGTGTGAAACCAGAGCGTGCCGTCACCGATCCAGCCTTCGAACCGGGCAGCAACAGCCAGTGGACTGCTGATAAACAGAGGATTGACGACTGGCCCGGATACAAGCTGCCACACCACAATCAGACAAACAAGCAGCACAATGCGGGCAATGTTGATGAACAATGTCTGTCTTCTCTTGAGGCGCTTTGCATTGGCGATGGAACGTGGAGATTGCGTCCTGTTTTGCTCCTGTTGAGCCTTTTTATCAAGAAAAGCGATTGTCGTCCTCATGCGTTGACCTCCACATGCATACGTGCCTCCATCAAGGCATTCCAAAGATGGTGATGAATCCGAGCAAACTCTGGAAGGAAGCGGATCTGAGCGGCGTCGCGGGGACGGGGCAGGTCGATGTATTCATCAAGGACGATACGGCCACGTGCACCCAGCACCACAACACGATCTCCCATTACGATAGCCTCCTCTATATCGTGTGTGACGAAGAGGACACTCTTGCCGCTGCCAAACCAGAGATTGAGCAGTTCGCCTTGCAATTCCAGGCGCAGTTGAGCATCCAGAGCTCCGAAGGGTTCATCCATGAGCAAAGTCTCTGGTTCAGTACTGAGCATACGTGCAAGGCTGGCGCGTCGCAGCATGCCTCCCGATAGTTCACGAGGATAGTGTTTCTCAAACCCTTTGAGACCCACCTTCTCTATATATGTACTTGTTATGCTCTGACGTAGATCTTTCTTCATACCGCGTATCTCAAGCGGCATCGCGATGTTACTCTCGATATTCCTCCAGGGCATGAGCGTGTCCTTCTGTGTCAGGTACCCCACTTCCAGACGTGGATTGATCATCGGGCTATCCTGATAGTAGACCATGCCCAAGCTCGCGGGTAACAGTCCAGCAACAATATTGAGCAATGTCGACTTACCACAACCACTCGGTCCTACTATCACAACAAAGCTCCCCTGCTCAATCTGCAAATTAACATCGCTCAAAACAACGTGTTCCCGATTGCCGTGAACGAACGACTTGCTTAACCGTTCAGTGCGAATAATCGCCATCCTTCCTTCGCCTTTCCTTTTTATCCATTTCCCACAGCAAGTCGCACTATATATGTAACAATCATGGCGTGATTATCCTCCACAGAATATCTAACATCTAGCAATCTCGATTAATCATTAATATCGGGTCATCTTCTGACGTGGAATTGTCTGCCTGGCCCGCATCGATTAATAAAAAACGTCCGTAATACCCCCCTGGTATGCTATTCAGTGCTTAATCCCTGTAAATTTATACGCTCTACGGACGAAATTACGTGCGTGTGTAGAAGGACGCACATCGCGTAGCAACCTTACCTACCCCCCGGGTAAGGTCCCCTTGCGGTTGTCTTGACAGCACCCTCTCTCTTCTAAAGAGACTGGTTGATCATTTTTTAGCGAGCTTCGCGACTTGCGAAAAGAAATAATGAACCAACGTTCACGTGACATTCTACCGAATAAAGAATATCTTACACAAACGTTGAAAACGCAACATTACAAAATGTTCACGTTGCTGTTCGGATTTTAACATGGAATAATGTCTAAAGTCAAAGCTTATAAACGTTCTTCTTAGTACCTCCCTATTAGAAGCTTTACCCAATTGTACTAGAGAAATAGCTTATCTGGAGTAAGTAACCTCGAAACTGACTTATTCTACCCTCCTGATGATTGAGTGAGTGATAGCAAAATTTTTATGAATCTTTAACAAGAGAAGCCAGCGGCTCTTCTGATGATTATACATCCTGGGATTATTTTCTTAAAAAATTATAAAAATCCAATATCCCTTTCCGGCTACTGCTTGACTTGATATAGAACACATATGTATACTAGAAGCACAATCGCCAGGAAAATATCGGTCCTATTGCAAGGATCGATACATGTATTCGCTAAGGGAACTGCGCAGTAATATCCTTTGTCACAGCATTTGATCCATATATTTTACGCGGATAAAGAGATGTTTACATCAAAAACTTCGAAAAATGTTTTTACGTAACATCGTGCTCACGTTCTCAGTAGGATTTACATGTCAAGGAGGATGAGTCATTCGTTATTTTTCTCATCCTCCTTAAAGTCATACAGCGAAAATTATACAAGGTTCCTGGAAGAGTTGTAAGTACCTATTTTGCCTGAGTTGGTATTTCCCGTGTTCCAGGCAGTTTTTCTGGAATGACTCACTGCCAGTACCTATCCATGTCATGGATAAGTTGTAAGGAGGAAATGACTCATACCGGGCTGATAACAATAACCAGGGTGCGGATATCTCTAGAGACTCAAGATAATATCGCTGTCATAAATTCATTGAGATAGGATGAGTCCTTGTCTGATGTATACTCTTGATTTTGAAACGATAAAGCAAGTAATGCGAGAACATCAAAAGACAGGCTTCCTGTATGCCGATGCGCCATCAGGAGTCAATAGCTTGCGTGAGCCTTGTCGTATCGAAATCAAGATCATGGCAGGATCTGTCGTCTCATCTACTATCGTCGGTAGCAGCGGACGGCGCCTTACAGGGAAAGATGCTGACAAGGAGCTTTCTCGTCTGGGGCGTATTCGCTGGACTTTTACACCTCAGCAGGAAGTCGTTACACCACAGCCAGCACCTCCTGTTATTACACCAGCAGTACCAACAGAAATTTCCTTCTTACCAAGACGTAGTGTTCAGTTGGAACAATGGCAGATGCGCAGCTGGCCGCGCATGCATAGAGCTGTCTTTGCGCTGGCTGACGGAACAAAGAGTGTCATGAAAATCTCAGAGATACTCTCGGCTCCCCCAGATCAGGTAGTGAAGACTTTGCGTGATCTGCAATCGATCGGCGTCGTTACAATGGGACCACACAACGGGAGGCATAACTCTGGTCATTTATAGTATTTCCTTTCTGTGGCGTGACAAACGCAAAGAGCCTTAAAAAGCTTTATTAGGTAGACAAAAGTATTATCATCTGTTTTCTTTGATCATTTTACCATTGAAATGGAGTATAGTATGAAGGATCTTTCCACTCGCTCTACAATGGCTCCCCAAGGAGATTCGGAGGGGCCTACATATTTAACCACCAGCCCACGTCAAGAGAACATGTTGATGGGTTGGTGGTATCGTCTTGCCTCTCCCGTTATGCCTGGCAATTCAGCCACTTACAAGGAGATGGAGCAGTTTCGTCGTGGACGAGCCGGCAGCAATATCATCCTGGCCCTCTATTTGCTGCTCCTCATTTCCATCCCGGCCTCGTTCGTTGGAACCGACATCTACCTTGTCCCCATCGTTATCATCTCTGCTTTAGCATTGGTAGCGGCAACGGTGCTCAACCGCATGGGCTATGTCTACATTGCAGGAACTATTGTTACTCTCGCATTCATAGCATTTCCTGTTGTCAATATTGTGACAACTCCTGGCGGCCTGAGCATATTGGTCCTTCCTCTTTACGGCCTACTTGTACTGTCATTGCTATGTGTGGTCTCATTTCTTCCTCCCTGGTTGGTCTTTGTTGTGGCTCTCGTCAATAGCCTTTTTACGTTGCTTTCTCTGCTACCAAGTCTTCCTTCTGCTCTATCAAATATCATTCCTCGCACAGCAGAGTTAAACGCAGTACTCGCCATCTCCGCTGTAGGCATCATTCTCCCGATCATCCTCAGCCAGATCCTTGTATCTGTCGTTGCCTATGCCTGGGTACAAGGTAATACTCAGTCCACCCAGCGTGCTGACCGTGCTGAGGAGCTTGCCAAACTCGAACATGATCTGGCGCTCCAGGCCGAGGCTGCGGCCCAGCAGAAGCAATTGCTAGAGGCAAGTATCCAGAAAATCGTGGAGACGCACATGCGCGTGGCAAATGGAGACTTCAGCGCCCGCGTTCCCCTGACGCAGGATAACGTCCTCTGGCAGATTTCTGGTTCTCTCAACAATCTGCTGGCTCGTCTGCAAAGCTTTCGCCAGGATGCCCTGGAGTTACAGCGCTTGAGGGCCGCATTACACCAGGCCCGCGAAGAGAATGGAAGGCTCATGAGGGCGCTCGGCAGGGGCGTCAATTAAGGGCACTCACGGAAAAACGCCTTCTTTCAAAACCTGCGGAGGCAGGTTTTGAAAGAAGGCGTTTTTCCGTGAGTGCTGTATCTTTCTTCCCTAACCAGCTTCTCCGGAAGCACGCCGCACTACCTCGTCGATAGTGCTGGCCATATAGAAAAATCCTTCACTGATCCAATCGTGCTTGCCCTCTAGAATCTCCCTGGCACCACGAATGGTCTCTTTTAATGGGACATACTCTCCTTCCACTCCCGTATAGACTTTGGCAACATGCATCGGTTGTGTCAAAAAACGCTGCAATTTGCGCGCCCTCAACACCGTCAGCTTATCTTCGTCCGATAGCTCCTCGATACCCAATATGTTAATAATGTCCTGGAGATCTTTGTAGCGCTGAAGCACGCGCTGAACATCTCTGGCAACCTGGTAATGTTCCTCTCCAACGATGCTTGGATCGAGCATGCGGCTCGTTGAGTTCAGCGGGTCTACAGCAGGAAAGAAGGCCTGCTCGAATAGAGCACGATCAAGCACAACCGATGTGTCGAGATGGGCAAACGTGGTCGATGGTGCAGGATCGGTATAATCGTCGGCAGGCACAAACACGGCTTGTATGGACGTAATCGAGCCACGACTCGTCGAGGTGATGCGTTCCTGCAGCTCTCCCATCTCCTCAGCCAGGTTGGGTTGGTAACCCACCGCCGATGGCATACGACCGAGCAGAGCTGATACTTCGGCTCCCGCCTGGGTAAAGCGGAAGATATTGTCGATGAAGAGCAATATGTCTTTGCCTTCTTGGTCGCGGAAGTATTCGGCCATCGTCAGCCCGGTAAGCGCAACACGCAGACGCGCTCCCGGTGGCTCGTTCATCTGGCCGAAGATCATCGCCACTTTGTCAAGAACGCCTGCTTCGATCATTTCTTCGTAGAGATCATTCCCCTCACGTGTACGCTCACCAACGCCTACAAAGACGCTATAACCGCCATGTGTATACGCGATATTGTAAATCAACTCTTTAATGACCACGGTTTTGCCCACGCCAGCCCCGCCAAATGTGCCTACCTTTCCTCCTCTCCTGAAGGGGCAGATCAGATCAATGATCTTCAAGCCAGTCTCTAAGATTTCCATCTCCACCGTCTGTTCATCTAATACAGGTGCAGACCGATGGATGGGTTGGATGGGAGCGTCAGTAATTGCTCCTTTATTATCAATTGTTTCCCCCAGGACATTGAAGATGCGCCCAAGCGTTTTGGGTCCAATCGGCACCGAAATCGGGTGACCGAGCGCGATTACCTCCGTTCCACGTTGCAGGCCATCGGTGGGTCCCATAGCTACGCAGCGCACCCAGTTATTCCCCAGGTGCATTTCTACCTCTAATGCGAGTTCCTCGCCCGTAGACGGATTGCGCAAAAGCAGCTCATCATAGATACCCGGCAGTTGATCCGCTGGGAATTCGATGTCTACGACTGCCCCCAGGATTTGCGCGATTTTGCCCTTGACTTCAGTTGTAACGGTCATGTATCAATTCTCCTCGTTCTAGCTTTTTCATTTGTCTTACTAGAACTGTACCGTAGAGAAAGCGACAGGACATCACCGAAACAACGTAATGTGGGCAAGATGGAGAAAGTCGCTAAACGCAAGGATAGGTAGGTAAAACAACGTAGGCACTTAGCCCAGCTTGTGCTCAAGGGCAAAGCGCGTGGCAGCGCTGCGTGAGGAAACCCCAATTTTGGCATAAATAGAACGCAAATGCGTATTGATAGTACGCGGACTCAGCACAAGCATTTCAGCGATACGCGCATCGGTCAGACCAGCAGCGACGAGGCGCAAGACATCAATTTCACGTGCCGTCAGTCCCGCAGGATAGGGAGCAACGGGCTTTTCGCAAGGAGGATCGGTACTTTCCGGTATACGTATGCGCGCAACCATGCTCAGCACGAGATTTAGCGACATGGAGCTACCAGAGGTCCAGTTCTCGAAAAATGCCTCTTTTCCTACCTCCGACCGCAGTGTATCTAGCTCCTGCTCATACCCGATCTGGTAAGCCGGCGAGAGAGGCACCTGAAGGGCATCACGCAGCGCCTCCGCTGCCGCGAAAAACTGGACGGCACGCTCAGGCAGATTCATCTGCCAGCACAATCTGGCAAACACTTCGAGCGAGGCCATCAGATCAAGCCTATCGCCCATCTCCCAGGCAAGATGGATGCTCTGTTTGAGTAGCTTGCATGCACGTGCGTTGTCCTGCTGTAGACGAGCCACATCTCCCAATCCAAAGAGCGCGCCCACCATGATCACCTTATCTCCCAGCGTGCGTGTCAATGTGAGACACTGCTCGTAATAGTCTGTAGCCTTTTCCACGTTCTCTCGCAGGCGTTCGAGGCTAGCAAGGCCCCACAATAAGAGGGCAATGCGGCGCGTATGTCCTATCTCCCTGCTAAGCTTGAGGCTCTCTTTCAGATAGCTATCGGCCTTGCGTATATCTCCCTGGCAAATGGCAAGTAACCCCAGGCCGGTAAGGGCTGCTGCGCGCTCTTGTTTGCTTCCCAGGGCACTTGCCAGCGCGAGACACTCCTCAAAATATCCCTGTGCTTCCGCATAATTCCCCTGTGTGCGCAGTATCTCTCCAATGTTACTCAAACAACCAGCTTGATTCCACCTGTCGCCAACCTGCTGAAAGAATTCCAGGCCCTTCTGATAGAGAAAATGCGCCGATCTTAATTTACCCTGGAAGCGCATCACTTCGCCCAGGTTCACCAGCACGTCGGCCTGGCTACGTATGTCGCCAACTTCGCGTAGCAGCATCAGGCTAACGCGATAGCGTACTCGTGCATTATCGAAATCGCACTGCTGGCTCAAAACTTTTCCGCAAATGCCGTGCAGGATGCCCCTGGCCCAGCGATCACTACTGCCGTCCAGGACCTGCATGCCCTCTTCAGCATAGACACGTGCCGCTTCATAGTTTCCCTGGTACAATTCCAGCATGGCGAGCGATCCCAATGAGACTGCTTGGGTACGGCGCGCGTCCAGTTTCTTCGCCAACGTGCTGCTCTCAGTCAGACGTTGACGCGCCAGCGCGAGATCATTGTGCATGGAAGCCATAACCCCTGCTCCATAAAGCACATTTGCCCGTAGTTCTCCCGGTTGGTCCGCACCGGGAAGCGCCAGAATCTCTTCAAGCCAGATACGCCCCTCGTTAAGAAAACCGCGCAACAGCAAAAATCCAATCAGTGCGCTGGCAAAACGCAGACCCAGCAGAGACTCACGCCGCTCGATGACCCGGCGCATCACTTCCCACAGATTTGCTGCTTCGCGGTCCAGACGTGCGAGCCAGAATTGTTGCTCGCGCCCTTGCAGGTATGGCTCGGCGGTTTGAGCCAGCTGCAAGTAAAATAGCGCGTGACGCCGCTGAGCCTCCTCACGCTCTGCATGCTTTTCCAGACAGTCCAGTGCATATTCGCGGATCGTCTCCAACAGCATGAAGCGCGTTTCACCAGAAACATCTTCCAGCGGACGCACAAGACTCTTATCGACGAGCGAGGTGAGCAAGTCAAGAGCATCCCCTGTCTCGCGCGAGTTGGCGCATAAGCACACAGCTTCGGCGGCCTCCAGGGTCCAGTTGCCTACGAATACACTGAGATGGCGAAAAAAGCGTTTTTCAACGTCAGTGAGCAGGTCATAGCTCCAATCGAGCGTATTGCGCAGAGTTTGCTGACGTGCAGGCAGGTTACGCGGACCACCCGTGAGCAGGCTCAGGCGACTGTGCAAGCGCGCCAGCAAGTTTTGTGGCGTCAGGAGCTTGACCCGTGCTGCTGCCAGCTCGATTGCCAGCGGCAGGCCATCCAGTTGAATGCAGATTTCCGCCACCGCGCATCGATTCTCATCGTTCAGCGCAAACCCCGGCTTGACGGCCTGCGCACGCTGGACGAAGAGGTTTACCGCCGATGACGCGAGCAGTTGTTCTTGCCCTCGCTGCGATAAATCTGGCAATTCCAACGGCAAGAGCACAAACTCGTGCTCACCATAGAGATGTAACACCTCGCGGCTCGTCACCAGGACCTTGAGAGAGGAGGCAACACTAAGCAGATCAGCAATCAATGCACCAGCCACCATCACATGCTCAAAATTGTCCAGCACCAGCAGGAGTTGCCGTTCAGAAAGATACGTTTTCAGCCGTTCAAGCAACGGCAAGCCCGCTACCTCCTCAACACCAACGCTCTGCGCAAGGGCCGTTAATACCAGTTCATGATCACGCAAAGGAGCCAGCGATACAAAAAAGACGCCATCGCGAAAATCGCCGAGCATTTCCCTGGCAACCTCAAGCGCAACGCGTGTCTTGCCAACACCTCCCGGCCCCGTAAGCGTCAGCAGACGGATACCATCACGCCGTAATAGGACAGAGAGAGCAGATATTTCGTCCGTGCGCCCTATCATCCCGGTCATCTGTAAGGGCAATGGAGGAGATGTATGCACTGCTGCTGGTGATGGGTTAGATAGCTCCATAGATAGTTTTTTCTCCAGCAAAAGAGCGCTGTTTTGCCTCTCGTTAGCACATTTCAAACGCAGATCAGGAATGCACAAGCACCCGCATACTTACAATACCAGCATCAAGCGCGTGCGTCAAGGAACGATAGAACAGCTACCGGGCACTCAGTATTTTAAAAGTGCACAGGCTCCCATCAACCCGCCCTCGGGCGGGTTGATGGGAGCCTGTGCACTTTTAAAATACTGAGTGCTTCCTATATTCTGCCCAACTCTTTCAGCAGTACATCGGGAAAGTCACAGGTCATACCATCAACACCAGCATAGATGACATTTCTCATCAGTTCGACGTTCTTTACGCCACACGCCCTTACAAATAGTCCCAGCACATGCCAGCGCTTCACTAATTGTGGCGTAATCTTCTCTGCTCTTGGACAAAATGTGGATATCTTTGCTTCGACGACCCTTCTCAAACACGCTTCGGAGACATCCGCTGTAATATACCCGACATTGGCAAACGCATTGCTCTTTTTGATATTGCAAGCCGTTTGAAAGTCCTGGGCCGTAAAGGTCACACGTTCCAAAAGATCCAACTGCTCAACCAGACGTAAAACTTCCTCTTCGATACCAGCCTGCTTTATTTCCAGGTCGAAATATGTTCGCGTTCCATACCTCTTGAGCACATCTACGAGCAAGGGAATTGTTTCACCAGCATAGTCGCTACTAAACCACGAACCCGCATCAAGCTGATGTAACTCTTGCCATGTCTTCTCCTGCAATGCTCCTGTCCCGTTCGTTGTCTTATCAAGAAGAACTCCATGAAAAAGTACTAACTTTCCGTCTTTCGTCTTTTGTATGTCGGTCTCTATACCATCAACCCCCAGTTCTAAAGCCAGGTTAAAGCCTGCAAATGTGTTTTCTGGTGCCAGAGCGGCTGCTCCGCGATGCCCAATAACTTTCATCTTTTTCTCCTGTGTTCTAAATATTGGTCATGCTACTATCATATTACTCTGCACTCCCCAATTTGTATCATCTCTGGCATCCTCGTTTGCATGATGGACAAGCTAATCGATTGGCTTGCCCATCATGCAAACGAGGATGGTTTGGGCTATCACTTGTGTAACTTCCGCACGTACTCCTATTATAGGGAACGTAAGCTTCCCAAATCTATCTCCAGGCGTTGACGCGTTAGTGCCATCCTCAGTAGCTTTGTACCTCGTAGTCTCTTGTTACCCCACCCACTCGTTCGGGAACTCTCTGTGATCATCAGCAATAGACACTAAAGTAACAAACCGAACTGCCGATAAGGGTGATAGATGGAAAACCTTTTGAAAGGCCGTTACTCATGATCACTGATAAATCTATAACGCGTAAGTCACAACTTGAGTCAGCTCCAAAAGTTTATGATGCACTGGTACTCGATGCTGGATTAAGGCAGTCCCTGGCTATTGTACGTTCATTGGGAAATCGCGGTTTGCAGGTCGCAGCACTGGATTCCCATGATAAGCTTCCCGCTCCCGCCTTCTCGTCTCGTTGGTGCCAACACAAGATGATCTGCCCGGCTCGTCAGGGAACGAAGGACTATCTACAATATCTCGAACAAGTCCTCGATACTACCGGCGCGCGGGTGCTGATTACCACCTCTGATGGCACGATAGCCCTGGTCCGCCAGTATCGTGAACAACTTGAACGGCGAGTACGCATCGCGCTATCAAAGGAACCGGCCCTGGGAATAGCCATTAATAAAGAGCAAACACTGGAAATTGCCAAACAACTCGGGGTAGGTGTCCCCCCTTCCGTTACCATCAATACAGTAAGTGATGTAGGAGCAGCACTACGAGAGATCGGTTTACCCGCAGTGGTCAAACCGGTAGAATCATGGAATGGCGGAATAAGAGTCATCTCGCAGTTAGTCATGACTTCTGATGAGGCAAAAAAGGCTGTTGAGAGGTTGACACGCTTTGGCGGATCAGTTCTCTTTCAGCAGTACCTCTCTGGTCGTCGTGAGTCCTTGAGTTTCTTCCACGCCGATGGCGAAATTTATGCCCGTTTCGCCTTTTGGGGGAAACGGACTCATCCAGCACTAGGAGGGATCTATGTGTTGCGCGAGACTATTGCTATGCCCGAGGATACTGGCAAACAAGCAGAAGAACTCGTGCGCACAATCGGTCTGGAAGGTTATTCCCAGGTGGAGTTCCGCCGTGATAGTATGGGTAAACCCTACTTGATGGAAATTAATCCTCGTATCAATCAAGCAATCGCTCATGCCGTCAGTGCTGGCGTTGATTTCCCCTATCTACTTTACCAATGGGCAAATGGAGAAAAACTTAAAGCTGTGAAAGGGTATCGCATCGGGAGCAAGATGCGCTATTTAGGCGGTGATATCATGGCCCTCTTTACAGCTATACAACAGCGGGGAAGGGTTGGCGTCACGCCACCAGCTCAAGCGATGTGCGATTTCTTCCTGGATTTCTTCGTCCCGATGGAATACGACTATTGTGACTTGAGAGATCCACTTCCTATCTGGTCTGCTACCAGCGGGTTTACTCGTCATATACTCAAACGCATAGGCGAGCGCCTTCTATAAAGGGACCTCTCAAGAGTAGGTATCGATAGATTCAGTCCCCACAACCAGGAAGGGAAAGTACCACGGCTCACCCCCCTTCCTTATGGGAAAAGTAGACCAATGATAACCAAAAAGGTCAGGCGCACTAGACGGATTGCTTGTCTAGTGCTTGCAGCGCCGTGAGAGCTTCTGTTATGTGCTTCTCAGGCGTGAATTGGGATGAGAAGATATGGCGTACAACACCTTGTTTGTCAATAACATAGGTAACACGACCCGGCAGCAGCCCAAAGGTCGTCGGAACGCCATAACGCTTTCTGAGAGCCCCTTTGCGATCACTTAGCAGCAGGAAGGGCAGGCGATACCGCGAGGCAAATCGCTGATGCGCTTCCTCAGAATCGGAGCTAATACCGATCACTTCAGCCCCGGCCTCTTTGAAGACTTCGTAGCTGTCGCGGAAAGAGCATGCTTCGCTGGTACATCCAGGAGTGTCATCCTTGGGATAGAAATACAGCACGATTGCTTTCTTCCCAAGGAAATCATGCAGGCTCACCATCTGGCCTGCCTGTGTTGGCAAAGTGAAATCTGGAGCAGGATCACCAACCTGGACCTTGCCCCCCTCAGTCTTACTATCTGTGCTCATCATAGCTTCCCTTCTCTAAAGAACAAAAGAACAGATTCCGTTCTCTCAATCGTTTGTTGTCCTACCAGAAGGTGAGCGAATACTCACCTCTCTTGCGAGATCACTCTCCAAAAGTTAGCTTGACAGGGATATTGCCGCGCGTGGCATTGGAGTAGGGGCAAACCTGGTGGGCAAGCTCGACGAGCTTCTGGCCTGTAGCTTCATCCATGTCAGGTATAGCAACATGCAATTCAACTTCGAGTCCATATCCGCCCTCGCCGTTCGGACCAATGCCTACTTTAGCCGTGACGGTCGACTGACTCGCATCCACATGCTGGCGGCGTGCAATAACCATAAGAGCAGATTGGAAGCAGGCCGCATAACCAGCTGCAAAGAGCTGTTCGGGATTGGTCGTACCTGGGGCACCTGGCCCCCCCATCTCCTTAGGAGTACTCAAATTCAACATCAGGTTGCCATCCGAGGACTGTGCCTGCCCCTGTCGTCCTCCCTGAACTGTTACTTCGGCTGTATAAAGAATCTTCATATGACTGATCACTCTCCTTCTTACGAAAAAATCTGCCAATGTGGTTGACAACAATTAAATTTTGTCAAATCTAATTTCTATAAATTTTATAGCAGATAATCGATGGCCTGTCAAGGGATTTCTGATGCTTTTCATTTTCTTGACTTCTATTTAATTTTGTGCTATAAAATCGTATCAAATGTATTCGTAAGTAGCTATGAGGAGGGAGGGGCAATTCCCATGCCAGTTTCACCAGAACAGCAAAGTGAGCATGACGCGGGAAACATACTGCGCTCATGGGACCCGAACAATCTAAAAATCGACCATATGTTGTGCTTCACTCTTTACGCAACCTCACGCGCCGTAATGGACGCCTATCGACCACTCCTGGAGGAAGTAGGCCTCACCTATCCGCAATACCTGGTCATGGTCGTACTGTGGGAACATGGAACGTGCTCTGTCAAAGATATTGGCAACATCCTGCACCTTGATTCCGGCACACTCTCCCCCTTGCTCAAGCGTCTGGAGAGCGCAGGTTTTATCACAAAACAACGGCGAGCCAGCGACGAGCGCATCGTCGATATCTCTCTTACCGCCGAAGGCCGTGCATTGCAGTTGCGCGCAGCAGACGTACCCATCAAAATTAGCTGTAAATACGGCATCGAGTTCGATGACTATATCGAATTAATGACCCGTCTCAAAAAGCTAACCGCGAATCTGGCATAGTCTCTAAATATCATCAAATAACCATTTCTACCGGTTCAGACTATCTCAGCCGTCAGGGCTGAGATAGTCTGAACCGGTAGAAATGGTTATTTGATGATATGTTGCTAACTCTCTTTCAGCGGGTAAAGATCGCGCTTATTATCATGAAGTACCCAGAGCGCATTGACCCAGTTCTTGCCTTGCTGCACAGGAAAAAAGAAGTAAAGTTTGCCATTCTCAGAGATCGGGGAACCGGGACCCCAGGAACTTTGCCCATCGGCTGATTTCTCTCCCCAGTACCACTTAATTGTACCGGTAGCTGCATCCAGCGCATAGAAGTATGTTCCCATGTCCTTTCCCGTCTGTTGGGACTGATTCAGCGGCCACATACTCGACACGAAAAGAGAGCCGTTACTGGCTGCCAGAGGGCTTGCAGCATATTTCTTCGTCCACAACACCTGCGTACCCTGTAGCGCAAGCAACTCGTTACCGTCGTCATAATAGACGATACCATCAGCCACGAGAATACTTCCCGGCATGCCTCCAGATTTGCCCCCACTATTGGCAACCTTCATCACCTCTTTGCCATCGCTGGTATTCAGGATAAAGAGACCGCCCGACGAGAGCGAGGTTGCATAAACTCGATCACCAGCGACTACGACGCCTTCCCGCCCTTCGAACTGGAAACGTGTATCGTGCCACAATTGCTGACCCGTCCTGGCATCAAGCGCATAGAGCCCATCAAAATACGCGTAGACGTTGCCATTTACCACTGAACCCACAAGACTAGTACAGGTAGGACCTGATTTGACGATAGTCTGATTCCCATGCTGCTCTACCTGAGCTGGCTTACAACTACCCGGCGTTTGCACATGCCAGAGCTGCTTGCCAGTATGAATATCGACGGCATAGATGCCACTCTCCGCGCCAAAGTAGACCGCATCACCATCGGCTATGGGAGAACTGGGGACATTTGTGCCTGCGGCCATAGTGGGGGCTGGATCATTCTTCACCGAGTATTTCCAGAGCACGTTACCAGTCGTAGCGCTCAGTGCATACAGGTTGCCATCATAGCCAGGAGCAAAGAGCAAGTCCTTATACGGTCTCAAATCGCTGCTGGTCAGTTTTGTGTTCAGCGCGGCTTTCCAGTAGATCGACCCGTCTGTAGGGTTCACAGCATAGATATTGGCTAGCTTCACCTGACCAGGGATCTCCGGGCTCGTGTAGAGGACCAATTTTGAAGCCGCGGGAGCCAGCGCCCCCACAACCGTACTGCCCGGAGCGAATGTATGCGAGAAGAGTATAAAGGCCCCACCGCCAATAAAGGCAACGACGAGGAGAGCAGCGATAGAACTCACCATCCGAATGAAACGGCTGCTACGGCGACTCTCTTGTTCGCTCTGTCGCTCTGACTGGCGTGCAGAGATCAACTGAACAGCAAAGCGCAGGCCTGCTCGCTCAGGGCGTGCTTCGTGAAGAACATCTTCCCTTTTCTGATAATCGCGAGCCAGCGCCGCCAGTTCAGGTGGCAGTGTGGCTAACTTCTGTATCGGCGGGAGGTGTTTGATAGCGCTATCCATAGCTCTATACTCGGCCTGTACGCGTGCACAAGCCGGACAGGTAACGATGTGAGCATTCAAAGCTTTTTTTTCATCTAGCGTAAGGTCATCTTGATGTACGCTCGCCAGTTGCTGACGCCACTGCGCACAGGGTCTGGAAAAAGGCGGCGGTGACTGCTGCTTCATTCCGCTGCTCCTTTCAGCTGACGATAGAGTTGGCGAAACTGTTCACGCCCGCGACATACATTCGCTCCGACACTTTTCTCGCTGATGCCAAGCATCTCTGCGACCTCTCGCTGTGAAAAGCCCTCTACAATCTGGAGCAGTAGGCAGGCTTTATACTGTGGCGTCAAGCATGCCAGGGCCTGTTGAACGAGTTCAGCCTCGCCCACCGATTCCTCGGGCCCTGCAACGCTTAGCTCCACGTGGCCTGCCTCCTCGTCATCCTTCGACCAGGGCAGCCAACGGATTAAACGAGCTCGACGCTGATGAGAATATGCAACATTGGTAGCAATGCGGTAGAGCCAGGCACGAAAATGGAGTTCGCCGTGTAAACGCGGCAAGTTCTTCCAGGCCTTCAGAAACGTCTCCTGTGCCAGATCACGCGCCAACTCATCGTTACCCACCATGCGGGTAAGGTAGGTACAGATTGGTCGATTGAAGAGTTCAAATAACTCGGCAAAAGCCACACAATCGCCTTTTTGCGCTCGTGCAATGATCTGATCCGCTGGCTCGCTTGCGCAAGATGATCTACCGGAGGTTTCATCCCCCAATATCGGATGCATGAATTGGAGTTCCCTCTCTATCTATGTTCTACTCTCTGTAACGCATGGACACGGCAGAACACTGCGTGACCACAAGCTCTCTTTTGCCAGGCAATGGCTGATGAATAGTTAAAAAAATAAGGGGTAATTCAGGTTGTGCCTGAATTACCCCTTATTTTTTGACTATTCATCAGCTTTCTGCATATCGTAAAGCTGTGCTAACTTGATGTAGATGTTGCAGTATCTCCTTATAGGAGCGGAATATCCCTGTTTCGCAGTACGGTATCTCCTGCCTCTCACAAAAATCCTTGATGATGATCTGAGCCTCTCTTAGACGGTTGCGCGGCATACTGGGAAAGAGGTGATGTTCTATCTGATAGTTCAGTCCGCCATACCAGAAATCATTGAAAGGACTGGCGTGAATGTTACGAGCGGTGAGCACCTGGCGACGTAGGAAGTTGAGCGGGGTATTCTTATCCAGAATGGGCATACCTTTGTGATTGGGCGCAAAGGCCGATCCCAGGATGAAACCCAGGGCCATCTGATTGATAACAAGCCACACTATTCCTTGCCACAGACCCAGGCGCAAAATCAATACGCTTAACGGCACTACCAGGTGGACAATCATCAAGCTCCATTCCATGAAGCGGTATTTGACTTTTGAGCGTATCAGGTGTAACAGGCTGGTTTTCTTCATATCGAGCGCGACCAACAACAGCATTGGGAAGAAAAAGTACGCCTGGCGCAGCATAATGAAGCGCTCTAAATTGCGCTTGTTCTGCGCATCCTCCTCGCTAAATGAGATCCCTGGCAGATCAATATCAGGGTCAAGGTCAACCTGGTTAGGATGACTGTGATGCTGGTTGTGCTTGTCAACCCACCAGCCAGTACTCATGCCAATCAATGCGTTGCCAAGCAATAGCCCGGCCACTTCATTTTTCCAGGTCTTCGCGAAAATTTGCCGATGACCTGCATCATGACCCAGAAAACCAACCTGGGCAAGTACAATCGCCAGGTAGATGGCATCCAGAAATTGGAGCCAGATGTTGTTAACCACGAATAAGAAGACTACACCTGCAACAAACATGCCCAATGTGAGCAAGATTTTGTAAGTATAATACTTCGGCTGCTTCTCTAGTAAGCCTCTCTCTTTTATGAGCCGCTTCAATTCAGCATATTCGTTGGTAGGTAAAGTACGAACGGGAGCAACAATAGGACCAGTAGTACGACGTGACGAACTTTCAAGCATTTTCACTTCCAAACCGAGAATATCTCTCCAAATTCCATAATAAAGGCAAAAATAGCTTTACCTTGCATTATCTACTCAGCGCCTTCGACTTCGTTGGGAAAGCGAGTAATCTCAAAAAGACACCTCCACCATATACGGATCAGTCTGTATATGGTTGGCATATATCCCTTTTTCCCATATCATCCCGCGACGCTCTCTTGGGGGCAGCCATTCTTTCAACAAACACACGCTGCCAATTTCTTGAAAAAAGAACTCTCCCTTCTCAGGGGCCATTAATAAGAGAGAAATCGCGCAGCTTTTGTTTCACGAGCTTTCCCTCTCTTGATGGATTTATTCCTTCTCCCGGCGTGCTAACACACCAGTAAAACGAGAACCCCGGCAAAAATCCCTAAAAACCAAACGTCTTGACAGGAGGTGTCAGGAATTTACCGGTATGATTGTTTCGTTGACTTTGCTACACGCACATTTTTCGTGACGCGCTTACTTCCTTGCGGTCAGATGGGCTTCCGCTCCGAGCCCCTGAGCGGAGCGCACTCCTTTCCGCCAGATGAGCGGAGCTAGCTGCGAGAGCAGCGTTTCTGGCGGGCTTTCAAGAGGCTGCGAGAGCAGCGTTGGGGCTCGGAATATGGAGCCCGCAAGCCAGACACCCGAGCGGAGCATCAGAGCGGCGTTTCTGACCGCATAAGGAGCTTTATAAACCTGGCATTTACCATACGACCAGCCTGCAGGTAGAATAGTTACTGGTATCATTCCTATGTCACTTTAGTCCTTGCAAGGGAGGCACTGTCCGATGTCTAACTGGGATAACATGACAAAAGAGGCTGTGCGCCGCCGCTATGAAGAAGCGCTCGCATCGTTTGTCGCCAGAGTGAAGCAAGACCGCTATATCGTTGCCGCAATTCTCTATGGTAGCCTGGCCTATGACGATGTATGGGAAAAATCTGATATCGATATGATGCTTATCGTCAGAGATGATAAAGCAGCCAACCACTTCTATGCGCTCGTTGAAAATGGCATCACCATTCATGCTGAGACGATGACGCGCAGCCAGTTCAAAGCCAAAGTCGAGGGTAGTCTGCAAGGTGCGTGGGAACAATCGGTGCTGGCGAGGAGCACATTGCTCTTTTCTACCGATGACACGCTTCAAGAGTACTACGAGAACGTCCGTCATGTTGGCAGCCGGGATCGTGAAATGCAGATGCTCCGTGCGACCTCCTCTGTTCTTCCCATGTTAACAAAGGCTGAAAAATGGCTCATCGTCAAAAATGATCCGACATACTGTTTTCTTTATATCATGCTTCTCATGCATCCTCTTGCACAGGTCGAGGTGCTCTGGCACGCCGATGTACCTGGGCGAGAGGTGATACAGCAAGCCCTGGCCTACAATCCAGACTTCTTCGCTCCGCTCTATACCGATCTGGCTCATCGTCCTAAGGACGCCGAGACGATGCGTTGGGCCATCCAGCAGGTCTACAACTACATCGAAGAGAGGCAAGCCGTACTCTTCAAGCCAATTCTGAGCTACCTCTCCGAAGCTGGCAGTGTGCGTTCCAACAGTGAGATCGAAGAGTACCTGAGAAAAAGACAGGGTGGTGGCCTTTCGGCCTGCGAATGGCTGGCCGATAAGGGCGTCATACAGAAAGTTGCTACCCCCCTGCGCTTGACTGAGAAGAGCCGCATCACTCTGGATGAAGCCGCTTATTACTACGATGGAGGTGATATCGATGACGCAAACTGAGGAGCAATTTCCCACGACAGACACAGTACTAGAAGATATACGCTCGACCAGAGGATTACGCCGGACGATAGCCGTTAAGGGGGCTAGCGAACACAACCTGCAAAAAGTTTCGGTGGAGATCCCGCGCGATTGCCTGGTCGTGCTAACCGGGATGAGCGGCTCCGGCAAATCCTCCCTGGCCTTCGACACCCTTTACGCGGAAGGGCAACGCCTGCTGCTGGAGTCCCTATCATCTTATAGCAGGCGCTTTATCGAGCAGTTGAAAAAACCCGCTGTTGACTTAATCCTGGGATTGTCGCCGGTCATCTCGATTGAACAAAAAACGACAAATAAGAATCCGCGTTCGACAGTAGGAACCCTGACCGACATCTATGACTACATGCGCGTACTCTTTTCCATTACTGGACAGGCTCATTGCCCCTACTGCTACCGAAAAATACCGGTCAAAACGGCGGTGCAGATCGTTGAGCACCTGCTCTCGCTACCTCTGGGTACAACCGTCGAGATTGCCGCGCCGGTCTATAAAATCTATGGCGAGGATTACGCCTATCTGTTTGCCGAGATCCGCAGCAAAGGGTATCGTCATGTACGCATCGATGGCAAGCTGTATGATCTGAGCGAAGATATCGAACTGGACGAGGGTCGCGAATATGAGATCCTGGCGATTGTGGATAGACCAACCATCAAGAAGGAGATCGATAAGCAATTACTGGTCACGATCAGAAACGGTCTGCGCATTGGTGAAGGCTTCCTGCGCTTCCGAATCCTGAAGCTGCCCGAGGGCCGAACGGAGGTCAAGGCTTTCGATGAGTCCTTCTGCTGTCCCGAGCATGCAACGACGATGGGTGAATTGTTACCTTACTACTTCTCGTTCAACGAGGCCGATAGTGCCTGCGTGACCTGCCTGGGCCTGGGCACGTACTTAAAGGTTCATCCAGATCTGCTGGTGCCTGATAAAAAGAGAAGTATTGCTCAGAAAGCCTTTATTCCAGAGGCATTCACCTATGACAAAAATTCATGGATGAGCCGTCTTGTCTATAGCCTGGGTCAACACTATGGCTTTAGCGTCGATACTCCCTTCGAGGAACTATCGCCAGAAGCAGTCAATATCCTCTTCTATGGCACCAGGGGCGAGAAATTTCCCCTTGTCTTGCCCGAAGGTGCAACCAAAGGTGATCAGCATGTGGGCAAGCGTTTCCGTTTTGATGGCATTATCAACATCATCGAGCGACGCTACAAGCACTACCGACAAAAACAGGTTGCGCACAGCGATATGGAAACCTACCTGCGCCGCGTGATGGTCGAGCACAACTGTCCAGATTGTCAGGGGAAGCGGCTCAAGCGTCAACGTCTGCTGGTCACGCTCAACGACAAAAACATCTATGAACTGGGCCAGATGAACCTGTCCGAACTCTATACCT
>Ga0070741_10005914_pt1 | contig 26679 bp, 19 predicted proteins | sample Coa_R1_4_FD_66440 | JGI IMG/M metagenome (GOLD analysis project Ga0070741, IMG submission 66440) | Surface soil microbial communities from Centralia Pennsylvania, which are recovering from an underground coalmine fire - Coalmine... | ecosystem: Environmental > Terrestrial > Soil > Unclassified ... | reverse complement strand
CTTCATCGCCCGCTCCGCTGCGGTCTCACAATAAAACTTCATACTGAAGTTCTACCGCAACCGCTCAAAAGCGGACATTTCATTTGCTAATTCGACCGGTCACTTCATTTGCTAACGACAATCAGCTTTGCTAAAACTTGACACTGAAACTTCCCTGATGCTAGCTTGCTTGAGGAAGGAACAAATGCGAATCAAGATAAATGCAGTAGTTTTAACAATCAGTGACACTGCCTCGCGCGGCGAGCGCGAAGATCGATCCGGTCCGGCTGCGATTGAAGAGATCAAGAAATTGCCGTCTGATGTTGATATTGTCGCCTCGGAAATCATTTCCGACGATCGCGACGGAATTGCCGACAGGCTGAGCAAGTACGCTGATCGTGGTGATGTCCATTTGATTGTCACAACCGGTGGAACGGGACTCGCGCCGAGGGACAACACGCCGGAGGCCACCCGTTCTGTTATAGATAAAGAAGCGGTCGGGCTTGCGGAAGCTATGCGATATGCCAGCTACGAAAAGACCCCGCTGGCGCCCCTTTCACGAGCAGTTTGTGGCGTTCGCGGACAAACGTTAATTATCAACCTGCCCGGAAGCGTGAAAGGTGTTCAGGAAAACTTTGAAGCCATTCGCAAGGCGATCCCACACGCAATAGGTTTAATCACCGGACAAAGTACGAAGTGCGGTGGTTAGTTACGCGCCAGTTCCGGCGGCTCTGACTTTTGCTTCCGCCTGCGAGCTTATCGTATGATTCAACACCGGTGGACGCTCTGCTCCATATCGCAGAACTCTATATAAGAACAGAGGATTACCGACCACATAGCGTTTCCACATGCGTTTTGGTTCCTGCGAGATTCGATAAACCCATTCCAGGCCGACCTCGCGCATCCAGATCGGCGCTCGAGCGTTCTTGCCAGAGTAGAAATCAAACAGGCCGCCGACCCCCATTGCCACTCCGGCATTGATCTTTTCTCGGTTTCGCGAGATCCATTTTTCCTGATGCGGTACTCCCATACCAACCATCAGAATATCGGTTTTCAGCGAGTTGATTTCGGCAATGACAGTTTTCTCGTCTTCATCATTTAAATAGCCGTGATGCGTGCCGACTATATTTACGCTCGGGACAATCTTTCGCATGCTCTCGGCCGCTGTTTCGGCGATTCCAGGAGCACCGCCCAGCAAATACAATCGCAGATTATGTCTCGCGGCTTCCCTGCACAATCGCGGGAAGAAGTCTGTTCCGTTCGTATTTTCCTTTAATCCGACGCCGAGTATTCGGCTGGCCAAATGGATCCCGATTCCGTCCGGAAAGACTGCGTCGGCTTTTCTCAATATCTCCATGTATTCCGGATCACGGAAAGAGATGTTCAAACAATCAGCATTAATGAAGCTCAGCGTCCACCGTGAACGACGCCTTGCCGCGATGGTTACATACGAAAGCGCGTCGCTCATCGTCAGATTAAAGAACTTCACACCGAGAATCTTGATTCGCTCGTCAATCGTCGCCTTGCTGCCCCGTATCGCCTGTACAACAATTGAGCGCAACAGAATGCCGAAATCAGTCAACAGTCCGATCTTTTTCAGGTAGCCGATATCGCATGGAATCTGTTCATCAAAGCCCAAATTGGCGTGTTTGCGAAGAAACCAGAAACAGGTCAGTCCCGGTCTTACCCGTAAACGCTGGCGTTCGTATTCGCCGTAACTTACCAGCTTTCGCAAAGTTACCGGTTCAGGCCCCACGAATGACATATCGCCTTTCAGAACATTTATTAATGATGGAAGCAGGCGTAATCCGCAGCGTTTCAGGAATTGAAGCATCAGGCTGCGCGGCTTGTTGCGACTTTGATAAACGTTCAGAACCAGGTGCTTGAATGGCTTGCCGTTTAACCCTCCACGCTTGTCCAGCAGGATTGTTGTTCTGCCTTTATAGAAACTGACAATGATTATTCCGATTATTAAAATGGGTAATGATAAAACCAGGAGAATGAAGCTAAGCACGACGTCAAAGACGCGCTTAGATATAAGTACGGACTTGCTGATCTCGATTGGCTCAAGCCTCCGAGCATCATTCAAAACGAACTTGAACCGATCTACGACAATCTCGCCGATGTCCGCGACGGCCACCGATCCGTCGTCCGCCATTTTCTTCTGCAGGTTTCGCCGTTCCGCTACCATTGATAGAGCACTCACATGAACAGGTTAATCTGCTGCCAATGTGGCAACGGTGGTGCCATCTGGGAAATTGCGGTGTATAATTCTCCAAGTGGCTTGCACTAAATGACTTACAGAAACAATGGCGATTGGATTTATCTATCTGAAGGTTTAAACTTCGGTCGGAAGCGGGTGTTCCTCGACCCAAGTTATGTAATTCTGTCCACAGTTTCAGAGGAGAATTCACTAAACGGAACCGGTTTCCCGGATGACCGAACTTCGGACAAACGAACTTAAAACAAGCCCAGCTCCTGAATCGATAAACTCCACCCTTTTCAGGCAAGAATCACCCTAATTATAGCTGCATCAACAATATAGAAAGCGTCAAATATCCGGGTTATTTGATTGGCCCCGACTTTGCCAAGTTCGGCAACGGCAAAGCCGGTGTTATCTCCGGCTTGAATTACTAGAGAGCTAGATCAAAACGTCTTCCGGTTACGTGGTGGTACTGGATGACCCTTGGATCTATGTTCCAGAGAGGGCCTGGGATTTTATGTACAGGGGAACAACACGGATTACCTTTTCATTTGTGGCGGCGATCATGCTGTCAATTTCAGTCAACGCTAAAACACGCGTCAATGCGGCGCCTGCGCCTTTAGATAAGCATGTTCAGAAAAATCTGGTCGCAGCCGTGCGCGACATGAAACGCGCCGGAATCAAGCCAAAAGTAACCAGCACATTTCGCACTTCGGCCGAGCAGAGCAAACTATATAAATGCGGCCAAAGCCGTGGCTGCCGGGAACGCAGAGGCGTTTACGGAGCTAACAAGCCTGGCACTTCCTTGCATGAAGCTGGTTTTGCCGTCGATATAGCCGGTATCGCCAGCAAACAGCACGGCAGCAGAAAAGTGACCCCGCAAGGCAAACGAGTCATCGGCATCATGAACAAGCATGGCTTTAAGTGGCGCTATGGACTGAAAGATCCAGCGCATTTCGAGGCCGATCCGCGCCAGCATGGTTACAAGAGCGTTACCGCAGCAATCAAGGCTCATCAACCTTCGGGAAAGCAACCACAGGTTGCAAGGAGTCGTTCAACGAAGAGATCGACGTACGTCGCAGTCGGCGCTTCAGAGCAAAAGAGACGACCGCCGCGTCGAAGAGTAGTTGCTTAAGAAATAGAACGCCGATGACGCGGATGCTGCGGGTTTTCGCGGATCGATCCGCGTGAATCCCTAAAATCCGCGTCATCCGCGTTCTATTTCTTTATTCGTATCTGAGAGCTTCAACTGGATCCAGTCGGGCCGCTCTTACCGCAGGCCACAAACCGCAAATCAATCCAATCGAAACCGATACAACGAACCCCGTTATCACCGACCACATCGGTACTGAAGAAGGCAAATCAGGAATCAGAAGATTGAGGAGGAAACTGATAAAGAGACCGGTGGCTATTCCCATCAAACCACCCATTCCGGTCAGCGTTGCGGCCTCTATCAGGAATTGAATCAGGATGTCTCTGCGCCTGGCGCCGATAGCCCGTCGAATGCCGATCTCTCTTGTGCGTTCCGTAACGCTGACCAGCATAATGTTCATTACGCCGATTCCGCCGACCAGAAGTCCAAATGCGGAAATAGGCACAATAATGATTCCGATTGTGTCGATTACAGACGAGAATGTATCCATAATCGCATCCATGCCAGCGACTTCGAAGCTATTAGGCTGATTATACGCGACTCTGCGCCGTTGTCGCAGCACCTCAGTTGCCTGATCCTTCATCAGTTCTGTCTGGCCCGGCCGAGCACGCAGGATTATCACGTACTGATCGTTTGCCGGATAGGCATTTCTGAAAGTATCGTGCGGAATATAGATAAAACTGTTGTCGCGACTGCTGCCGCCGAACAGTCCAGTCGAGGGATTCTTTTCCAAAATACCGACGACTCGATAGGGTTTTCCGTCAATAAGGATGTCTTTGTTCAATCCGGATTCAGTCGGGAACAAAGCACTGGCAATGTCGGAACCGATAACGCAAACATACTGTTTGTGTTCATCTTCGGTCTGGGTAAAGAATCGCCCTTCCGCAATCTCCAGACTGTATATGTATGGATGAACGGTCTCCGTTCCACGAATAATCGCATTATTGGCTTCGCTACTGCCATATTTGACGGTTATCTGCGTGGCTGATCCAAAGTTATTCTGAGTCAACAGCGCCGCAGCGTACTGAACGCTCGGCAGGTCGCGCAGGGCCAACATATCATCGTAAGTCAGTTCTTTGCGCTCTCTCTCTTCCTTCGTCAGATCGCTGAATCGAATGCCTGCTTTGAACTTGGTTATCAACACAACGTCGGCGCTGAATTTTGAAAGCGCCTCGGTAATTCGTTTGCTCATGCCTGTTACCAGAGACGAGACTGCTATTACAGTCATCGTCCCGATGATGACACCCAGGACCGTAAGCATCGAGCGAAACTTGTGAGCCGCCAGTGTTCCGAATGCGAGCTTTAAACTTTCAGTAAAACTTTGTCCGCGCATAAACCATCTTTCAAAAAATCTTCAACGATTCTGGACCGCATCGCAAATCAGTCGTATCTCAAAGCCTCGATCGGATCTAACTTCGCCGCCTTCCAGGCTGGATAAACTCCGAAGACCAGTCCAACCACAGTTGAAACAGTCAAAGCCGAAATGACCGCCCACAATGGCATGGAAAACGGCACCGGAACCAGCAGTTGTATTAAGGCCATCAGTCCCCACGCCATCAATATGCCGATGATTCCTCCCAAACAGGAAAGCATCGCGGACTCGATCAAAAACTGCCAGAGAATATCGCCACGGCGCGCACCCAGGGATTTTCGGATTCCGATCTCTTTGGTGCGCTCGGTTACCGCGACCATCATGATATTCATGATCACAATACCGCCAACAACCAGTGAGATGCTGACAACACCCATTGCGACCACTGCGATAACGGAGGTCAGGCTTTTCCAAAGATCGTTAATAGAGTCAGCCGTAACAAAACCAAAATCGTCCGCTTCTTTATAAGCAAGATGATGTCGGGCACGCATCACGACCCGGATCTGGTCCTGAAGGTCATCGAGGTTTGCGCCTTCGTACCCTTTTACCTTGATCTGGATGCTATCCCTGCTTCCGTATATCCGCTGATACGTAGTGATCGGAATAACCACGAAGTTATCCTGCGACTGCCCAAGGACTGATCCCAGCTTTTTCGCCACGCCCACGACTTCGAATGGCAGACCGTTTATTCTGATCTCTTTTCCGATTGGATCTACGCTCGCGAAAAACCGATCGACCAGGTCCGTTCCGATAAAAGCCGCATTAGTGTGGTGCTCTTCGTCGTTCTGAGATATATAACGTCCGAGATCAACCTGGGTCGTGGTGTCTATAAAGACGTTGTTTGCAGAAACGCCGGATATGCCTACACCCTCAACCTGCTGGTTTACCGCTTTCACGGTGTCGCTGCGGCCTATTGATTCACCGACCTGTTCCGCGCTTTTGACCTGTTCTCTCAGGGCGTCAGAGTCCTCAAGAGTCAGGTCTTTATTACGCTTTTGAGCCTTTATGAAATCGTCGAGGTTGGTAATAATCCCGAACTTATCCAGCACGACAACCTGACTGCCAAGATTGGCAATCTTTTCAGCAACATAGACATTTGCGCCCTGAATGACCGACGCAACCGCCACCACGCACATAACGCCCACGATGACCCCGATCAACGTAAGTATCGAGCGCAGTTTATTTACGCGTATTGCGTCGAACGCAAGCCGGACCGCTTCAAACCAGGACATAGTTAATCGTCTCTCAACCTCTCCGAACCATCTCTATTCTAATCGAAGTCTTGGATGAAGTTCGTGATCTAAAAAGCATGTTAAAATAACACTACGAACAGAATACCTTATCAGTTCCGGCTGTTCCAGTTTCAGCGCCAAAACTTCCAGTTTCAACGCCATAGCGATGAGTCGATAAAGCCAATTCGCATCGGGTTCTTCCGAAAAAAGCCTGGAATTGCTGCGGGGATGAGTCCTAAAACCGCACGGGGTGAAAAGTTAAGTCGTTTGCCCTCTGACCTTAGCACTTAAATGCTGGCTGAAGCACCTTGCCCTGGCATCTTAAAGCTCAAACGACGCCGCATCCCGAGCACAATAACTCATCGCCCCATCACGAATTTTAATCTTGCCCAAACTGCTTGATAATCATTTATAATAGATGTTCGACGTTAGCGGTTTAATGTCCGCGATTTCTGAATAACGTCTCAGGCGCTGCCAAACTCCCTTTTTGCGAAATGAATTGGTATGCCCTAAACCGTGACGGTTCGCAATCTGATCAACAGCATCAAGCGATATACAGGCGCGATTTATAAGCAGAGGTTGGAATGAATCTTCCGCCGGGTACGCTAATTGGTCATTATGAAGTTATCTCTGCTATCGGCGCAGGTGGAATGGGAGAAGTCTACCTTACTGAAGACACCCGGCTTCGTCGCAAGGTAGCATTAAAAGTTCTGCTGCCCGAGCTGACAAAAAACGAAGATCGGGTCCGCCGTTTTCAGCAGGAAGCTCGCGCCGCTTCAGCCTTGAACCATCCCAATATCATCACGATTTACGAAGTCGGACAGGCTGACGATTTGCACTACATCGCCACGGAATTTATTACCGGTTTGACGCTCAGAAAATATATCGCGCAGGATCGGATCAGCTTTAATGATGTATTGGAAATCGGACTGCAGATTGCCAACGCATTGACTGAGGCGCATTCCAACGGAATCATTCATCGGGATATTAAGCCAGAAAACATAATGCTTCGCCCGACGGGACTAGTAAAAGTCCTGGATTTCGGTCTGGCAAAATTGACTGAGGAATCGGCAGAGCCGCGTTCAGCGCGAGCACCCAGCGACATGATCACTGTTACCACCGTGGATACTGACCCTGGCACGGTCATGGGCACGGTTACCTATATGTCTCCCGAACAGACTCGAGCGCAGAAAGTAGACGTGCGAACTGATATCTTCAGTTTCGGGGTAGTGCTTTATGAAATGATCGCGGGGACAGTCCCCTTCATGTGCGATACGACCAGCGACACAATCGCAGCCATCTTGAAGAGCGACCCGACTCCCCTCACGCATTACAGACCGGATACTCCGGCGGAGTTGCAACGAATCATCAGTAAAGCCATTCGTAAAGATCGGGAAACGCGCTATCAGAACGCCAAGGATATGCTGATCGATCTGAAGAGTCTTAAGCGCGATGTCGATCTGATCACGGAGCCGGGCAGAACACTCTCAGAAAATGTTTCCGGCAGCATGACAGGAAGCGGTGCGTCACACAGATTCAAGGCCAGCGGACTTGCGCGTCACGATGCGGAAACGGTGACACTGTATCCACAAACTACATCGAGCGCTGAGTATATAGTCAGCGAAATAAAGAAGCATAAGCGCGGATTCCTCTCCGTCCTGGCGTTATTGATAATCGCGATAGTCGCGACAGTCGGTTACAAGTCGTATTTCGTCGATCACACGATCGATTCAATTGCCGTTCTTCCGTTCCTTAATGCCAGCGGTGATCCGAATAACGATTACGTTTCAGACGGTCTCAGCGAGAGTTTGATAGATCAGTTGTCACAGATGCCGGGGCTGAAAGTGATCGCGCGAAGCTCATCATTCAAGTACCGAGGCAAGGATGTTGACCCACAGGCTGCTGCGCGCGAGCTTGGGGTGCACGCGCTGGTAACCGGGACAGTTGTGCAACGTGGTAATGAATTGCAGGTGCGAGCCGACCTGGTGGATATTCGTGATAACAGGCAATTATGGGGTGAACGCTATAGCCGAAAGATGACAGACCTGCAGTCTTTGCAGGAAGAGATAGCGCGCACGATAACGGAAAAACTACGGCTTCACCTTACGGGCGCTCAGGAACAGATGCTTTCGAAACGTCCTACGCAAAATCCCGAAGCGTACCAGCAATACCTGAGTGGAATGTTCTATCGCCAGAAAGGACGAACGGAAGACGTCAAGAAAGCTCTTGGTTACTATAACCAGGCAGTTGCCCTTGATCCAAATTTCGCGCTTGCGTGGGTCGGAGTCGCAACAACCAGCAGATCTCTGGTTTTACGAGGAGCAATCAATCCCAAGGAAGGCACTCCTGCCGTAAGGGCCGCGGTCGACAAAGCGCTCGAGATCGATCCTGCATTGGCCGAGGGCCATGTCGCGCTGGCAAACATTATTCACGAAGAGTGGGATTGGTCGGGAGCAGAACGCGAATTTAAGCGGGCGATGGAATTGAATCCCAACCTCGCTGAAGCGCACAGCGGCTACGCCAGTTACCTCTCGACAATGGGACGTCAAACCGAGGCCCTGCAGGAGATCCGCAAAGCTCAGGAACTGGATCCGCTGCAAATGACCTACCGGTCAATTGAAGGCAATATTCTGCGCCGCCTGCATCGTTATGATGAAGCGGTTAGAAAACTCGATGCGATAATAAAGCTGGAGCCTGACTTCGTTGCCGCACACGTATTCCTTGGCTTTACTTACGTAGACAAAAAGATGTGGCCCGAAGCAATCAACGAATATCAAAACGTAATCAGCCTGGAAGGTGAAACGTCGTATATCAGGAGTTATATGGGATACGCACTGGCTCAATCTGGAAAACGAGACGAGGCATTGCAAATCCTGGCAAGATTGAAAGACAGCAATCAATATGTGTCGCCTACGGACTTTGCGACGATATACGTTGGGCTGGGGGATAAGGAAAGCGCAATCAACGCTCTGCAAAAAGGATTCGACGACCACGATTCCGCCATGCGCAATATAAAGTCCGGCGCGTTTTACGATGCTCTGCAGTCAGATCCGCGATTCATTGGACTGATCAAGAAAATGGGTCTTAACCAATAATCAACGTTCCGTTCCGATTAAAGCCTGACAAAATCAATGTAACCACGGTGCGGATCGGTCGCAACTAACCTGACCCTGATCTGCTCGCCCACATCCAAACCTTCCTGGCCGCGCACCACCAGCCCGTCGGCAGGAGGATCGAGAGTTCGCACGAATGTACCTTTCGGCGTGACTCCGGTAACGACGGCTCGGAAGGTGGCTCCGATTCGATCTCCGAGCGCGACAGCTGCAATGCGCTTTCGCATATTGCGCTCTACTTTTCGCGCGGCATCTTCTTTCAGCGTACAATTACGGGCAATGGCATCGAGTTCGTCGTCCGTGTATGGAGAATGCTGGCTTGCCAAGGCTGCTTTCACTAATCGTTGAGTCACAAGATCGGCATACCGCCTGTTCGGAGCCGTAGAATGGGTGTAGTCGTGAACTGCCAAACCGAAATGGCCTTGTCCTGGACCGCCCGGCCGTTCAACCGCGTATTCGCCAGGCCCCATCAGTTTGACTACCGCGGTTGACAGGTCAACTGAATGAACAGGATCTATCGACCTTCGCCTTTCAAGGAAAGCATTTAAGGCGGCTGAATCCGGCTCTGGAGGCAGGCTTTCGCCGAGACCGCGAGCCAGTTCAACAATGCGATCCCAGCGCTCGGGTTTTTTAACAACTCGACGAATAGAGGAGAAGTTCATCGACGACAGCATGCGTGCGATTACACCATTACCTGCGATCATGAAATCTTCGATCAACTGACTGGCCCGATTCTTTTGTGCGACTTTTATTCCAGCGATTTGTCCATCTGAAAAAACCGGAGAGGTCTCAATGCTATCTATATCCAAAGCTCCCATTCGGTGTCGGGCTGCTCTTAATCGCTGTGCAACCTCGTCCTGCAGTTTTAACTGATCATGCAATTCGTTTGACTGGGCGACTTTTGACGGCGGATCTGCTTTTCCTTCCAGCCACGGGCCAACACTGCTGTATGTCAATTGCGCGTGATTGCGGACCAATGCTCGATACGCGATGCCCGACACGATAGAAGCGTTACCGTCGACGACGAAATCATTTACAACGCAAAGACGATCCACATCTTGAAGCAATGACGTTAAACCAGTAGACAGTTCTTCGGGAATCATCGAAAAGTTTTCGACGCCGGTATAAACCGTAGTCCCCTCCTCATTGGCATGGCGATCAATGGCCGAGCCTTTCGACGCGTATACATCGACATCGGCAATGCCGATCAGGATTCGCGTTGCGCCGTTTGGGAGGCGCTCTGCGACTTCTATCTGATCGAGATCCCTTGAGGTGTCGTTATCAATCGATGACCACAATAGATTACGCAGGTCACGAGTTCCATCCTTAGCTTTGACGTCCGGCGGATTGGACCGAAGTCGTTCCAATTGTTCTTTCACATCATCAGGGAAGTCGGGCTGAAATCCATGATTGAGCATCTCTTGCCGCGCCGCGGCCTTTAAGTCTATTTTGTGCATAGGGGCGAGAGTCTAACATTCTTTGAGAATTTGCAGAATGAGAAGATTTGTTTAGTCATTCCGTTCGCAACACGATCATCGGATCGACCGCACTTGCTTTCCTTGAGGGAAGCACGCAAGCAAGCAGTGCCACTAATGTCAACACGACGGAAATCGTAAAAAAGGTTAACGGGTCCGTCGCGCTCACACCATAAAGCAAACCCTGCATCAGGCGTGTCAGAGCAAACGCTCCGACCATTCCAATAACGACGCCGATTGAAACCAGCGTCAAGCTTTCTTTCAGCGCAAGAGTCAAAATGTCTTTTCGCTCGGCTCCCAACGCCATTCGCACACCTATTTCGCGGGAACGTTTGCTGATTGTATAGCTGAGCACGCCATAGATTCCGATGCTGGACAGAACCAGCGCTAAAACCGCGAAGACCGACATGAGAATTGTACTGAACGTCTGTTTCGCCATTCCGTCAGCCACATACTGAGCCATTGTTTTCATATTCGTAATCGGCTGACCTTTATCCAGCGACAAAATCTCGTTCCGGACAGCCGGTAACAGTGTCGTAGCCTCTCCGTTAGTCCGGAAAACAAATGTTAACGAAGTGCCCTGCTGTTGAGAGTATGGCGCGTAGATATGCGGTGTCGGTTCACCGATAATCGAGGCATCTTTTATATCGCCGACTACGCCGACAATCGAAAGCCACGGCCGGTTGGAATCGGCGGGCCCCATCTTTATTCTTTTGCCAATAGGATAGCCGTCCGGAATAAAGCGCTTTACCATGCTCTCACTTATAATCGCTACGGCCGGCGCTTTGTCACTATCCAGATCGGTAAACGATCTTCCTTTCAAAACAGGTATCTTCATTGCCTTGAAATAGTCCGGAGTGACGAATCGACGATCTGCGATTGGGTCAGCATCAACTGGCGGAGGTGGTGCATCTTCAATCGTGAAACCGCCGGCGTAAACCGAGCCGCTTAACGGAAGCTGCGAAATCGCTCCGACCGACTGCACTCCTGGTAAACTCGATGTTCTCTCTATTACCTGTTGAAAGAATTCATGAGCGGAAGCATTTGAATATTTCTTACTGTCCAGCGGGATTGTCAGCGTCAGGACGTTTCGCGAATCAAAACCTGGATTCATTCGCAAAAGCCTAACCATACTATTTACCATCAAACCTGCCCCGCTCAGCAACACCAGCGACAGTGCAACTTCGACGACAATTAACAGATTGCCAACTGAAAACTGTCGCAACGAACCAGCAAACGTCAGCGAGGATTGTTTCAACGTCTCGGAAATATCCAGCCTTGACGCTTGTAACGCAGGAACAAGTCCGAAGAGCAGTCCTGTTAACACCGAAATACCGACGGTGAATAAAAGCACGCCAGTGTCAGTCTGTGTATCGCTCAGACGTGGAGTGTTTGCGGGACTCAATGAAAGCAGGACGCCCACGGCAAAGTACTGAAGCGTCAGACCGATCGCGCCTCCCAGCAGCGACAGCAAAATACTCTCTGTTAAAAGCTGCCGGGTTATGCGTCCACGACTTGCGCCCAAGGCTATGCGGACTGCAATCTCCTTGCGACGCGCCGCAGATCGCGCCAGCATCAAATTAGCCAGGTTGGCGCAGGCGATCAAAAGAACAAATGCGACTGCGGCCTGAAGCACCAGGACGGCTAACTTGATGTCTTTAATCTCCTGTTCCTGCAGCGGAACCAAGGCGATGCTGAAACCTTCATTGCTCGATGGAAACTGTAATTCAAGCTGCCTTGCCAGCGTATTCATCTCAGATTGAGCTTCGCTCAATCTGAGATTGGGCTTTATTCTGGCTATCAGCGACAATTGTCGGTTAGCGCGATCGTTGATCTGACTGTCTGAAATCCCGGCCGGAGCCCAAAGATTGGTATTCGACGATGCACCAGCGTAAGAAGGCAAATCCGTGACTAGCGGAAATTGGAAACCCGGTGGCATTACGCCGATGACAGAATAAGGTTCATTGTCGAGAATAATCGACGACCCAAGAATCCTGGGATCGGCGCTAAAATGGCTCCTCCACAGACTGTCACTGATAACAACCACATGGGCGCCGCCAGATTTATCCTCGTCTTCGTTAAACCCACGGCCAATTCTAGGTTGAACGCCCATTACATTGAAGAAATCGGCAGAAACGTGAGCAGATCCGATTTTCTCCGGTCCGTCAGGTCCGATCAGGTTGTAGCTACCCGTCCCAAGCGGTGAAATCGCTTGAAACATATGAGCCTGGGTACGCAAAGCAACGACCTCTCCGGCAGAGACCGGCAGGTCATCGAAACCCACGTGCAGTTTAGGATTGCGCTCCCAAACCATGACTATTTTGCCAGGATCTTTATACGGTAGCGGATTCAGAAGGACGGCCTTGACGACGCTGAATATTGCAGTGTTCGCGCCGATTCCCAGTGCCAGACAGATTAGTGCTGCGACAGAAAAGGTGAGATTCTTTCTCAGCATTCTCCACGCGAATTGCAAGTCTTGCCAGGGAATTATCATAGTCACGGTTCTCTATTTTGATTACTTGCGCTCCGAGACCAGTGCCGTACTACCGCGCCTGGTGCCTTTTCTTGCAGGTCGAATAATGCGACTTGCGACCAGATAGCCGCCGTATATCCCGGATGTCGGAACGCCTATCACAATTATTAAAAGATATAAAACTATCCACCATTCTGGAGCAGTGGCGCACATTCCGATAACGCCGGTGAGGACCCCTACCAAACCGAAAAACATCAGCATCGCAACGCTCACCGAAGCAGCAACGCCAATGCCTATTAGCCAGGCCATTATTTTTGAGGGAGATTCGGTCAATTATTCAAAAATATCTTTTATTGTTATCGACCAGCCGGGCAGAATGTCGTTAACTTCGAGGATATCATCCCCGGTTAAAATCACGACGTTTGTCCTGGAACGGTAGATAGTAACCGTTCGGTTGCGGCCATTGGCAACGGCCACTACCCGTGATCCGGCGGACAACCAGTGAAACACCTTCTCTTCAACTTCTGCATAGGTATCGCTGGGTGATATAACCTCAACAACAAAATCCGGAGCGCAGGGCAGGAACCCCTCCATATCGCCAATCTCATCAAGCCTGGACTGAGCGATAAAAGCAACATCGGGCGCCCGGACAGTATCCGGATCAGTCGAAATTAAAAAACCTGTTTCGGCTGCATAAACGGCGCTTAATTTGTTTTTAGATACGAATGGATCCAGTGAGCCATTAATTCTGGATGCGGTTCGACCGTGCTTGTTGCCTGACGGCGACGTCTTCCGTAGTTCTCCTTTAATCAATTCATATCTAAAGCCATCATCTGTCATGCTTAGGAGTTCGTTTGCTGTGACAGGTTGTAGCGTCGCACTCATAACAAAACCCATTCTCTTTAGAGACCAAATATATCGGTCGATCCGTGACTGAAATCAAGAACTATCATAGCATTATTATCCTTTCCAGTCCGATTTAGTGGCCAAAATATACGAACGTCGACTTTGATGTTCAATTTCGGGATAAGGCTCTCGTTCGATCACTTGCTCTACGTTGAATCCACCGGAGCTCAGATAGTCAGTCATCTCGGCAGAGGGAAAGAAAAAGAAGTCGACCGAGACATTGTTTCCCCACCACTCGTCGAAATGTATTACATCGCTGCCGACGTGAAAGGCCAGCAAAAGCAATCCTCCCGGCATCAAGACTCGTTGCATCTCTCGCAATGCATCAATGACTTTTGGACGAGGAAGGTGAATGATCGAGTAAAATGCAGTAATACCTGCCACTGACGCATCGCTCATATTGAGGGAAAGCATGTTGCCTTCGGAAAAGGTAATGCTGGAGTTCAACCGTCGTGCAACTCGTACCATTTCTGGCGACAAGTCTATACCAGTAATATCGACCCCGCGATCGTGCAGATAGCGCGTGATCTGTCCAGGTCCGCAGCCGATGTCGCAAACTTTTCCGTTCTTTCCGACGGCCGAAGTAAAAAGATCGAGGAGTTCCCTGTCAAACGGTTTGTGCTGCAATTCGTCGTATATGCGGGTGGCGTATTCGTCGGCTACTTTGTCGTAGCTCGAGCGATAATCAGACTGGAGATTGGTAAGATTCCTGTCCTCCATAAAAACTATTATGGATTATAGATTAGATGTGGAACCTGATCTGGCCACAACGTGCTCTATCAATTGATGTTTCAAAAGCTGAGACGATTTCCCATCACGATCCAGGCGGTACACAGCGCTGCCGTTAGAATAGATTATTGAATCGTCCGGGCAAAGATCGAACGAAAGAACTCCCCTGGCGACTACTTCGGTCTGCCCGTTTTGGTCCTGACGAACTAATTCCCAGGATTTCGGAACCAGCGCTGGAGCATCTTCACCGGATTGACCTTTTGCCGCAGCGCTCGCATCGATCAGGTTACCCCAGATCATCATCTGTTTCACGTCCTGCTCGCGCATCTGAGCATTGCCGGAAGTCGAGAGCGGTCGCCCGGTATATTTGACGCTGAAGAAATTCATCCATTGAAAGATCGCATACAGCGCGCGAAATGGAAGCAGCAAAATATCGAGAATGAACCGCCACCAGGAGACTGGTTCCTGCCCGCTTCGATATGGACGACGTATGTAGAATAACGTACTCGACGAATTGACCTTTGGTCCAAGCAAATCGAAATTCTTCTCTTCTGCCAGAGTAGTCATATCGGCCGTTTCGATTGAAAGCTGGTGTATCGCAAATGGCCCGCGGCCTGATTGTTGACCTTTTTGATTTCTCGCAATACCTGCAGATTGAAAGACAATCATATTTGGTTTGCCCGGAACCCAACTTGGCGCCAAATCGATTGAATCGCCTTCGGTGATTTCGTTGAAGTCTTTGCCATTGGTTCGAATTATCGCCAGATTCGAACCACCGTTTCGAACAAGTGAACAGGCAATGAGATCACCATCCGGATCAGCGCTGAGATCCCGAAAATTAAAATCCGATGTGTGGAACAGTCGTTGTTCCTGACTGCCATCGGCTTCAAGAGCGAACAATCCTGCAATGTCGTCTGTTTCGAGCGCATACAGCCATTTGGCGCTATGGGACGACCAGCAAGCTCCGCTGATGGCGACACGCATTTCGGCGGGGTCCTTTTGCGGTGTACCCCAAATCAGGCCACCCGATCGGAATTTCGCGCCAGACCCTTCAGTTTTCCAGGCATTTCTTTGGCTCAGCTCAATCGCGCGCTGTCTGACGTCGCGGCCGAATGCGCTTCAACCGCCCTGGGTTTCCCATTTTCGCCGTTGATATATAATTTTCCCTGAGATAGATACGCAAAGTTCATGATCGTCATTGAAGGCTGAAAAATACCCCCTGGGGTTTAATGCTTCCGCCCTATTTTTCGGCATTTATCGTTGCGGACCGTAGATTAGATCCTGACGTATCGCTTCGTCTCTACTTTTGTTATTAAACCATCAATTCAGGCAACGCAAAAGCTAAACCCTGAATCTTCATCATTTCGGCTTGATGCGATACTTACAAGTCGCAGAATTAAATGTTATCATTATTGTTTGTACCGCTGCCTGGAGGTCGCGCAGATGCTATATGGCTCGCTTTTGGCACGATTTCGCGCACGCCGACCAGGGAAACTCAGGCTAAATAAAAACTAAGGAAGCTCTCTTGAAACGTTACCTTTTTGTCCTGCTCGTCCTTGTCTCCCTTTTGACAACTGCACTGCCTGGCGCACATTCGGCTGTTACCGCCGCACCTGCAGCCAGCCTCCATTTGGCTGACACACGGACTCAGACGAGGCAGCCTGCAACCGCGCAAGGTCCGTTGGCGGAAACTGCGGCGATTGTTAACAAGACGTTGCCGAATGGTCTCGAAGTCATCGTGCTGGAAGACCATTCTGAGCCTCTTGTGACCGTCGAATTGGCGGTCAAGAACGGCTCCTATACTGAACCGCCCGAGCTCAACGGTCTTTCCCACCTCTACGAACACATGTTCTTCAAATCGAATCGCGCAACGCAAAACAAGGAAGAGTATTTGAGGAACATAGAACAACGCGGCATCAGCTATAACGGCGAAACACGGGAGGAGCTGGTTAATTATTATTTCAGCACAACCAGTCCTAATTTTGCCGTAGCTCTTCGATTTATGCGAGACTCCGCTCGCTATCCGGCGTTTGACGAACGAGAATTCGAACAGGAACGCGAGGTGGTGATCGGCGAAATCGATCGCAAGGAATCTAATCCCTATGGGTCAATCGGCGACGAGATGAATAACATGCTGTTCTATAAGTATCCCAGCCGAAAGAACCCGATTGGTAACAGAGAGACTGTAAAAACGGCAACCACAGACAAGATGCGGCTGATTCAGGGCCGGTATTATGTTCCGAACAATTCGGCAATCGTTATCACCGGTGATGTTGTTCCAGCCGAAGCGTTCCGGCTGGTGGAAGAAATGTTTGGCGACTGGCAGCGTACCGACGATCCGTTCGTGAAATTCCCCCTCGTCGAACATCCGCCTCTTCCCGGAAACGAAGGAAAGGTTCTGACAGCGCCTGTCGCGAACGTTATTATCGAGCTTGGATGGCAGGGACCATCGATAGGCAAGGATAATGCTTCAACCTACGCGGCGGATGTTTTTTCATTTATCCTTCGTCAGCCTGATTCGAGATTCCAGCGCGATCTGGTCGATACTGGCCTGGTAACTGCGGTTGATCTTGGCTATTACACTCAAAGAAATGTCGGACCAATCAATCTGATCGCCCAAACAACACCGGATAAGGCACAGGCCGCGTTGCGCGCTATTTATCAGGAGATTTCGCACTTCAACGACAAAGATTACTTCACTGATAAACAACTCGAGACTGCCAAGGCGTTGCTGGAAGCAAACGATCTTTTCTCCCGCGAGAAACTCAGCGATTACACCCACGTGATCAGTTTCTGGTGGGCCTCGACCGGCCTCGACTATTACCGAGGTTATCTCAAGCGCCTGCGGGGCACTTCGCGCGAGGATATCAGCAAATACGTAACTACCTATGTTCAGGACAAGCCACATGTCGGTCTGGCTCTGATGTCACCCGAGTCTGAGAAGGTCGCAAAGCTGGATGAAAAAGATCTGATCGGACCTCAAAAGGCTATAGCCGCGCAATCCGGCAAATAACACACGCTCAATGCTTAATTTAGAACCATTATCATAACAAGGCAGAGAACGACAGAATGCAATTACATAAATACTTTACGCGAAGAACCTCGTTAATCTCTCTTACGATTGTCCTGGCATCCGCAGTGTCCGCGCTATCGTTTACAGCGCAACCTTCGGCTCTTCATTTCGGAAACCTGGCAGCGACGCAGACGGCGAAACCTACCGTAGATCCTGCTTCGTTGATTACAGAATTCGAGGTGAATGGGCTCAAAGTACTGGTCAAAAAACGAGCAAGCAGCCAGACTGTCGCCGCGGGTCTTTTCATTCGAGGCGGATCACGCAATATTACGGCCGAGAATGCCGGAATCGAAGAACTGATGCTGGACCTGTCGTCAGAAGCCAGTGCCAATTATCCACGAGAGAAAATGCGAAGCGAGTTGGCCAGCATGGGCTCTACGATCAGCTCCGGCTCAAACAACGATTACTCCGTCCTGTCGCTGGCTTGCACACGAAGCAATTTTGATCATTCCTGGGATATTTTTACTGACGTAATCCTCTCTCCAAGCTTTGCCAAAGATGATTTTGATCGCGTAAAAAGCCAGGTTGTCACCGCGCGGCAGGGTGAAGATGATGTGCCGGATTCATTGCTCCAGGAGATGCAGGCGCATGTCGCTTATGTCGGTCATCCTTATATCAACGATGCGCACGGAACTGTTGAGTCCCTGAGCCGTATAACGCTTGATGACATCAAGCGTTATCACAAACAGATGATGGAAACATCTCGGTTGCTGATGGTAATTGTTGGAGACCTGGACGCGCGACAGATCCAGAAGCGGGTTGCCGAAGCTTTCGACAAATTGCCTAAGGGCAATTATCAGGACAGCCCGATCAAACAGCTCTCTTTCAATGCTGCTACGGTCGACGTAACTCCCCGCAATTTGCCGACGAATTATGTCCAGGGAATATTTGCCGCTCCGGCGCTCACATCCCCTGACATATATCCAATGCGCGTAGCGATAGCTATATTGCGCGATCGTGTGTTTCAGGAAGTCAGAGTCAAACGCAATCTTTCTTATGCTCCAAATGCCTTTCTGGGAAATCAGGGAGCAAACACTGGCGGAATTTACGTCACTGCTGTTGACGCAAATCAATCTGTCAAAGTGATGCTGAATGAGATCAGTCGCCTTCAAAACGAGCCTATTAGCCCGGATGATATAACCGGGATCGCCCAGCAATACCTGACTGAATACTATCTCGGACAGGAAACCAATGCTGCGCAAGCTGGTGAGTTGGCAACCTATGAGCTGATCGGCGGAGGCTGGAAGAATTCTTTGGGCACTATCGATCGCTTGCGAGCAGTAACTCCTGGCGACGTTCAGCGAGTTGCGAGGACCTATATGAAGAATATGCGGTTCGTTGTGATAGGTAATCCGAACAGCGTCGACAAGGCCGTATTCACCGCGCAATCAAGCGAATAATGTCGACCGATCTTACCGGCTGGTACTCAGTATCCAGTAACTGGACGTTTGAACAAGCAGGAACGGACGGATCGCCGTTCCTGCTGATTAATCTCTATTATTTAAGCGTCAGTGAACAGAAACCGCTGCCGGAATTTTCCCAGTTCTGTTGAATCAGGAAATCTCGCGTTCCCAGTTTCATATTGGCTTTCGAGCCGTTGGCTGTGGTGTACGTCGTTCCAAACGTCCAGGCGCACTTATCGGCGTTCTCAGCGCCTGTTCTGTCGTACCAAGCGTTCAGATTGGGATCGCTGACGGCCTCTTCAGACTCGTGAGCAATAATGGAGGCCATTCCATCCGCACCGGCGTTACCGTTCGGACTCGTGGTCTGAGCTTCACATGCGCTAGGGCAACGATCGGGATTGCCAACGAATGCATACTTGATGTTCGTACCAGAAATTGTCGCGTACGTATGCCAACCGCAGTATTGTGTGCAGAACCCCGAGGTTTCATTCACATCGGCAGAAGTCAGTACCATATAGATACCGTTTGAATCTTTTGGCAAACGTCCGCTGGTAATAGCGGCAGAGACGATTGCCTGGACTGCAGAATCACTCAAGCTCGTGCCGTGTGAATAATTGTCGGTCGTTTCACCAGCATAGCCGATGTTGCCGGTTGCGTGCGTGCCCGCACTGTTGTAGTAGGTTGAATTGATCTTGTAGTAAGGCGATCCGCCCAGATTGAGAGCGAAATCGACCAGAATTGTAGGCGCGGTATTGTTTGACCAGTTACCATACCAGATGTAATACAAGTTCGGCGTATTTAGCATGATCGGTCCACCGTGGTAACTAATCGCTGTCGTCCTGGCGAAAGCCACCACTGACATACCAAGCAAAATCGCCATGAAACCAACTCTAAATCTCGACCTCATGATGAAGTTCTCCTCTTCACTTGCTGAATTTGTTTTGCAGGATTAGTGGCCGGATATCGGAACTGTCAGGGAGTGCGTCGGGAGGCCACTGGGGCGGCATTATAAACCACTTTAAAAGATTTTAAACGATTATTTTCAAGAAAATTGTTTTTTAGCTGGAAAAAATAACTAGAGTGGAAGACGTAATCTAGCTTCGCAGCCTCGTCCGTTTTGCTTGTTTTCAAGAGTCAGTGTTCCTCCGTGACCTTCAGCAATCTGTCGGCACAAAACCAGCCCAATGCCTGAGCCTTCAGGCTTGGTAGTAAAAAAAGGAACAAAGAGATTCGAGGTATTTGACAGACCGGGACCATCGTCGTCGACCCAAAGGTTGAATTGACCGTTTGCCTTTCCCCAGCCTACTCTGACACCACCGCCAGTTTCCAGTGACGCATCGACGGCATTACGTTGAAGATTAATCAGCAGTTGTTCAAGTTGGTCGCCATCCGCCTGAATTACAACAGGAGGTCCTGGAACAACCGTCACACCCAGTCGAGTTTCGAGACCTGCGACTCTTTTTACCAGAGCGGTTATATCAACCGGCGCAAGCTTTGGCTGCGGCAAGCGTGCCAGTCTAGAATAGGAACCCATAAAGCGATTAAGAGCTTCAGCCCGCGTGCTGATAACGGTAAGTCCGCGCTGCATATCGTCCTGCCAGTCAGACGGGAGATTTTCGCGAGAGATAAGACTGACCAGACTGCCAGCAATCGATTTTATCGGTGTGAGAGAATTATTCAGCTCGTGACCGAGCACGCGAACCAGTCGCTGCCACGCCTGACGCTCTTCTTCGCGAAGTGCTCGCGTCAAATCCGACAGCATCAGTAGATGATGAGGCAGACCGTGTTCACGAAAAGTGCTGCGACGCAATGCCCAGCGACCAACACCGCCAGGAAAACTCATCTGCACCGTGCCGGGTGTGTCGTCTTTCAGGCAATCAGCCAATCCAAGCTCTTGTGCTGTTCGCAACAGCAGCCGTTCAGCCGGGCGACTTAATAACCTTTCCGCCGAGCGGTTGAGCCAGCGCAATCGTTGCCCTCCGTCGAAGGCGAATATTGCGACGTCTATCTCTGCCATAACTGTACGCAGCAGAGTTGTAGCCTCAAGCGCGTCCAATCGTTGCTCTCGCAACAACTCGCCGAGGGCGTTGACTTCCAGCATTACTTCACCGAGAGGATCATCATCTGAGGCGCCACGCGCACGAATTGAGTAGTCGCCTTCCCACAAGGCTGCCAGTAAATTCGATAACGTCTGAAGCGGTCGAACGACGCGCTCGACCAGCGCAAAAGCAAATCCCCACCAGCACCCGAGAATCAGGACAGTCAGAGTCCATCTTGTTCGCTCTTCGTGATCGCCATTCCAGAGTAAAACGAGAGCTACGATGACCGCCGGCAATCCTGTCATAACGGCCATTATCAAGATGCGTCGGTCGTGAGACAGGCGTTTTTTACGGTCGGCGACATTGCCCTGAGGGGGAGGTAATTGACGTGCTAATTTGAAAGCCAACTCTTCCTTCATCAGTTCCAGGCAGCACAAGCTGCCAGCGTGTGCTTCTCGGAAAATTAAGAGTCATTGCAATACATCTGTTGAAATGCAAGCGCAAGCTGGCAGCTTGTGCTACAACCCAAATCGCTGTAAACGACGATACAGTGCGCTTCGGCTTAAGCCAAGTGCTTCTGCCGCCTGGCTGACATTTCCTTCGTATCGAGCAAGCGCTTTTTTGATCAGGAAATACTCGACTTCTTCCAGACTCATATCTTCCAGGCGGCGAGAGCTCTCTTTTCCCTGATGCAAACCGAGATCGCTTGCCTTAACCAGAGTTCCCTGCGCCATTAATACTCCCCGCTCAACCGCATGATCAAGCTCTCTGATGTTACCTGGCCACGAATGCTCCAGCAAAACCTGAATTGCGGCTTCCTCGAAACCAGTCAGACGTTTTCTGTATCGAGCCGCGTGCTGGGTGAGGAAATACTGAGCAAGCTGTGGAATGTCCTCCCATCTTTCACGCAAAGGAGGCAGTCGCAGCTCAATCGTATTTAATCTGAAAAGGAGATCCTGTCGAAATCTGCCTTGACTAACTTCTTCATGCAAATTGGCGTTAGTTGCAGTCAGCAAACGAACGTTTGCTTTGCGGGTTTTTGACGAACCGACTCTTTCGAACTCTCCGGTCTCTATAACTCGAAGCAACTTTGCCTGTTGCGCCATTGGGATGTTCGCGATTTCGTCCAGGAAGAGCGTTCCGCCCTCGGCTAATTCAAATCGCCCGACGCGATCTGTCTTGGCGTCGGTAAATGCGCCTTTAACATGGCCAAACAATTCGCTCTCAAAAACGCCCCCAGACAAACCACCCATATTCACTGTTACCAGCGGTCGAGTTGATCGCGTAGATATCGCGTGCAGCGTTTGGGCAACAACTCCCTTGCCGGTACCGTGCTCGCCGGTTATCAAAACGTTTGCATCTGAGGGACCAACGCGGTTGATGACTTCGAGAAGAGGTTTCATCGACGGAGCGCTGGCAATCATTTTGGGTCGACCTTCTTCGCGCAACAGTCGATTCTCTGCTTCCAGACGTTGACCCTTACGAAGAGCTCTGCCCAGTTCGATCTGAGTTCGAAGGATCGTCAACAGTCGAGCGTTTTCCCACGGCTTTTGTACAAAATCGCGCGCTCCTCGTCGCATGGCTTCAACAGCAACTTCAATGCTGCCCCAGGCTGTCATAACTACAACGGGTAACGAACTGTCGAGCGTGCGTATTCGCGAAAGCAGATCCAGACCTTCCTGACCAGAGGTAGTATCTCGAGCGTAATTCAAATCCATTAAAACGACATCGAAATCTCTGGCTTCCAGCGCATCCATAATGGCGGCCGGCGAGGCAACGGCTTCTATCTGAAAACCTTCACTTTTCAGCAATAATCGCAGGGCTTCCAGAACATCCGGCTGATCGTCCCCGATCAGAATTCGAGCCATGCCTGGTTCAGTTGTTTTCATTTCTAACCTTTCATCAACCTGAGATACCAATATTACCTTTACTTTCTAAATGACACTAGTTCTGTCGGTGGAAGTGAGACTGAATAGGGGTGGGGAACGGACATTATCCGTCGGGCATCGAGTCAGGGGCTGGGCGGGCTAGCTTTAAAATAAGCGGTCAACTGATCGGGAACACCAAAGTATTCGATGCTCTCTTCTCTATGATTCAACCGTTACCTGAATCGGGGCACTCAGTTGCAGGTTGCCCCAATAAATCCTGAGCGTTACGTCTTTCATGTTATCTTTTTTGACGCTCAGCTCGATTGTCAACTTTTCTTTCTTGTCTTCGGCCTGCTCGATCTTTACTGGCGTTTCAAAAGCTATCGCCGCTTTGTTTATGTCGTAACCATCGATATGAGCCGCGCGAGTTTTCGCGGGATCGATAAAGACCAGACTCCAGCTGCCGTCATTCGCTCGTCTCAGGCCTAAATACCACGACCCAATCGGAACATCTTTGCCGGAAATCTTAATCGGCAGATTGGTGTCCAGCACTGTCCAAAAATTGCTGCCCATCCGCCACACTTTGCCTTTTGTGGCGGTATCGAATGCGGCGGTGTTCTCGTAGGCCGCTTGCCATACCGGTCTTCCGTAATCGATTGAAAACTCGCCCGCAGCTTCATCTTTCGTCCGATTCCAATAAAGAACTCGCGTCGAACCGCGTTCATCCATCGGATCTGCGGCCGCCCCTATTCCGGACTTCTTATCCTGCGCCTGAATCAGGGTTGCTGCGAAAAAAACGAGAATAAAAATAACGTATCTAAGTTTCATTTTGTTTCCTGACTGTTGATATTTTAGCGAAACGGTCAGATGATATAGGAGTAGTCTCCAAAGATTCCGGTCATACGCCGCATGATGTGAGCTTGGAACCGAAGTCCTTGGAGACTGCACTCTAACGCCATATAAGCCAATTGCCGTGCCATTTCCAGGCGAATTTCTAACTATTGATTTTATTTAATTTGCGGCGCTTCCAAACAATTGGACAGGCCTGCACGGTGCCCGTTTATGGGAAGCCCGAATCCCGAATCTGGGAGCAGGTCTTGAAACGCACGCTAAAATGGTCTAGCTTGATCATTCTACAAACTCTCTCAATCATTCTTTAGATCAATGGATCCGGAGGCTCTAATGCGTTCGAATACCCGCAGGCTTTCTTATCTTATCCTCGCAGTCATATTAACGTTATCGCAGGCACTGACGCCGTTCGCTCTTGCTCAATCGTCGAATGGAACTAATCCGACGATGCGCGGATATTCTCAGACGCAGGCCAAAGCTGAGATGTCGTGGGAACAGAAGATGCGGGACATCCCTAAACCCGATCTTCTCAAGGAATATATGAAGGTTCTGTCAGCGGAGCCGCATCACGTTGGCTCGGCTTATGACAAGAAGAATGCCGAATGGATTCTGGCGAAGTTCAAAGAGTTCGGACTGAATGCTTCGATTGAGTCATTCGACGTGCTGTTCCCGACGCCAAAAGAGCGACTGCTGGAAATGACCTCTCCGACCAAATTCACAGCGCAACTCAAAGAGCCGGCAATTCCTGAAGATCCTGATTCATCAGATGCGAACCAGCTGCCGACCTACAACGCTTATTCAGCGGATGGCGATGTGACTGCTCCATTGGTTTATGTTAACTATGGAATCCCGGCGGATTACGAAGAACTGGCAAAACATAACATTGATGTGAAAGGCAAAATCGTGCTTGCGCGTTATGGCGAAAGCTGGCGCGGGATTAAGCCCAAGGTCGCATACGAGCACGGAGCCGTCGGCTGTATCATCTATTCCGATCCCAAGGATGATGGCTATTATCGCGGCGATGTTTATCCGGAAGGTCCGTACCGTCCCGAACAAGGTGTCCAGCGCGGCAGCGTAATGGATATGCCCGTCTATCCTGGCGATCCTCTTACGCCTGGGATCGGCGCTACCAAGGATGCGAAGCGTCTCGCGAGATCAGAAGCACCAACCCTGATGAAGATCCCGGTCCTGCCAATCTCTTACGGAGATGCGCTGCCGCTGTTGAAAGCTTTGCGCGGCCCAGTTGTGCCGGAGAATTGGAAAGGCGCTCTGCCGGTCACCTATCACATCGGACCGGGACCAACTGAGGTCCATTTGAAGCTCAGCTTTGACTGGAGTCTTAAAACAATTAACGACGTTATCGCTCGAATCGACGGAAGCGAATATCCGAATGAATGGATTGTCGAAGGCAATCATCACGATGGTTGGGTGAATGGGGCTTCTGATCCGATCAGCGGAATGGTCACGGTTTTAGAAGAAGCGCGAGCATTCGGAACCCTGCTGAAAGAAGGCTGGCGACCGAAGAGAACGATCATACTTGCAGCGTGGGACGGAGAAGAACCCGGACTGCTCGGTTCAACTGAATGGGCCGAGGAACACGCCGATGAATTAAAGGACAAAGCAGTCTTTTACATCAATTCCGACAGTAACGGTAAAGGACAATTGGGAGCTTCGGGATCACATACGCTTGAACGATTCGTTAACGAAGTTTCTCGCGATGTCACAGATCCAAGGTCAAACAAATCACTTGCCGATGTTCTGAAACAGAGAAGAAGCGAATTCGCCCGCAACGAAGAAGACAAGAAAGAGGCAAAGACAAGAGCTGACAACCGCATCGGGGCTTTGGGTTCTGGATCTGACTACACCGCGTTCATCGATCACCTTGGTGTCGCTTCGCTGAACACGGGATTCGGCGGCGAAGGCGGAGGCGGCGTCTATCATTCGATCTATGATTCTTTCGCATGGTACACACGTTTTTCAGATGGCACGTTTGAATACGGCCGAGCGCTGGCTCAGATGAACGGTTCGATGGCGATGAGAATGGCCGATGCGTCAATCCTTCCTTTCGAGTTCACCGATCTGGCCGACACACTGAATCGTTATGCTGACGAGATCGAAAAACTAGAGAAACAGATGAATCCCCCAAAACCGATCGATCTCACTCCCATGACGAATGCCATCGCTGCGTTGAAAGAGAGCGCTGATCAATACGAGTCGGCCCTGGCAAAGGCTTCAGCTAATGGAGGCGCCGCACTGGATAAAAAGAGCTCGAAAGACGAAGCGCTTAATAAACTACTTTATACATCGGAAAGAAAGCTCACCACGAACGACGGTCTTGCTGGTCGTACCTGGTTCAAACATCAGATTTACGCGCCAGGCTTTTACACGGGTTATGGCGTGAAGACGATCCCGGCAGTACGCGAAGCTCTTGAGCAGAAAAAATGGGATGATGCTCAGAAAGGCGTGCAGACCGTCAAAGACGTCTTAATGTCGATGTCCGCTCAAATCGACGCCGCTACAAAGTTATTGCAAAATCGATAACATTAGAGCGAGCCAGGTTATTTCTTTGCGTCCGCGGTGAGCTCTCCCGGTCGAATCAGTCCCAGGTGTTCGCGCGCGAGGCGCTCGATCACCTGTGGATTAGAATCCATTGCGGCGTTCTCATCGGCCAGGCGATGAATCTCATCGGACAGGTCATCTACCTGCTGCTTAACTAACGTGTTGTGTGCTTTAGCGTCGCGAAGCTCGTGACGACTACGCGCAACAACCGAGATAGCTAACCCGCCGATAGCCAGCAATATCATAATCAGAA
>Ga0070741_10005913_pt1 | contig 26682 bp, 23 predicted proteins | sample Coa_R1_4_FD_66440 | JGI IMG/M metagenome (GOLD analysis project Ga0070741, IMG submission 66440) | Surface soil microbial communities from Centralia Pennsylvania, which are recovering from an underground coalmine fire - Coalmine... | ecosystem: Environmental > Terrestrial > Soil > Unclassified ... | reverse complement strand
CGACGCGCGCGAGCTGTTCCGCGAGGAGGTGGCGCTGGCGCGCGCCGAGGTGCGTGAAGAGGCGAGCGCGTGGGCCGCGGCCGGCGCGGCGATGGCCGGCGGCGGGGCGGTGCTCGGCGCGGCGGCCTTGTTCGTCCTCGTCGCGTGCGCGCTCGGCATCTCGACCGGCCTTCGCTGGCCGAACTGGGCCGGGTTCCTGATCGTCGGCGTGGTGCTTGCCGTGGGCGGCGGGATCGCGCTGGTCCGCGGACGCGATCGCGCGCGGCGCATCCTGATGCTGCCCAGGACGACCGAGTCGGTCAAGGAGACCTCCGCATGGATGAAAAACCGGATCAACTCGAGCGCGAGATAGCGCGCACGCGCGGCACGCTCGATCGCGATCTGCGTCGGCTTGGCGACCGCATCGACGCCCTGAAGGAGCGCGCGATCGCGCAGGCGCAGTGGTGGGCCGGCATCGGCGCCGTCGCGATGGGGGTCGCCGGCGCAATTGTGTTCTGGCCGAGGCGCGCGTAGTTCTACAATCACGGGGTGCGATACGCCTCTCTCGCGCTGGCGCTCCTGGTGTGGGCCGCGGACGCGGCCGCGCAGCGCGCGCCGGCGGTCGACTTCCAGCGCGACGTCCTGCCGATCTTTCGGTCCCGCTGCATCACGTGCCACGGACCCGACCAGCAGATGGGCGGCCTGCGTCTCGATCGGCGGCGGGACGCGCTGCGCGGCGGAGCGCAGACCGACATCGGGCCGGGCAACGCGGACGGAAGCCGCCTCTATCACCGTCTGATCGGCACGAGCTTCGGCACGCGGATGCCGCCCGGCGGCGCGCCGCTGCCGGATGACGAGGTGGACATCATCCGGCGCTGGATCGACGAAGGCGCGGCGTGGCCCGATGCGGCGTCCGGAGAGGCGCCGCCCGTGCCGGTCGACACCGACGCGCAGCGGCTGATCGATGCCATTCGCACCGGCGACGCCCGCGCGGTCGACGTGGCGCTTCGCGCTGCCGCTGCGGTCCGCGCTCGGGCGCTGAACGGCCGCGGCGCCGGCGGCACGACGCCGCTGATGGCGGCGGCGCTCTACGGCAATGCGGCGCTGGTCAAGCGGCTGATCGCGCTCGGCGCCGAGGTCGATGCCCGGTCACCGGGCGGCGCCACGGCGCTGATGTGGGCGGTGCCGGAGACCGCGAAGATGCGGCCGCTGCTCGAGGCGGGCGCCGACGTCGACGCGCGCACGGACGAAGGGCGCACGCCGCTGCTGATCGTCAGCGGCATCGCCGGATCGCGCGCGGCGGCGCGGCTGCTCCTCGACTACGGGGCGGACGTCGCCGCGACTCGCGGCGACGCGAGCGTGCTGCGCGAAGCGGCGCGCGCCGACGACCCCGAGCTGTTCCAGCTGCTGCTCGAGGCCGGCGCGCCGCGCGCGTCGGTGTCCGCGCGGTTCGTGCGCACGACCTGCGGCAGGTGCGCGGCCGCGATCGGCGCCGGCGATCCGCTGCCGCTGCATCCGCCCGAGTCGAACGCGGCCGCCACGGCGCCGATCTACGATCCCGGCCGCCTCGCCATTCCGACGCCGCTCGGCCCGATGCCGGTGACCGGGGCCGCGATCCGCGCCGCGGTCGATCGCAGCCTCCCGCTGCTGCAGGAGGTGAGCGCGGCGTTCGTCCGGCAGACCGGGTGCGCGTCGTGCCATCACAATTCGCTGGTCTCGCTCGCGTCGGCCGCCGCGCGGACGCACGGCTACCACGTGCCGGCGGCGCAGGAGACGGCCGCCGCGGCGTTCATGCCGCCGTATCTCGAGTCGTGGCGCGAGCGCGCGCTGCAGAACATTCCGATCGCCGGCGGCCCCGACACGGTCAGCTACCTGCTGGTCGGCATGGCCGCCGACGGGTACGCGCCCGACGCGGCGAGCGACGCGCACGTGATTGGCCTCGCGCGCCGGCAGGAGGTCGACGGGCATTGGGCGGTGCAGACGCTGCGGCCGCCGATCGAGTCGAACGACGTCGAGGTGACGGCGATGTCGGCGCGCGCGCTCCGGCTGTTCGCGCCGGCGTCGCGCCGCGCCGAGTTCGACAAGGCGGTCGATCGCGCGCGGGCGTGGCTGGTCAACGCGACGCCGGTCGACACCGAGGAGCTCGCGTTCAAGGTGCTCGGGCTGGTCTGGTCCGGCGCGTCGCGGTCGGCGATCGCGGATGCCGCGCGCGAGCTGGCGGCGGCGCAGCGGGAGGACGGCGGATGGTCGCAGAACGAGCGGCGCGGCAGCGACGCGTACGCGACCGGCGAGGCGCTCGTCGCGCTGCGCGAGAGCGGCGCGGTGGCGGCGGCCGACCCCACGGTCCGCCGCGGCGTGGCGTATCTGTTGTCGACGCAGTTCGAGGACGGCAGCTGGTTCGTGGATTCGCGGTCGGTGCCGATTCAGGCCTATTTCGACAGCGGGTTTCCCTTCGGGGTCAACCAGTGGATATCGACGGCGGCGACCGCGTGGGCGACGTGGGCGCTGGTGGTCGCCGAGTAGTCCGGTACCTGGTACGTGCCAGGTACGTACCTGGCACGTACCAGGTACGTGCCAGGTACGTGCCAGGTACTTACCTGGCACCGGCCGGCGGGGTGCGCAGGACGAACTTCTGGATCCGCTTGCCCTCGTACGTCTCCCCGACGAACAGATTCCCCCGCGAATCCGACCCGAGCACGTGCGCGCCGTAGAACTCTCCGGCCTGGTGACCCGCGCGCCCGAACGTCGACACCGTCTCGAGCGTCGCGCGCCGCAGGACGTAGACCTGCTGATTCGTGCCGTCGATCACGATGATGTACGCCTGCTCCCGATCGGTCGAAAACGCGAGGTCCCACACCGACCCGCTGCCGAACGTCTCCTTCGCGACGAAGCGCTCGCGGACGAACGTCCCGTCCTTGCGAAACACCTGCAGACGGTCGTTCGTCCGATCGCAGACGTACACCAGGCCGTCGTTCGAGATGCGCACCGCGTGGACGATCCGGAACTGCTCGGGCGGCGGACCGGCGGGGTCGTACTGGCTCGGCTTGTTCTCGTGCTGCACGGCGCCGCTGAACGGACCCGGCAGCTTCTCGCCCGCCCGCGTGAACCAGCCATCGTCGGGCCGCTTGCCGTACGCGCCCCAGTGCCGTTTGTACGCGCCGGTGTCGGCGTCGAACACGATGACGCGGTGGTTGACGTAGCCGTCGGCGACGTACAGTTCGCGGGCCGCTTCGTCGACGACCATGTTCGCGGCCGCGCCGAGGTTCCGCGTGTCGTTCGACCCCTGGCCCTCACCCTGGTGCCCGATCTGGAGAAGGAACCGGCCCTGACGCGTGAACGCGAGGATCTGCGCGTCCTTGTCGCCGCCGCCGCCCAGCCACACACGATCGCGCGCGTCCACGTAGATGCCGTGCTCGAGCTGCGGCCACTCGTACCCCTCGCCCGGACCGCCCCACGACGACACGAGATTGCCCTCCGCGTCGAATTCGAGCACCGGCGGCGCCGCCTTCCAGATCGATCGCGTCTCGTTCGGCTGCAGCGTCGAGGGGCGATGCGTCAGCCACACGTGATCGCGCCGGTCCACCGCCACGCCGGCGACCGAGCCCAGTATCCAGTGGTTGGGCAGCGGCTTCGGCCAGAACGGGTCGACTTCGTAGGCGGGGGGTGTATCGGAAGGGGAGGCGCCGTGGGTCGCGTCGGTCATGGCACTCGCATACGCCGCGGCGATCGCCACACATGCCACCGCGATCGCGCGCACGATCACTTCTTCACCGGTTCGGTCTCGACGGCCTCGGGCAGCGGCAGCGGCGCCGACGCACCCGACTTCAGCAGGCCGGCCTTCGCATACGTCAACAGCTTGTCTCGCGTGTCGACGATGTCGAGATTGCGCATCGTCAACTGGCCGATGCGATCCTGCGGCGTGAAGAACGCCTCGCCCTTTTCCATCGTGAGGCGTTCGGGCTTGTAGGTCAGGTTCGGGCTCGTCGTGTCGAGGATCGAGTAATCGTTCCCGCGGCGGAGCTCCACGGTCACCTCGCCGGTGATCGCGCGCGCGACCCAGCGCTGCGCCGTTTCGCGCAGCATCAGCGCCTGCGGATCGAACCAGCGGCCCTGATACAGGTAGCGCCCGAGCCGGCGGCCGCGATCGCGGTACTCCTCGATCGTGTCCTCGTTGTGGATGCCGGTGACGAGGCGTTCGTACCCGATGTGGAGGAGCGCCATGCCGGGCGCCTCGTAGATGCCGCGGCTCTTCGCTTCGATGATGCGGTTCTCGATCTGATCGCTCATGCCGAGGCCGTGACGGCCGCCGATCGCGTTCGCTTCGCGCATCAGCGCGACCTGATCGTCGAAGCGGCGGCCGTTGAGCTCGATCGGCTGCCCCTCGTCGAAGCGGACGCGCACGGTCTCGGGCGCGACGTCGACCGACGGCTTCCAGAACGCGGCGCCCATGATCGGCTCGACGATGGTGATGCCTTTGTCGAGGAATTCGAGATCCTTCGCCTCGTGCGTGGCGCCGAGCATGTTCGAGTCGGTGGAGTAGGCCTTCTCGACGCTCATCTTGTAGGCGAACCCGCACCGCTGCATGTACTCGGACATTTCCTTGCGTCCGCCGAGCTCGTCGATGAACTGCTGATCGAGCCACGGTTTGTAGATGCGCAGGTTCGGGTTGGCGAGCAGGCCGTAGCGGTAGAACCGCTCGATGTCGTTGCCCTTGAACGTGCTGCCGTCGCCCCACACGTTGACGTCGTCTTCCTTCATCGCGTTGACGAGCATCGTGCCGGTCACGGCGCGGCCGAGCGGCGTCGTGTTGAAGTAGGGGACGCCGGCGGTGGAGATGTGGAACGCTCCGCACTGGAGCGCCGCGATGCCTTCGGCGACGAGCTGCGCGCGGCAGTCGACGAGCCGCGCCTTCTCCGCGCCGTACTGCAGCGCGCGCCGCGGGATGTCGTCGTAATCCGGTTCGTCGGGCTGGCCGAGGTTTGCCGTGTAGGCGTACGGGACGGCGCCCTTCTCGCGCATCCAGTGCAGCGCCGCGCTCGTGTCGAGGCCGCCGGAAAACGCGATGCCGACTTTTTCGCCCGCCGGAAGACGCTGAAGTATGTGCCCCAACTACCTGACCTCGACGAGTTCCAGCGCTTCCTTGCTCGGGCCCTCGATCATGACGGCGCGGGTGTCGCCGAGCGTGTACGGCTGCTCGAGGAACGTGACGTTCTCCGCCTTCAGCTTCGCGACCCACGCATCGAGCCCTTTGACGCTGAGGGCGATGTGGTCGGCCAGGTGGCCGCGCGTGCTGACCAGCGGCTGATCGGCGTTGTTCATGTAGCCGCCCATCGAGACGTCGCCGAAGACCAGCGGGATCTGCGGCGCGCGGAACATGCCGTTCGCCTCGAGCGCGGGGAAGGTGCGATCCGGCGTCCGCGGCACTTTGCAGTCGGCCTCGGTGCGCGGCTGCGCCGGCGCCGCGCCGCGGCGGCCCTGCGGCGGCTTGACGTTGAGATGCTTCTCGTACCAGAGCTGCGCGCAGAACGGATTCTCGTGGAAGAAGTGCACGTGATTGAAGCGCTCCTGCGGCATGTCGCCCTGCACTTCGATCACGGCGTCGTCGGGGCCGTTGATGTACGCGAACCCCGGACCGCCCTGCGGCTTGACGCCGTTCTTCTTCGCGTCTTCGACCTGCGCGCGCGTCAGGCCGAGCAGGCCGCCGGTGCCCGGATACGTGTCGCTGTTGATGTTCACGGTCGGCAGATCGTCGCGGCCGGTGTAGAGCGGCAGGAGCGTCACCCCCATGTCGCGCAGCCGCGCCATCGTCTCGCGCTCGTGGAGCACGTGCCAGCCGAAGTGCCAGACGGCGGTCTGCGGCTGCGTCGCCGGCGGCTGGTCGACCTTCGTGAAGAGAATCAGGACGTTGTTGGGGGCGGCCAGGGCGGCCTGGCCGCCCCAGGTCACCTTCGAGTTGACCGGAAAGGCCCGGACGTACCAGTCGATCGCCTTCTCCGGGTTCATCGAATTGAGGTGCAGGTGGTGAAAGCCGGGCGTTTCGAGCGCGGCCGTGGCCTGGCCCTGCACGGTGGATCCGGCCGACCGGACGAAACCCGCGGCAAGAACCGCCGCGAGCAGGATCGCTTTCGTGTGCATGTGGGGACTCCGCTCGGAAAAGACGCTATTGTATCGCCATGCTGACACGACGCGAATTCGGCTCGACGAGCGCCGCTGCGCTGTTCGCGCTGCGGAGCGGTCCCCAGGCTCCCGCGACCGCGGCCCGCGCGCAGCGGTACGTTCACCTCGACGTCTTCACCGACACCGCGCTGGCCGGCAATCAGCTTCTGGTCTACACCGCGCCGACCGGGCTGACGACCGAGCAGATGCAGGCGCTGACGCGCGAATCGAATTACTCGGAGAACACGTTCGCGCTGCCGCCGGAGCAGGCCGGGACCGACTACCGCGTGCGGATCTTCACGCGGACGGCGGAAGCGCCCTTCGCCGGCCACCCGACGATCGGCACGGCGTTCGCGCTGGCGCACACGGGTGCGATCAAGGCGGGCACGCCGCGGGTCGTGTTCGGTCTCGGCGTCGGGCCGACGCCGCTCGATCTCGAATGGTCGAACGCCCGGCTCCGGTTCGCGTGGATGACGCAGCTCAATCCGACCTTCGGCAAGCCGGTGTCTGACACCGGGGCGCTCGCCGCGGCCATGTCGCTCAATCCCGGCGACGTCGTTCGCGCCGCGCAGGAAGTGAACTGCGGATCGAACTTCCTCATCGTGCCGATCGCGTCGCGCAGGGCCGTCGACGCCGCGGCGCTCGACCGCGCGAAGATCGACGCGGTCTTCGCGGCCGCCGGCCTCCAGCGCCGCGGCCTCTACATCGTCACCACCGACCGCGGGAGCGACGATGCGACCGCGTACTCGCGGTTGCTGGGGACGGGCGGCATCGAGGATCCGGCGACCGGATCCGCGGCCGGTCCGGCGGGCTGCTACCTCGCGAAGTACGGCTTGGTGCCGGCGGAACGCCTCGGGTCCATGGTGTTTCTGCAGGGCGTGCTGGCCGGCCGGCCGAGCCGGCTGCACGTGAAGATCGGCGGGTCGGGCAGCGACATCACGAAGGTGCAGGTCGGCGGCGCGTCGGTGATCGTCGGGGAAGGAACGGTGATGCTGTAGCGGGGATTCGCCGCTACGTCACCTCGTGCACGGCGATCGTGTAGCGGAAGGTGTCGGCCGCGAGGCTGTCGGCGCGGCCGTTCGCCGTCTCCGCCTGCGGGTACATGAAGTAGGGGAGCGTCTTGCCCGGCGACTTCGGCAGCATGACGTCGTTCGCCGTGTTGAACGCGACCCAGTTCATCTCCCAGCTGCCGAACAGGCGCGCGCGCGTCTCGCGAACGCGCGCGTCGCCGATCGCCAGGTTGCCCGGCGGCTCCTCGAGCGCCACTTTGCGGACGTCGGCCGGATCGGCCGGCACCCACCCGAAGCCCACCAGATACACCTCGGCGCGGCAGTGCTGCGCCGCCGTCGCATCGGCGCTCGACAGCCCGAGGCTGCTGACGCCGCGGCGCGACGGCGCGATGCGCAGCCCGTACACGTCGCGTGCCGGGATCCCGGCCGCGCGCGCGAGCCCGACGAACAGCGCGTTGATGTCGGCGCACTTGCCGCCGAAGTTGCCCGTCTCCAGCATGAAGCGGATATCGCCGGTGCCGCAGCCGCGCGTCCTGGGATCGCGGAACGTGTGCTCGACCACCCAGTCGTAAATCGCGCGCGCCTTCTCGATGTCGGTGCCGGCGCCGCGGGTGATCGTGTCCGCAGTCGCCTTGACGATGCCGTCGGTCGGAATCAGCTTGGTGGGTCGCAGGTAGCGGGCGAACGCCGAGAGATCGGCCGGCGGCGCGACGTGCGGCGTCGCGAGATCGACGGCGTGATCGCGCGTCGCGACGCGGCTCGTCATCTCGAGGATCGGGTCGGCGTCCGCCGGCCACTCCGCGTAGAGGAGGTCGAGCTCCTCGCTTTCGACCATCACGACGCGGCCGTGCTCGGCCTGGTACGTATCGCCGAGCGTCTGCTGATACGGCGCGCCGACGAGCGGCGTCGGCAGCCACGCGCGCGTCGGTCCGCTCGCGTTCTGGACGTGGACGTGCGTGGTGATTTCGAAGAGGCGCCAGCCTTCGTTCGCGAGCGACTGCGCCGACGCGCGCCGACCCCGCGCGTAGCCGAGGCCGACCGCGGCCGCCGCCAGAAACGCGCGTCGGTTCAATGCTTCACCGGGATCGTCACGGTCACGTCGTGGCGGCGGTACATGCAGACGCCGTTGACGTCCTCGCAGACGTAGTAGAGCGCATAGCCGGGGATCGTGACGCGGCCGGCCGCCGATGCCGGGAGCGTGACGTCGTAGTCGATCGTGCGCGTCTCCAGGCTCACCTCGGCGGCGGCGTTCGGCGCGACGACGGCCCGCGAGGCGACCGTGACGCCGGACGGCGGCGTCATCCAGTACACCAGGGGGTCGGCGGTGTTGTTCCAGTGCGCCTTGGTTGCCGCGTTCGGACGGAACGTGACGTGAACGCGGACCGTGTCGCCGGCGTTCGGCACGGCGGGGACGGCCGTCGCATCGATGCCGATGAACTCGCCGGCGTCGCGGCGGATGCGGCCGCGCGGATCCGGCTCGGCCGCGGGCGCCTTCGCGAGCGCGCGCGGATCGGGCTTCTCGAACTCCGAGTCGCCCGGTTCCACGGCGAGCGGAACCGGCGTCTCGCCCCGCGCCGCCAGTTCCTGTCGGGCGTCGCGAATCCAATCGAAGAAGGCATACGGCTCCGCCATCCGTGGGCCGTACTGCTGCACGCGCCGCCGCCAGATGTAGCGGTTCGGATCGATGTCGAGCGCGCGCGTCCAGTGCCGCTCGGCGTCGGCAAAGTCGGTCGTGCGCCGCTCGCGCGAGTCGTACCGCGCGCGATACGCGCTGCCGAGCCGGAACTGGGCCGGCCCGTCGTTCGGGTTCCGCTGCACGTCCCGCTCGAACGCCTCGATCGCCATCGTCCACGTCGTGAACGTCTCGAACCGGCCGCGATCGATCGGCGGCAGGGAGGCCGGCTTCGGATACGTCTGGTCGATGAACGTCTCGCCGATCGTCTTCGTCGCCGACATCGGCAGTTCCGTGAAGCGGACGATGCCGTACTCGTCGACGGCGACGGTCAGCGGCACGGTGTCGAGATTCAGCAGGTCCAGGCTGTCGGCGAGGACCGGCCAGCCGACGCGCTTCCACTGCAGGAACAGGCGCGCGCGATCGGGATGCTGATCCTGCACGACGGCGACCACCGCGACCTTGCCGGCCTTCTCAAACGGTTCGAGTGCTGCGTGCCACACGGGCACGTCTGCGCGGCAGCCGCTTCACCAGGAGGCGAAGATGTTGACGATCAGCTTCTTGCCGCGGAACTCCGCGACGGAGGTCGGCCGGCCGTCGACGGCCGACGGCAGCGCGATCGTGGGGAAGGCTTCGCCGGGGTTGAAGCCGGTCGGCAGCGGGTTGTTCCGCGCCCAGATCGGTTTCGGCTTCGCCGGCTGCGCGGCGAGCGCCGCGAGCAGCGCGAGAGCGGCAGCGAGTTTCATCCGGCGATTGTAAATCAGTCGTCGCCGCGCCGCGCTCGCGCCGCCTTCACCTCGCCACGCCGCTTCTTGGCGTCGAGCCGCCGCCGGCGCGACGCGCCGGTCGGCCGCGTCGCCTTCCGCCGCTTGGGCGGTCTGGCGGCCGCCTGGATGAACGCCACGAGGCGGGCGCGGCCCGCCTCGCGGTTCTGCGCCTGGGTGCGGTGCTCGCGGCTGTCGATGACGAGCACGCCGGCGTCGGTGACGCGGCGCCCGGCGACGGCGATCAGACGATGCTTGACCTCGGCGGGCAGCGACGAGGCGCCGATGTCGAAGCGCAGCTCGACGGCGCTCGCGACCTTGTTGACGTTCTGACCGCCGGGACCCGACGAGCGGACGAACCGCTCGTCGATCTCGGCGTCGCTGATGGACAGGGTCTCGGTGATCCGGATCACCGCTCGGCGGTCAGCGGCGCTTTCTGCAGCTGCGCGAATTCCTCGTCGCTGATGTAGTAGAAGTCGATCCACCCGATGTTCATCTCGTCGACGGTGCGGTCGCCCCACCCGACGAACGCCGTCGGATCGGGGTTCTCCTTGTTGCCGGCCGAGTTGTCGTGGTACGCGATCGAGTGGAGCACCGTGCCCTTCGGGAACGCCGGCCGGTTCTTGTACGCGTAGGTGATCTGCCACGTCCACGTGAAGCGGTTCACGTCGGTCAGCGTCTGCACCTGGCCGCTCGGCAGGATCGCTTCGAGCACCATCCGCTTGCCGCGGTAGTGCATGTGCGGCTGGTACGACAGCAGGCGCGCCGGCGCCGCGAGGGGGAAGTACGCATCGCTGCGCGCGTTCGCTTCGCCCGGCGGAATCGACAGCGTCTCGGGCGTCGCGAGCGCCATCGTCGAGATCAGGTGCTTCGGCTGCCATCCCTTCGGCCAGAACTTGATGCCGACGCGCGTCTGGTCGAACACCTTCGTCTTGCCGTTCGGGTGGTAGTGGAACTGCCAGCGCAGCTTCGATCCCGCCGCCAGCATCTTCGCCTGGCCGTCGTCGAAGATGTCGCCGTCGTTGCCGCGCGCGTACTCGGTCAGCATCGACGTGACGATGCGCGCGGCGCCGTTTTCCTGCTGGGTGAGCGCGCGCACGTTGATGTTCGATCCGACGAGGCCGGGAATCGCGGGCATGCCGTTCGACGGCTTGTCCTGCACCGCGAACACGAGCGTGTGATGGACCACCTGGTAGTCGCCCGGCATCACCTGAATCCACTTGACGTAGCGATCCTCGGTGAGCCCGGTGGCGGCCTCGGGCTCCGGATACATGTCGGGCCCGACCGCGGGCACCTCGACGCCCGGGCTCGTCACGATCAGATCCGGCTCCTCGCCGAACACCCAGCTGTGATCCGCGGCGAAGTGCTTGGGCGGCGGGGCGTCCCTGGGGTCGCCCTTCGGCGCGCCGGCGTCGACCCAGCGCGCGATCGTCTGGATCTCCTCGTCGCTCAGCGACGGATCCGGATCGTATTCGCCGAACGTCCGGTCGAGGTGCCACGGCGGCATGTAGCGCGAGACGACCTTGTCCTTGATCGACCGCGCCCACGGCCGCGCGCTCTCGTAGTCCAACAGCGAGAAGGGCGCCATCTGGCCCGGCCGATGGCAGTCCTGACACGCCTTCTGCGCGATCGGCAGGACGTCCTTCTCGAACGTCGGATTCTGCGGGACGGGCGGGGCGGTGCGCACCGCGACGGCGGAGACGACCACGGCCGCGACGGACAGACCGGCGACGGTGACTTTCATGCAGAGCTCCTCGGCCACCTATTGTATCCGGGGTGCTGCGTCCGATACGTGTAACGGTATCCCTGCATGAAATTCGGTGAACTGCCGGGCGCGGCTCGGGCGTTCGTGCTGGCGGTGATCGTGGCGGGCCTCGCCGCCGCCGCCACGTCGATGACCGCGGGCGCCTTCGCGCGTCCGCTGTTCCTCGTCACCTTCATCGCCGCGTCGATCGCCGTGCACTCGATGAAGCTGACGGTGCCGGTCGGCGGTTCCAACACCACGATCTCGCTCGGCTTCGCCGTCACCTTCGCGTCGCTGCTCGTGCTGGGCGAGGCGGCCACCGTCTGGACGACGCTCGCCGGCGCGTGGGCGCAGTCGACGCTCAACACCAAGAGCCCGAACCAGTGGTACCGCGTGCTCTTCACGATGTCGGCGCTGGCGCTCTCGCTCGTCGCGGCGGCGAACACGCTCGCCTGGACCGGCGGCATCCACCTCGACGGCCCCGCCGACATCGTCGTGCCGTCGATCGCCGCCTCGGCGATCGTCTACTTCGCGGCGAACTCGGTCCTCGTCGCCGCGGTCATCGGCCTGACGACGAAGCAGTCGATCATCAAGGTGTGGGATCAGGAGTTCGTGTGGGGAGCGCCGAACTACCTGATCGGCGCGATGGCGGCGACGATTGCCGTGCAGAGCGTCGGGCGCTACGGACTGCAGGCGGTGGCGCTGCTCGTCGCGCCGCTGTACCTCACGTATCGCGTGTACCGCGGGTACCTCGATCGCGTCGACGCGCTCGCCCGCAAGAACCGCGAGCTGCACTCGATGTACGAGCGCGCGCACGCCGAGTCGCTGACCGATCCGCTCACCGAGCTGCCGAACCGCCGCTTCATCATCGCGCACGCCGAGGCGGAGCTCGCGCGCGCGCGCCGCGAAGGCTACGAGGTGGCGTTCCTCGTCGTCGACATCAACGACTTCAAGGCGATCAACGATCGCTACGGCCATGCCGACGGCGACCTCGCGCTGCGCACCGTGGCATCGGCGCTCCGGGCGGGCCTGCGCTCGTACGACGCGTGCGGCCGGTACGCCGGCGACGAGTTCGTGCTGATCCTGTCGCGCTGCGGCGGCGACCTGGCCGACAAGCGCGCGGCGGAGCTGTCGGACGCCGTCGCGACGCGCCTGCCCGACAGCGAGTTTCCGTCCGACCGGCCGCTGTCGATCAGCATCGGCACCGCCATCTTTCCGAACGACGGCGGCCGCTACGACGAGCTGGTCGCCGTGGCCGACTCGCGGATGTACGCGCGGAAACACCGCCTGCGCCGCGCGATCCTGCCGACCCGTTGACAATGTATTCACGGTGGATATAGCCTCGGTGGAGTGACCGAGGCGATGTTCCACGTTCTCGTCGCGCTGGCCGACGAGGACCGGCACGGCTACGCGATCATCCAGGACGTCGCCGAACGCACCGGCGGCCAGATCCGGCTCAGCGCCGGCACGCTGTACCGCACCATCCAGCGCATGCTCGAGGAAGGGCTGATCGTCGAGCCGCGCGAACGCCCCGCGCCGGAAGACGACGACGAGCGGCGCCGGTACTACCGGATTACGGCGCTGGGGACGTCGCTGGCGAAGGCCGAAGCGCGGCGGCTCGCGGAGCTGGTGAAGATGGCCCGCGCGCGCGGAATCGCGCCGGAGCGGGCGTGATGCGATCCTATCGCCTGCTGCTGCACCTGTACCCGGCCTCGTTTCGTCATGAATACGGCGAGGAGATGGCCGCGATCCTCGCGCGGCGCCTGGCCGACGCGTCGAATCCGGTGGCGCGCGCGATCGTCGGGATTGCCGCCGCCGTCGAGACGATCGGCAACGCGGCGCTCGTCCATCTGGATCTGCTGCGTCAGGACCTCCGCTACATCGTCCGCACGCTGCGTCGCTCGCCCGGATTCGCGGCGATGGCGGTCGCCATCGTCGCGCTCGGCATCGGCGCGACGACCGCGGCATTCTCGGTGACCGACTTCGTCCTGATCCGTCCGCTGCCGTACCGCGAGCCCGAGCGTCTCGTCCAGTTGTGGGAGACCACGCCGGGCTATTCGGGGATGGAGCTGTCGGCGCCGAATTTCCGCGACTGGATTGCCGCGTCGCGATCGTTCGAATCGGCGGGCGTCTCGCACTCCGAGGCGCTGACGATCGTCACCGGCGGCGAGCCGCATCGCTTCCAGGGCGCCGCGATCAGCGCGGGCGTCCTGCCGACGCTCGGCGTGACGCCGCTGCTCGGCCGCGCCTTCACCGAGGCCGACGACACGGCGGGCGCCGCGGGAACGGTGATGCTGGGCTATCGACTCTGGCAGACCGAGTTCGGCGGCGATCCCGCCGTCATCGGGCGGCGCATCGACGGCCAGATGGACATCGAAGCGGACACGTTCACCATCGTCGGCGTCATGCCGCGCGATTTCCACTATCCGACCGCCAGCGCCGACTTCTGGGTGACGACGCGGTTCAGGCCGGACGACTACGTCCCGCTGGAACGCAGCAACAACTGGCTGGACGGGATCGCGAGGCTGCGCCCCGGCGTCACCGTCGATCAGGCGCATGCCGAGGCGCAGGTGATCATGGCGCGCCTCCGCGAGCAGTACCCGAAGGAGAACAAGGACACCGGCGCGCGCGTGGTGTCGATGCGCGAAGACCTGTCGGCGCGGTCGGTGATGCTCCTCGAGGCGCTGTCGGCTGCCGCCGCGTGCGTGCTGCTGATCGCGTGCATGAACCTGGCGAACCTGCTGCTCGCGCGCGGGCTCGAACGCCGGCGCGAGCTCGCGGTCCGCACCGCGATCGGCGCCGGCCGCGAGCGCGTCGTCCGGCAGCTGCTCACCGAAAGCCTCGTCCTCGCCGGCGTCGGCGGCGCGATCGGCATCGCCCTCGCGATCGCCGCGGTGCCGCTGCTGTCGCAGCTCGTGCCGCAGACGCTGCCGATTGCCGCGTCGCCCAGCATCGACGGACGCGTCATCGGCGTCGCGCTGCTGCTGACGCTCGTCACCGGCGTCGCCTTCGGCATGGCGCCGATCCTGCGGAGCGGCGCGGGCCGCGACCTCGCGGCGCTGCGCGACGGGGCGCGCGCCGGCGGCGGCCGCCGCGAGCACCTGCGATCGGCGCTCGTCCTCGGCGAGATCGCGGCCTCGGTCGTGCTGCTCGTCAGCGCCGGGCTGCTCATCCGCGCGCTGCTCGCCATCCAGGGCACGAACCCCGGCTTCGACGTCGACCACGTGCTGACGATGCGCGTCGAGCTGCCGATTCCGGAGTACGCGCCGGTGCCGATGCGGCAGGCCTTCTACGATCGCGTGCTGCAGCAGGTGCGCGCGCTGCCCGGCGTGCGCGCCGCCGGGTTCATCAGCTACCTGCCGATCTCGCGGTTCCGCGGCGGCATCTGGCCGGTGAAGGTGAAGGGCGACACGGAGGCGGCCGGCGACGTCCGCGGCGCCAACAACGTCGCGGCGCTCCGGTTCGTGACGCCGGGGTACTTCGCGGCGCTGCGCATCCCGCTGCTGCGCGGGCGCGACATCGACGACGGCGACACGCGCCAGCGGCCGTTCGTGGCGGTCGTCAGCGAGTCGTTCGCCAAACGCTACTGGCCCGGCGAGGATCCGATCGGGCGCCACTTCGATTTCGCCTTCGAGGATCGGACGGTGGTCGGCGTCGTCGGCGACGTCAAGTTCCGGGGGCTCGAACGCCAGAGCGAGCCGCAGGCGTACCTGTCGGCGCCGCAGGTGAAGGACAACTGGATCACCGGCTACGCGCCTCGCGCGCTGGCGATCCGGGTGAGCGGCGCGCCGCTGGGGCTGGCGCCGGAGGTCAGAGCCGTCGTGCACGGCGCCGCGCCGAAGGTCGCGATCACCGAAGTGCAGACGCTGGCCGACATGGTGGACCTCGATACCGCGTCGCGGTCGACGCAGGTGCGCGTGCTGGGCGCGTTCGCCGCGATTGCGTTCGTGCTCGCCGCGGTGGGGATCCACGGCCTGCTGTCGTTCGCGGTGTCGCAGCGGACGCAGGAGATCGGCGTGCGCATGGCGCTCGGCGCGCAGCCGCGCGACGTCGTCCGCATGATCGTGGCCGGCGCGATCCGGCTGGGTGTGATGGGGCTCGTGCTCGGGATCGCCCTCGCCTACGTCGCGGCGCGCAGCATGGAGGCGCTGCTCGCGGGCGTCAAGCCGCACGATTTCGAGGCGTTCGGCGCCGCGGTGGCGCTGACGGCGGTCATGCTGATCGTCGGGACGCTCGTGCCGACCGTTCGCGCCCTGCGGATCGACCCCATCAGCGCGATCCGCTGCGACTGACGCCTTCATAATTCCTTCACGTCCGGCGGCGAGACTCCTTGGGAGCGAAGGAGGCACCATGCATCGCCGGATCGGTTTTCAACTTCTCGTCGGACTCCTCGTCCTCGCCGTGGCAGGCGCGGTCGGCCTGTACGGCTACAACCTCGGCGTCGCGCACGGGCTCGCGCGCGCCGGGGCGGCGGCGGGCGCGCTCCCGCCGTGGGGCTACGGACGGCCGTGGGGATTCGGGTTCTTCCCGTTCTTCCCGATCTTCCCGTTCGTGTTCTTCATCCTGCTGTGGGTCTTTCTCGGGCGCGCGCTATTCTGGCGGGGGCGCCGCTACGGCGGGTTCGCCTGCGGCTACGACCATGAAGCATATCCTCGTCGCCGAGGACGAACGACGCATCTCTGACCTCGTCCGCGACTACCTCGAACGCGCCGGCTACCGCGTCACGACCGCGGCGACCGGCCGCGAGGCGCTCGCCGCGGCTCGCGCGCGGCGGCCCGATCTCGTCGTGCTCGACCTCGGGCTGCCCGAGATGGACGGCATGGAGGTGGCGAAGGCGCTGCGCGCCGAGTCGACCGTGCCGATCATCATGCTGACGGCGCGCGTCGACGAACAGGACAAGTTGAACGGGCTCGAGACCGGCGCCGACGACTACGTGACGAAGCCGTTCAGCCCGAGCGAGCTCGTCGCGCGCGTGCGCGCGGTGTTCCGACGCGTCGACACGCCGCCCGATCGCGGCGACGTCATCGAGGCCGGATCCGTCCGGCTGGACACGCGCCGCCTGGAGGTGCGGGTGGAGGGGCGCCGCGTCGAGGTGACGCCGACGGAGTTCGCGCTCCTGGCAGCGCTCGCGCGCCAGCCGGGGCGCGTCTTCACACGCGCGCAGCTGCTCGACGCCGTGCGCGGCGACATGGTCGAGGCGTTCGATCGCGCGATCGACGCGCACGTCAAGAACGTGCGGCGCAAGATCGAGTCCGATCCGCATCACCCGCGTTTCCTGCTGACGGTCCATGGCGTCGGCTACAAGTTCGCGGGATGATGCGGATGCCGTTCTGCGGTCCGCGGCGCCGGCCGCCGTGGTGGCCCGAGAACGAGCCGTGGCCGCCGCGCCGGTGGCGGGCGGGGTATCGGCGGACGCCGCGGTTCGTGTGGCGCTTTGCGACGTCGGTGTTCTTCGGCGTCGCCCTGATGCTCGCGCTCGCCGTCGCGTTCGGGGCGCGCGCGCCGCAGCCGTTGCTCGTCGTGTCCGCGGTGTTTCTCGTCGCGTGGGCGATGGCGATCGCCGGCGGCGTCGGCGCGATCCGCGCGCAGCGGCGCGATCACGATCGCTTCCGGCGCGACATGATGGCCGACATCGCGCACGAGCTGCGCACGCCGCTGACGGTGATCCAGGGAACGCTCGAAGCGATGCTCGACGGCGTCTACCCGAGCGATGCGGCGCACGTGCGCCAGCTGCTCGACGAGACGAAGGTGCTCGGCCGGCTCGTCGAGGATCTCCGCACGCTGGGGCTGTCGGAGAGCGGCGCGCTGACGCTGCGGCGGGAGCGCGTCGACCTGCCGTCGCTCGCGCGCGACGTCACCGCGGGGTTCGCGCCCGAGGCGGCCGCGCGGGACGTGACGATCCGCGTCGAGGACGATGGCGCGCCGGCGGTGGACGGCGACGCGGTCCGGCTGCGTCAGGTGCTGGCGAATCTCGTGTCGAACGCCGTCCGCGCGACGCCGGCGCGGGGCCGCGTGACCGTCCGCGTCGGGGCGACGGGCGACGGCGGCGCCGCCGCCGTGTCGGTGTCAGACACCGGCCGGGGGATGACCCCCGACGAGCTCGCGCGCATCTTCGACCGCTTCTACAAGGGCGCCGACTCGCGCGGATCCGGCCTCGGCCTCACCATCGCGCGCAACATCGTCCGGCTCCACGGCGGCGAGATGCAGGCGACGAGCGGCCCCGGCGAAGGCACGACCGTCCGCGTCACGCTGCCACGGCAAGCGTGAGCACGAACGGCTCCGGCGCGTCGATCCACTGCGCCGCCACGGCGAAATCGGCGGTGGCCAGGAGATCGCGCACCGTCCGAGGCGTGTATTTGTACGAGCTCTCGGTCCAGATGGCTTCGCCTTCGTCGAGCGTGAGGTCGAGCATCGCCGGAGGAATCGAGACCGTCTGGCGCCGGCGCGACACCAAATGCATCTCGATGCGCGACGCCGGCGCATTCCACACCGCGCGATGCGCGAACGCGTCGAGGTCGAAGTTCGCGTCGAGCTCCCGGTTGATCCGCACGAGCAGGTTGCGGTTGAACGCCGCCGTGACGCCGAGCGGGTCGTCGTAGGCGAGCAGCAGATCCCGGACCGGCTTCACCACGTCGGCGCCGAGCAGCAGCGCGTCGCCGTCGTCGAGCGATGATCGGATGCCGCGCAGCAGCGCCGCCGCGCCCGGCGGATCGAAGTTGCCGATGTTCGACCCCAGGAACAGCACCAGCGTGCGTCTCTCGCCGGCGCGACGCGCGAGTGCCTCGTCGAGGCCCGCCTCGTAGCGCGCGCGATGCCGGATCACGGTGACGCCGTCGGCCGATTCCAGCGCGCGTGTCGACGCGTCCAGCGCGCTCGCCGAGACGTCGACCAGATGCACGTCGATCGGCGCAATGGTCTCGCGGGCGTCGAGGAGCCGGCGGAGCTTGTCGCCGCTGCCCGAACCGAGCTCCGCGACGCGCGACAGCCCGTCCACGCGCGCGATGATCTCGGCGCCGTGCGCATCGAGCAGCCGCGACTCCGCGCGCGTGACGCCGTACCACGGCAGGTGGCAGATCGCCTCGAAGAGCGCCGACCCGAGATCGTCGTACAGGTATCGCGACGGCAGCTGCCGCGGCTGCAGTGCGAGGTAGTACTGGAGCGCGGCGGCGAACTCGGCGGCGTGGGCCGGCTCAGGCGCGATCGGCGGCGAGACGGAACGTGGCGTAGACATAGGGATACCGCGGACGGAACCAGTTGCGGAAGGTCGGTCGCAGCAGCTCGCGCGTCGTGGCCGGCGAGGCGCCTTTCATCACCACGTGCTCGCCGTCGAAGAAGTCGGCGGAGTACTCGGGGTACGACGGGATGGGCGCGAAGCCGGGGAACGGCGCGAAGATCGTGCTGGTCCACTCCCAGCCGTTGCCGACGAGATCGTCGACGTTCCACGCGCTGCGGCCGCCCGGGTGGGTTCCCGCCGGCTCGGGATCCCAGCTCGAGAAGTCGAACACGCCGTGCGCCGCGCCGGGTGGCGCGTCGCCCCACGGATGGAGACGCTCCGCGCCGGACGGCGTGCCGAACGCCGCGCGCTGAAATTCCGCTTCGGTGGGCAGCCGCGCGCCTTTCCATCGCGCGTACGCCGCGGCCTCCGCGTGGCTGACGTACACCGGCCACGACATCGGGAGTGGAATCGCATCGAACATGCCGCGCCAATACCAGCGGCCGTCACGGAACTCCCAGAAGAGCGGATGCGTGATGTGCTCGCGCTCGAGCCACGCGCGATCGTGCGGCGACCACCACTCCGGCGACGCGTACCCGCCGGCGTCGACGAATTCGAGGAACGCGGCGTTCGTGACGTCGTGCCGATCGATGGCGAAGGCAGGAACGTCGACGTCGAGCGCCGGCATTTCGTTGTCCCACGCGAAGGGCAGCGCCGCGCGGTTCGTGCCGAGCGTCGCGCGTCCGGCGGGGATCTCGATCCGCTCCGCGGTCGGCAGCGGCGCGTCCGTGCGCGGCGTGTAGCCGTGAGGCCGGCGCTTCGCGTCGAAGGGCAGGCGATGCAGCATGTACAGCAGCGTTTCCTGATGCATCGCTTCGTGCTCGAGAATCGCAAACGCCGCGTCGCCCCGATCGAGCAGCGCGTCGCCCGGTCGATCGAGCTCGGCCTGGCCGAGCGCGTCGCACACGCGGCGATCGGCTTCGTCGACGAACGCCGCGACGGTGGCGCGATCGGGCCACGCCGACGCCCCCGCGGCGCCATCCGCGTCCGCCGGATCGATGCCGCGCGCGAACAGGCGCTCGAGCCGCTCGTCGATGCTCGGTCCGCCGAGCGCGCGCTTCACCAGCGTGTTGAAGCTGAACGCCGGCAGATGCCCTTCGTAGAACACGAACGGGTGCCGCAGCGCGATCGGCTGCGCGTAGTACACGTCGGGTGTCAGCAGATCGAAGAGCTGCCGCGACCGGTGCCGGTTGCGGCGATACCAGGAAACGAGCGCCGAGCGGTCGAGGTCGATGGCGGCGGTCATGGATGCGGCGTCTTCGCATGTTAGCGCGCCGCCGCCGCGTCGCGCGAGACGCCGGTCAGCCAGCTCGACGGTTATGGCAATGCGAACGCCACGATCGCGCTGCCGGACGGCGCGCCGTTCTTGCCGCCGCCGCAGACGATGACGACGTACTCGCGGCCGTCGATCTCGTAGATCGCCGGCGTCGCGTTGCCCGCGGCGGGCAGCGTCGTCTCCCACAGCCGCCGGCCCGTCAGCTTGTCGTAGGCGTGAAACTTCCGATCGAAGTTCGTCGCCCCGATGAAGAGGACGCCGCTCGCGGTGACGACGGGACCGCCGTAGTTGTCGCTGCCGGTGTTGGTCAGCCCAGCCGCCGCGAGCGCCGGGAATTCGCCGAACGGAATCTGCCACCGGATGGCGCCGGCGCTGAGGTCGATCGCCGTCAGCGTGCCCCAGGGCGGCGTGATCGGCGGATATCCGTCGGGATCGCGGAACAGCTGCTCGCCGTCGCTCCGGTACTTCAGCCACCCGGGCTGGCTGGTGACGGTGGGATCCTTGCCTCTGTCCGTGCCGGTCACCAGGAAGTCGACGAGGTCGTTGATGTTGCGCGCGCCCATGTCGGGATTGCCCGGCATCCGGCCGGTGCCTTCGCGGATGGTGGCGGTGATCTGCTCGCGCGAGTAACGCTGGCCGATGTCGATCAGCGAAGGCGCCGCCGCCGATCCGCGGCGATCCTCGCGATGACACGTGGCGCATTTCGAGTTGTAGAGCGACGTGTCGTCGTTCGGGATCAGCTTCACGATCCACGGCATCTCGTTCGCGTTCACGTACAGCAGCGACGTGTCGGGGTCGAATGCCGCGCCGCCCCATTCCGCGCCGCCGTCGAAGCCGGGAAACACGATGGTGCCGGCCAGCGAGGGCGGCGTCAGAAAGCCGTGCGCCATCTTGCGGTACTGCGCGAGCACCGCCGCGTGCGCGTCCGGCGTCCGCGCCGTGATGATGTCTTCGCTGAAGCCCTGGCGCGTGAAGGGCGGCGGCTTCACCGGATACGGCTGCTGCTCGGCGAGCTGCTCGCCGTCGATGTCGGAGGGGGGCGCCTTGCGGTATTCGACGGGAAACAGCGGGACGCCGCTCTTTCGGTCGAGCACGTACACGTAGCCGTACTTCGTGATCTGCGCGACGGCGTCGACGGTCCGGCCGCCGCGCTTCACCGTGACGAGATTCGGCGCGGCGGGGAAGTCCCAGTCCCACACGTCGTGCTTGATCCCCTGGAAATGCCACAGGCGCCTGCCGGTGCGCGCGTCGAGCGCGAGGACGCAGTCGGCAAACAGGTTGTCGCCGTGTCGCGTGACGCCGTAGAAATCGAAGGACGCCGATCCCGTCGCCGCGAACACGATGCCGTTCTTCGCGTCCACCGTGACGCCCGCCCACGCGTTGGCGCCGCCCGAGATCTTGTAGGCGTCCTTCGGCCACGTGTCGTATCCGAATTCGCCCGGCTTCGGAATCGTGTGGAAGATCCAGCGGAGGCGTCCGGTCTTCACGTCGAACGCGCGGATGTGTCCGGGCGATCCGGGGATCGTTTCGGGCACGCTGCTGCCCATGATCAGGAGATCTTCGAAGATCTGCCCCGGCGTGCTCGCGCTGACCGTCAGCCGGTCGGCCGGCTGATCCAGGTTCTCGCGCAGGTCGATGCGTCCGCCGGTGCCGAACGACGCGATCGGCTGCCCGTCCTTGCGGCTCAACGCGTAGAGCCAGTTGCGGTACGTCACGAAGACCCGGTCGGCATGCACCGTGACGCCGCGGTGCCGGAAGCGTCCGCCGGTGCCGGCGCCACCGCTCGGATCGAACTTCCAGATCTCCCGTCCCGTCGCCGCGTCGATCGCGACCACCTTCAGCGTCGGCGTCGTCGCGTAGAGCACGCCGTCGACGACGATGGGGTTGCTCTGCATTTCGGAACCCCTGAAGGCGTCGTGCGAGTCGTAGGTCCACGCCACCTGCAGGCGCGAGACGTTGTCGCGGGTGATCTGCGTCAGCGGGGAGTAGTGCATGTTGCCGGCGCCGCCGTGCACCGGCCACCAGGTGTTCGACGCGGCGGAGCCGACCAGGACCAGCGCCGACAGCGCGGCGAGAAGAAGCGACGCGACCGCGCGTGCGGCGAGGCGAGGCATACGCGCCGGATTGTATGGGATCCATCAATCCGGCGCGCGGGTGATGGCGCTACTGCCGTCCCCGGTCGCGGCGCGGCTCGCGCCGTTCGTCGCGGCGGCCGTCGCGATCCCAGCGATGATCGTGGTAGACCGGCCGGCGATTGCCTTCCCATCGGCCGGCGTAATAGCGCCCGCCCTCGTAGTACGGCGCCACCCAGTACGCGCCGGCATACGGCGGCCGCGTCCAGTAGCCGTCGTGCCACACGTAGCGGCGTCCCTGCGGATACCAGTAGCCTTCGACCCACACGTAGTCGGGCCCGGGCGGCGGCGGCACGCGATACACGCGCGGCGCCGGCGGCGGCTGCCCGATGCGAACGTCGAACGTCACTTGCGCGGATGCGGGCGAACAAAAGAGAAAGAGAAGGGCCGAGGCGGCGAGCGCTTGAGTTAGTCTCTTCATACGCCGGAGTTGTGCAACAGCCAAGCCAGCAGCCACGTTCGAGACTGATGCCGTTTTTGTTCGCCGCGCTCCGGCGCGCCGGCGGATTCATACACATCGTCGACACGGAAGCCGAGGCCCGGAAGGTCGCCGGACTGCGAATCGTCGTCGGCCTTCTGCTCATGTGGCGCACCGGCATCGTCGCGCGCGACGCCGCGTACTATTTCGACCCCACGCCGATCTTGGGTCGGCCCGTGCCGCTCGAAGCGGTTGCGGGCTGGATCCAGTGCGCCGTCGCCGGCGGGCTCGTGGTCGGCGTCGTGCCGAGGGCGTGTTTGGCGCTGTTGATGCTGACCCACGCCGCGTTTTCCATCTGGACCGACACCTACAATCTCGGACCGATGCTGCTGGTGCCGATTCTCGGCGCCCTGCTCGTGCTGGACAGCGGGAAACTCACCGTGCATCGCCGCGTGCGTCAGACGCCCTCGGCCGATGAATTTCGCGCGGCGTACCTGATTCTGTTTCTCGCGTACGCGGGCTGGAGCCTGCAGGCGGCGCTGTATCACGTGCGCGATCCGTACTGGATTCAGGGGCGGACGACGCAGGTGATGTTCCTCAACAGCTACCTCAGCGAGTACTACGTGGTTTTTCGCGCGTGGGAGCGGGCCAGCCCCGCCACGCTCAGAGCGTTGTCGGTGTTCGTCGGCTCGGCGCAGATCCTGTTTCAGATGGCGATGATCCCGCTGGTCTTCACGCGCCGGGGTGCAGCATTCGTCCGGACGTGGGGCTGGATCTTCATTCTGGGATCGGTCGTCGATCTGCAATTGACGCTGCTGCCGTTCGTCGAGGCGGTCCTGTGGGCGATGGTGTTCTTCCGGGCGCGCCCGTCGCCCGCGATCGATCCGGCGAAACGAATTTCGACCGGCGATTCGATCCGGCGGTCCGGGATGCGGCCGGCCGTCGCGATCTACGGCGTGGGCTATGGTTTCCTGTCGCTGATGTTCTTCACGAACGCGATCCTCGGATTCGCCGCCGGCGCATCGCTGCCGCGATGGGTGGCCAACCCGGTGCTGTACTACGTCGGACTGGTGGCGCCGAACGTCTTCAACACCATGGATCTCCAGATGGGCGATCGGTGGGCCGTTCTGACGCACGCCGACGGAGGGCAATCGACCGTCGTTCCGCTCGATGGATACGAAGGGCAACGGCTGGACTATCTGCGCAGCGACCTCTTGTACTTCGCCAACAGCCTGCGCTGGCGACGAGAGATGATCTTCGCACCCGATTTAGCCGCGTTCCATCGGCCCGGCGCCCGCGGCTACGCATTTGCGTATCGTGTCGCGTTGTACGACCATCGCCGCCGTCGCATCATCGCTCCCGAGACATACCGGGTGAGGATTTTTCACAACTACGCGGCGGAAGGCAATCGAGACGCGATGCCCCTGCGCTACGCGCCGCTGGAAGTGCTCGAATTCACGCTGACGATCGGGCCGCACTCGACGGCGTCGTCCGCCGGCCTCGTGGCCGAGCACAAGCAGCCGAGCGCCTGACACGGGCGCCCTCTGGACTGACCGAATGGCGTTTCGCCGCGATCTCCTCGCCATGCTCGGCGCGCAGCCACGCTCGGTGTCGTCGCTCGCGCGCGAACTGGGGCTGACGCGCGGCGACGTCGAGGACGATCTCCGCCACCTGATCCGGTCGGCGCGTGCCGCGGGCCATCGCATCGTCATCGAGCCGGCGCGATGCCGGGCGTGCGGGTTCGTGTTCGGCGAAGAGAAGCTGTCGAAGCCCGGCAAGTGTCCGCAGTGCCGCCAGTCGCGGATCCTCGAAGCGCAGATCGCCGTGGCGCCCCGGGACGAGTGATTGCGCGCGCGCGTCAGCGAGTCAGCAGCGCCGCATTGAACAGCACTTTGAACGTCCCGAACGGCTGACCGCGCCACGTCGGCCGGAAGCCGATCAGGATCACTCGTCCGTCGCCCAGCGGCACGTCGAGCGCGGCCGCTTTGCCGTGCAGGTATTGCTCGCCGATCAAGTACCCGGACAGCAGCGGCGATCCCGAGTCGGCGTACTTCGCGATGACGGTGCCGCTGAAGCCGGGCTCCGTTTCGAACACCGGGCTGAAATCGACGAAGACGGGCGCCTTGTCCGGCATTCCCGCCATGACCGGATGCGCCGTATCGGGCAGAACCTCGACGATCGACCCGCGCAGGAAGAACTCGTCGCTGCGGAGGTTCGCGACGGCGTTCTTCACCGGCAGCTTGAAATGATCGATCGCGAACTGGCTCGCGTTGCTCAGGCAGACGAGCGTGCCGCCGCCGCGGACGAACTGGTCGAGCCGCTGCAGGTCGTCGGGCGTGAGCTGATACGCGTACTCCGGGCGGATCGCGCCGCCTCTCCCGCGGCCGCCGCGCCCGGCCGCCGCTCCCTCGACCGGCACGCGCGCATCGTCGGCAATGATCAGGGTGTCGATCTTCCCGGCGAGCGGCTGCCTGAAGTCTTCGGGCCGGACGGCGATGGGTGCGAAACCGTACTGCTCGAGGATCCAGCGGGTCCAGCCGGTGTCCATGCTGCCGGTCCACGGCGAGAAGAGGCCGACGCGCGGCCGCCGGATCGTCGGATCGATCCCGGCGACGATGCCGGGAGCCGAGGTGCGTTCGGCGCGGAGCGAGAGGCGCGTCACCAGATTCTGCGCCGCGGCGGCGTCGAGACCCGAGATCCGGTAGCGGCCGCCGACGCGCGCGACCACCGCGCCGTCTTTCCACGCCTGGTTGAGCGCGCGGAACGCGTTGTTCTGCGCCGGGTCGACGAGGAGGGCGCCGCCCGAGCCGGTGGTGCGGCCCGGCGGCGGCACGATCGCCGCCGCGCCCGCGTTGCTGTCGAAGCCCTCGCCGGGGACGCTGTCGAACGGCGCCGCGTCGCGCTGCAGCGCCGCATCGTAGGGCGTCACCTTCGTTTGACGGGCCGGCATGTCGCCGAGCAGCGTCATCGACGCGCGGTCCGCGTTGGTCAGCGGCGTCGTCCGCGGCTCGACGCGCACCCCCATCTGCAGCGGCAGCGACCAGCCCGCCGCGTCGTACGGCCGCTCGGGCGGTCCGCCGGGATACTGGCGCAGATCGGGATAGCGCTGCACGTCGAGCACTTCGCGCGCCATCGCCGCGAACTCCTGGTCCATCGGCACGATCCACGCGGCGCCGGTGTCGTACACGCGCACGCCGCCGAAGGCGAGCCGGCGCAGCAGTTCCACCGCGGCGACCGGGTCGCGCTGGTCCTTCGGGACGACGTACGCATACGGCGCATGCTTCGCGCCCTCGACGGTCTGCTCCACGCCCGCCTTGTAGCGGTCGAACAGCAGCGACTCCTTGTACTTCGCCGCCCACTCGAGCACCGACCACGACGCCGTCTCCATGTAGTCGACCGCGTCGCGCAGGCGCCACGGGCCCGGCGGCCATGGACTCGCGTACAGGCTCTGCATCCGGAGATCGCGCATGTTCGGCGGGAAGTCGTCGAGCGTGTAGGTGTGCGGCGTCGCGTACTGGAAGAGCGCCGTCTCGGTCCAGAACGCGGCGATGTTCTTGAACATCGGCGCGTAGTCGATGTAGCCGGGGTACCACGCGTCGAACGCCGTGCCCATGTGCGTCGCGCCGACCTGGCCGTGCTCTTCGAGGCCCTTGGCGATCGCCATGCCGATCATGTTCACCTCGCGCGCCATCAGGTACGGCGTGTCGGCGCCGACCGGCTCGGAGAACGGCGGCAGCCAGATGCGCGTCGGGAACGGCCCCGACTGATGGTGCACGTAGATGATCTGCGGCTCCCACTGCCGCCACGTGTGCTCGATGGCGCGCGACTCGATCATGTTCATCATGTACGCGTCGCGGTTGTTGTCGTGGCCGACGTAGTCCTGGTACAGGCCGGGGAGGGGCGACAGTTCGTACTGCGTGCCGACGTTCTTCATGTACCACTCGGCGACCATCTGCTGGCCGTCGGGGTTGATCGTCGGCCACAGGAACAGCACCACGTTGTCGAGGATGAACTTGACGTCGCGATCGGCCGCACGATTGACGATGTCGTAGAGCAGCTGCGGCGTGTGCGACCAGCCGGCGACTTCGGTCGAGTGAAGGCCGCCGTCGATGTGGACGAACGCCTTGCCTTCGCGCGCCAGCCGGTGCGCCTCGGCCTCGCCCAGGCCCTGCGGGTGCGCGAGCCGGCGGGCGATCTCGCGCAGCCGATCCAGCTTCGCCAGGTTCGCCGTCGACGACACGACCGCGTAGTACATCGT
>Ga0070741_10005912_pt1 | contig 26682 bp, 33 predicted proteins | sample Coa_R1_4_FD_66440 | JGI IMG/M metagenome (GOLD analysis project Ga0070741, IMG submission 66440) | Surface soil microbial communities from Centralia Pennsylvania, which are recovering from an underground coalmine fire - Coalmine... | ecosystem: Environmental > Terrestrial > Soil > Unclassified ... | reverse complement strand
GCCTCGGCGTGCGAGCCCGCCTCGACGAGGTCGTCCCAGCGAATCACCTCGCAGCGGATGAAGCCGCGCGCGATGTCGGAATGGATCGTCCCGGCCGCGTCGAGCGCCGTCTCGCCGCGGCGGAGGGTCCACGCTCGCGTCTCCTTGTCGCCGGCCGTGAAGAACGCGATCAGGTCGAGCGCGTGCTTCAGCCGGACGACGACCTCCTCGAGCGCCGAGCGACCGCCGTCGCGGAAGGCCGCAGCCTCCTCGTCAGGCAAGTCCGCGAGCTCCGACTCGAGCTGGAGATCGATTCCGGCCGGGCCGTTCTCGACCGCGATCAACGGCTTCGTCGTCAGCGGCTCGAGCGCCTCGGGCACCGCGCCGCCGTAGTCGAGGATCGTCCGGCCTGCCTCTAGGTGCGCGAGCAGCGCCTCGAGCTGCGCGACCTCCTCCCGCAGCTTCGCCTCCCCCGACTTCGCCTGCTTCGCCACGCGCTCGAGCCGTCGCTCGACGTGGTCACGGTCGGCGACGAGCAGCTCGAGCGTCAGGTTCTCGAGGTCGTCCGGCTCGCGAACGACGGCGAGCAGCGCGTCGACCTGCCTCAGGTTGCCGAGGAGCTCGGCGCCGGTCCCCGGCACGTCGACGATGCGGATCGCGGCCGGTGTGACCTTCCGCGCCGCGACGACCTGCGCGACCCCGTCGAGCCGCTCGTCCGGGATCGGTGCCATTCCGACGTGCTCCTTCCGCTCGTGCACGTGCGCGCCCGCGCGCGTGAGCACGTTGAAGAGCGTCGTCTTCCCGGCGCCGGGCAGGCCGACGATGCCGACCTCGAGGGCCACTGCCCTAACCTAGCCGGCGATCTGCTTCTGCAGCGAGGCGAGCGCGCGGTGCTGGAGCGACTTCACGGCGCCCTCCGTCTTCCCGAGGATCGCCGCGGCCTCGCCGTTCGAGAAGTTGAAGACGAACTTCAGCGTCAGGACGTCTCGCTGGTCGGGCGAGAGTCCGTCGATCAGCTCGAGCATGCTCGCGTGGCCGATCGACTCGAGCGCCGCGTCCTCCGCCGATGCCTCCTGGCGGTCCTCGGGCTCGGGGACCTCCTCCTCCGGCTGCCACCGGCGCGCGGCGCGGAAATGGTCCATCGCCAGGTTGTGCGCGATCCGGAATAGCCACGCGGAGAACGGCACCGACCGCCAGCGGAAGCGACCGATCGACTCGAGCATCCGCACGAACGTCTTCATCGTCAGGTCCTCGGCGTCGTGCCGGTTCCCGACGCTCATGTGGAGGTAGCTGTAGATCCGGTCGAAGTGCTGGAGGTAGAGCTCTTCGAGCGCGTCGCGGTCGCCGGTCTGCGCGCGCTCCACGAGCGCGCGCATGTCGTCGCGCGCCGGCGAGGGCTCGGTGGACACCGCAGACTCGGCCATTCTCAAGCCGAGCATGCCCGGCGGCCGTAGGCCGCTAACTCATCGACACCTAGGTAGCGCCGAAACCCACCCGGCTCTCCCGGGCGAACCGCTTGACGTACACCACCTTGGGGACGGCGATCGTGTACGAGCCGTCGTCGGCGTCGATCACCACGCTGTCGCCGCCCCCGCCGCCGAGCGCGAGCTCGAGGCGGTTGATCGAGTCGGAGTCCACGAGCGCGCTCATGACGTGCCCGCCCTCGAACCCGATCTCGATGCGGACGCGGTCGTTAGCCATGCGAGACGAGCTCCGAGAGCACGCCGTGAACGGCGTCGGGGTGGACGAAGGCCACCTGCAAACCGTACAGGCCGCGGCGCGGGTGCTCGTCGATCAGCTCGGCGCCCTGCCGCGCCAGCCGGCCGAGCTCGGCCGGCAGGTCGTCGACCTCGTAGGCGACGTGGTGCATTCCGGGGCCGCGCTTCGCGAGGAACTTGCCGACGGGCGTCTCGTCCCCCAGCGAGGCGAGAAGCTCGACTCGTCCGTCGCCGATGAGAAGCGCGGCCGCCTCGACTCCCTGGTCGGGAACGGTCTCGCGGTGCTCGAGCTCGGCGCCGAACAGCTCGCGGTACGTCTCCACGGCAGCGTCGAGATCCTCGACGGCGACGCCCAGGTGATGGATGCCCCTCGCCGCCACGCCGCGATGCTAGCGCGCGGGGAGCGGCGGTCAGTCGCCGAGCGGCAGCGCGCGGACGGTGCCGATCGTCTCGCTCGAGCTCGACTCGGCCTCGACGTCCGAGAGCAGCTCGTTCAGCTGGGAACGGTCGAGGGTCTCCTTCTCGAGCAGCGCGTGCGCGATCCGGTCGAGCGACGCGCGATGCTTTTGGAGCAGCCGCAGCGCCTCGCTGAAGGCGGTGTCCGTGAGGCGGGCCTGCTCCTCGTCGCGGACGCGCTTCGTCTCCTCCGACAGCGCGTAGTTGTCGGCGCGAACCGTGCGCGACGAGACGGCCTCGCCCATGCCGTACTCGAAGATCATCGCCCGCGCGAGGCCGGTCGCCTTCTCGAGGTCGTTCGCCGCGCCGTTCGTGACGCGGCCGAAGACGACCATCTCGGCGGCGCGCCCCGCGAGGTAGACCTTCATCATGTCCACGAGCTCTTCCTTCGTGTGCATGTACCGGTCCTCCGAGGGCAGGTTCAGCGTGTAGCCGAGCGCCTGGCCGCGGGAGACGATCGTGACCTTGTGCACCGGCAGCGCGTCGCCCATCAGATACGACATCAGCGCATGCCCGGCCTCGTGGTAGGCGAGGATCCGCTTCTCCTTCTCGCTCACGACCTTCCGCTGCTGGAGGCCGGCGACGACGCGCTCCATCGCCGACTCGAACTCGTCCTGGCCGATCATGTCGAGGTGACGGCGGCCGGCGAAGATCGCGGCCTCGTTCGCGATGTTCGCGAGGTCGGCGCCGGTCAGCCCCGCCGTCTGCCGTGCGATCACGTGGAGGTCAATGGCCGGCGCGAGCGGCATGCCCGCGGTGTGGACGCGCAGGATCTCCTCGCGGCCGGCGAGATCGGGCGGCGCGACGAGGAGCTGGCGGTCGAACCGACCGGGGCGGAGCAGCGCCGGGTCGAGGTCCTGGATCCGGTTCGACGCCCCCATCACGACGACCTGGGCGCCGGAGGCGAAGCCGTCGAGCTCGACGAGGAGCTGGTTCAGCGTCTGGTCCTGCTCGCGGTTGAAGCCCTGGCCCGTGCGGGCAGCGCCGACGGCGTCGAGCTCGTCGATGAAGATGATCGCGGGCGCGTTCTTGCGCGCGGTCTCGAAGAGCTTGCGGATCCGGGCGGCGCCGAGGCCGGCGAACATCTCGACGAACGAGGACGCGCTCTGGGAGTAGAACTGGGCGCCGGACTCGTGCGCGACGGCCTTGGCAAGCAGCGTCTTCCCGGTGCCCGGCGGGCCGTAGAGGAGTATCCCCTTGGGCACGCGTGCGCCAAGGCGGGCGAACCGCTTCGGGTCGCGCAGGAAGTCGACGACCTCCTGGAGCTCGGCCTTCGCCTCGGAGAGACCGGCGACCTCCTCCCAGCGCACCGAGGACTTCGAGTTCGGCAGGACGAGCTTCGGCTTGACGCGCGGCATGATCTGCAGCGTCCGCCAGAGCAGATACACGATCATCCCGAAGAAGACGAGCGGGAGCCACGTCAGCATGCTGTCGCCGATCGAATGGAATGACGGCATCGCTGTCCCATCGGCAGGCAGGGCATCAACCCTTAGCTCGTACACTCCAACCGTGCTGCCGGTGCCGCCGCACTTCGAGCCGGAGCGCGTTTCCGAGGTCTGGCGCGTGCCCTATCAGGAGCGGGCGCAGGCGGCGGCGAAGTGGGCGGCGGAGCACGGAGTGCGCTCCGCGGCGGACGACGAGCGCCGGGTCTGCCTCCTACTCGTCGACTGCCAGAACACGTTCTGCACGCCCGGCTTCGAGCTCGTCGTGCCGGGGGCGGTGGACGACAACCGCCGGCTCTGCGAGTTCCTGTACCGGAACCTTTGCTCGATCACGAAGGTCGTCGCGTCGCTCGACACCCACCAGGCAGCGCAGATCTTCCACGGGCTCTTCCTCGTCGACGACGAGGGCCGCCATCCCGAGCCGTACACCGTCGTCTCTTCCGCGGACGTCGAACGCGGGGTGTGGCGCGCGGCGGATCCGTCGCTCCAGGAGCACCTCCGGCGCTACGTGCACGCGCTCGAGTCGCGTGGCCGCTTCGAGCTGACGATCTGGCCCTACCATGCAATGCTCGGCGGCGTCGGCCACGCGCTCGTGTCGGCGGTCGAAGAGGCGATCTTCTTCCACGCCGTTGCGCGCGGCAGCCAACCCCGGCTCGAGATCAAGGGCCGCGACCCGCTCACGGAGCAGTATTCGATGTTCGCTCCGGAGGTGATGGACGGGCGGAACGCGGCGCTCCTGGATGAGCTTGCCGGGTTCGACGAGATCTACGTCGCGGGCCAGGCGAAGAGCCACTGCGTCGCCTGGTCGGTCGAGGACCTGCTCGAGGCCGTCGAGCCGCGGAAGGTCGTCCTGCTCGAGGACTGCACCTCGCCGGTCGTCGTCTCCGGCGTCGTCGACTACACGGCCGAGGCGGACACTGCGTTCGCGCGCTTCGCCGAGGCGGGCGCGCGCCTCGCGCGCTCGACCGATCTACTCGACGAGCGTTAGCCGCGGGTTCGGCCGGTAGCGGCGCCCTGCCTTCGCGGACGGCCGCCCGTCCGCCATCACGACGTCCCCCGTGAAGTCGTTCTCGCCGCGGATCAGCGTCGACCCGACGCCGTAGGAGTCGACCGGAACGCCCTTCTGCTCGAACGCCCGGATGCGCTCCGCGTCGAAGCCGCCCGAGACGACGATCCGGACGCGCTCGAAGCCGTCCCGGTCGAGCGCCTCCCGTACATTCCAGACGAGCCGCTCGTTGACGCCGCGCGGGTCGAAGTCGCCCATCTCGCCCCAGAGCGAACGGTCGACGAGCGTCCGCGAGGTGTCGAGACGCACGCCCCACAGCTTGTCGCCGAGCGCGCGCGCGACCTCGAGTGACGTCCGCACCGAGTCGTTCTCGAAGTCGACGAGCACGACGACGTTCATTCCGGCCTCGCAGTGCTCCGCGAACTTCGTCGCTGCGAGCACCGTGTTGCCGCCATACGCCGAGATCAGCGCATGCGGCACCGTCCCGATCGCGCGCCCGCCCCACCAGGACGCGTTCGCGTCGGTCGTCACGCCGATCGGAACCCCGAGCATCGCACCCGCCACGAACGCGGCGTAGCCGTCGCCCGTCTGCACGCGGTGGTGGTCGTAGCGCGCCGGCATGAAGATGATCGGCTTCCCGTTCGCGGCCTCGAGCACCTCGGTCGTCTTCGTCGCGATCAGCGTCCGCCGAGCCAGAACGCCCAGGTAGAGCGTCTCGAGGTGCGCGAAGCCGGTGTAATCGCCCTCGACCGTCATCACCGTCTCCCACGGCTCGATCCGGTCGCCGTCGAAGAGCGCGTGGACGGTGAGATCGTCCCAGTCGTCGGCGCAGACCTTCAGGATTGCGATCGCCTCGTCGATTCCGCCGAGCACGGAGTGGTGCTTCTGGAAGACCTGCATCACGACGCGCGGGTGTCGTCCGTCGCGGAGCAAGGTCGCGCGCGTGACGTTGAAGTACTGGTCCGTGTAGTACCCCTCCCGCATCTTCTCGACGGGGAGGTCGAAGATCTCGGGCGGCAGCCGCCGGCGCCGCGGCTCAGTCCGTTCCTGCGTCTCCACGCTCGAGCTCCAGGCACGCGGCGAGCGCGGCCTCGGCGACCTCGATCTGCTCGGGCGTCGGCTGCGCCGTCGCGAGCCGATGCTGGAGCTCGTGGCCCGGCCTCGCGAGCGCCTTCGCAACCGGGTTCATCGGGTTGCGAACCATCCAGCCGAAGATCTCGGTCGAGGCGGCAAGCGCGCCGAGCGACCCCGCGGCGCGCGCGGCGGCTCGCAGGTGGACGGGCGCGCGTGCCGCGAGCGTCCCGCCGATCGCCGACGTGAGCAGCAGCGGCCCGATCAGGTGCGAACCGCAGCGCTCGTGCTCGCGCGGCCGGCTCTCGCCGTGCTCGTAGGTCCCGATCGAGATGTGCTCCGCCCCGTGATAGGCGGCCAGACTGCCTCCCCGGAGTGCGAACGTCGCGGGCGCCAGCGAGAGAAGACCGCTCAACAGCTCCTGCGCGGCCGGGGTCAGGCGCGCGGAGTCGCGCACGACGCGGACGACGACGGCGCTCGCGAGCATCGCGGCGAGCACGCCGGGCCGCTCGAACGGGAGCCGCGCCTCGGGGAGCCGCCGGCGGATCCGCGGCAGGAGCGAGACTGCTTCGAGAAGCCGCGCCGGGCCGCGCAGAAGCGGCTGCTCGACCTTCGACGCCGGGAAGCGCTTGCGTCCGGACGCCACCTTCAGCTCGCCGCCATCCGTCCGCACCGCACATGCCCAGGCGGTCGGCCCGTGGACGAGCACACCATTCGGAAGGGCCAACCCGCCGAGCCGGAGCTTCTCCTTCTCCATCCGTTTGAGCCTACCCGCGCGCCGGTATCCGCCGCTCGGTACCCCAGCCGTAGACGCGCCAGGCGACGAGCAGGAGCCCGCCGACGAGCGCGCCGCAGCCGTCCGCGACGAGATCGACCACGGTGTCGCTCTCGCCGTGGACGAGACTCGAGCCGAGCGTGTGATCGGACGACCATTCGAAGATCTCCCACAGCGCGCCGATCGCGAGCCCGAGCGAGAGCGTCACGACGAAGATCCCGACGAAGTGGTGGCGTTCGCCGCGCTGCCGGAGATCGGGGAGCACGTCGCCCCGGGCGAGGAGGATGTAGACGATCGGCGCGATCGCGCAGGGCACGAGGAAGTGGACGACGTTGTCGTAGTGCGAGAACCGGTTGTAGAGCCCGAGCGCGTCTCCCCACCCGGTGAGGGCCATCGACACGATGAAGGCGAGCTCGTACGGCTGCGGCAGCGCGACGAACCGGACGGCGACGACCGCGGCGGACGAGAAGGCGAGGTTGATCTCGGAGCCGGCGCCCGCCGCGACGTAGCCGATCGCGGCGAGGACGAACGCAACGCGGAGCGCGTCGAGGCCGAGGAGGAAACGCCGCGGGTCCACCGGGTGGCGGTTCCCGCGGCCGGGGTGTCTCATGCGTGAAACTCCGGTTCTGGACGCAGCCGCGCGGCTCGCGGCGTCGCAGCCCTAGCCGGAGCTACCGATCGCCTGCGCGACGTGGCGCAGGAAGCTGACGCCGAGCTCGAGGTCGTCGACGTGGATCCGCTCGTCCGCCGAGTGGATGAGCCGTGCAGCGAGGTCGGGGTTCATCGTCCGGAGAGGGAAGAACCCGTACGCGACGGTGCCGTACGCCTCCCGTAGCCAGTGGCTGTCCGTGAAGCCGGCGACGCAGATCGGCGCAACCCGCGCGCCGGGCTCGAGTCCCTCGACGAAGGCCGAGATCGCATCCCAGAGGGGCGTCTCGAGCGGCGAGCGCGTCCCGCCCTGGCGGACGAGGAACTCGAGCTCGTAGTCGACCCCGGCCTCGGCGAGCCACGCCCTGATCGCGCGTTCCGCCTCCTCCTGGCTCTGACCCGGAAGGACGCGGCAGTCGACCGTCACCTCGACGGCGCCGGGGATCACGTTCCGCTTCTGTGAGGCCTCGACCATCGTCGGGGCAACCGTCAGCGTGAGCAGCGGCTCCAGCGTCTCGGCGGCCAGGGGATCGAGCTGCGTCGCTGCCTCGAGCGCCTCCTCAGCCGTCGGCACGCGCCCGAGGATCGCCTCGAGGAAGCCCTCGGTCTCGGGGTTCAGCTGCGGCGTGTCCCGGAACTGCCCGAGCCGCTCGATCAGTGGGGCTGCCTTCACGAGCGCGTTCTCGGCGATCCCCGGCATCGAGGCGTGGCCGCTCTTACCGTGGACGCGCAGGACGAACGGTGCGCTCATCTTCTCCGCTGACGAGCAGAGGTAGAGGACGCGTCCGCCGAGCTCGACGCGGTCGCCCGCGCCCTCGTTCACGGCGTACTCGCACCGAACCGCATCCGGGTGCGCCTCGACGAGCCATGACAGGCCGTAGTCGGGCGCTTCGCCCATCTCCTCGTCGGCCGTCGCCGCGAAGATGAGGTCGCCCGCGGGCGCGAACCCCTCCCGTGCGAGCGAGGCGATCGCGACTGCGCTCGCCGCGACCTGCCCCTTCATGTCGAGCGCTCCGCGGCCCCACACATGCCCGTCTTCGAGAAGTCCCGACCACGGATCGACCGACCATTCGGACGGGTCCGCGAGCACCGTGTCCGTATGCGACAGGAGCAGCAGCCTCGGCCCGCTCCGGCTGCCGGGGATCCGGGCGACGAGGTTCGCGCGCTCCGGCGAGCGCCCGTACAGGGCGCACTGGACACCGTTGGACTCGAGGTAGCGGCCGAGAAGCTCCGCGGCCACCGTCTCGTTCCCCGGCGGGTTGACCGTGTCGATCCGGATCAGCTCCTGGAGAAGCTGCGTCACCTCGTCGCGCAGGTTCATCGGCGCGTCCCCAGCACGAGCAGGTAGCCGCCCGGCAGCTCGACGTCTCCGCCACCGGGACGGTGCGCGTCGAGCAGGCCGACGAACTCGCGCCGGAACTCCGCCAGCTGCTCCGGCTCGAGCGTCGCCATCCCCGCCTTGAACGGGCCCACCGTCCGGGACATCAGCTCCCACGCCGCACCTCCCGACTCCCAGCGAAACGTGGCAGTGTGCTCCTCGATCGTCAGGTCGAAGTCGCGGCCGAGCATCCGCTCGACGTAGTCCTCCCGCCCCCAGTCGTCGGAGTCGCCGGCCCCCTCGGGCAGCGGCGGACGGTATCTCCGTGTGAGCCCGAAGAAGGCGGCATCGGGGCGCCACGCGGTGAAGCCGAGCCGTCCGCCCGGACGAAGCACGCGCGTCGCCTCCCTGGCGACAGCGGCGTGATCGGGCGCGAAGATCATCCCCATCGAGGAGGCGACGCCGTCGAAGGCCGCGTCGCCGTATGGGAGCGACTCGGCGTCGCCGACGTCGAATGCGACCTCGAGGCCTTCGTCCGCCGCCCTGCGCCTCGCGGCCTCGATCAGCCCGTAGGCGGGGTCGATCCCGGTGACGTCCGCCCCGAGACGCGCCAGCCGCAGCGCAACTGCGCCCGCGCCGGTTCCGACGTCGAGCCAGCGCTCTCCCGGCTTCGGATCGACCGCGGCGACGAGCTGCTCGTGCGCGTCCCCGATCAGGTGCTCCGCCTGCTCCCACGGCGCCGAGCTCCAGGCCGCGGCGGAGCGCTCCTTCAGCTCGTCGAACGCCACGTCTCCTCGTCCTTCGCCGCGTCCGTCAGCTCGTTGCGCACGGTCCAGAGCTCCGGGAAGAGCTGCTTCTCGATCAGCGAGCCGAGCAGCTCGACCGGCGTCCCCTGCGTCCCGACGACGTGCCCGCCGATGATCCGCTCGACGACCTTGTAGTGGCGCGCCCGCCAGACCGTCGCCCGGTCGTCGAGCTCCGTCAGCGCCTCGGCGAGCTGGTACAGGTCCTCGAACTCGCGGCCCCGCCGGTAGAGCTCGACGAGCGAGAGTCCCGCCTCCCGCCGCAACGCGTTGAAGGCCTGGTCGAGCGCCGGAGCGGCATGGCGCAGGCTCGACCAGCCGGGCGAGTCGAAGCCGCTTCCGTGACCGAGCACGGGCCGGACGTACGCCGTGTACTCCCACGGCGACATCAGCTCGAGCATGTCCAGCTGCTCGGTGACGAGCCGAAGGCAGAGTGCCGAGCGCCGCAGCAGCCGGAGCGCAGGCGCGATCTCGTCCTGCTGGAGGTGGCGCGTCGCCTCCTCGACCTCCGTCCACGCAAGCTTCAGCCAGAGCTCCGACGACTGGTGGACGACCTGGAACAGGAGCTCGTCGTGGTGAGCCCGCTCCTCCTCGGGCTTCTGGAGCGCAAGCAGCTCGCCGGTGCGGAGGTAGCGCTCGTAATCGCTCCCGCCGGGGCCCGGGAGAATCGGCGCGAACTCGTCTGCGAGACCCGTCTCCTCCTGGCGCCGGGACACGGCCGGAGCATACTTACCGCGCGTGGGCGACCTCTTCAGCGACGCCGCCAACGAGCGGCTGCCGGAGGCGGCGCCGCTCGCGTCGAGGGTGCGGCCGCGGACGCTCGACGAGTTCGTCGGCCAGCGAGGGATCCTCGGCGAGGGATCGGCGCTCCGGCTCGCGATCGCGGAGGACCGGGTGGGCTCGATGATCCTCTACGGGCCGCCGGGCAGCGGCAAGACGACGCTCGCTCGGATCGTCGCCGCGACGACGGGAGCCGCGTTCGAGGAGCTCTCGGCGGTGTCGGCGACCGTGAGCCAGGTGCGCGAGACGATCGCGCGCGCCCGGGAACGGCTCGGCAGCGTCGGCGGCCGGACGATCCTCTTCCTCGACGAGATCCACCGCTTTAACAAGGCGCAGCAGGACGCGCTGCTCCCCGCGGTCGAGGAGGGGCTCCTGACGCTGATCGGAGCGACGACGGAGAACCCCTACTTCGAGGTCAACTCGGCGCTCCTCTCGCGCACGCAGATCTACGAGCTGGAGCCACTGTCGGCCGCCGAGCTCGAGGTCGTCGTCCGGCGCGGCCTCGCGGAGCTGGGCGACGGCGCCGAGGCGCCGGACGAGCTCGTCGCCCTGATCGCGCGCAAGGCGGGCGGCGACGCACGCAGCGCGCTGAACGTCGTCGAGCTCGCGTGGCGGACGGCGCAGGCCGGGGGCGTCGCGCTCGAGGAGCGTCACGTCGAGGACGCCGCGCGCAAGCGGCCGCTCGTCTACGACAAGGCCGCCGACGCCCACTACGACTTCACCTCGGCGTTCATCAAGTCGATGCGCGGCTCCGATCCCGACGCGGCCGTCTACTACCTCGCCGCCATGCTCGAAGGCGGCGAGGATGCGCGCTTCATCGCGCGCCGGATGATCGTCCTGGCCTCGGAGGACATCGGCAACGCCGACCCGCGCGCGCTGCTCGTCGCCGTCGCCGCCGCGCAGGCGGTGGAGCACGTCGGCCTCCCCGAGGCGCGGTTGAACCTGTCGCAGGCGGCGATCTACCTCGCCCTCGCGCCGAAGTCGAACGCGAGCTACGTCGCGCTGAAGGAGGCGACGAAGGACGTGCGCGAGCTGGGCAACACCAGACCGCCCAAGATGCTCCGCGACACGCATTACCCGGGCTCGAAGCGGCTCGGCCACGGCGAGGGCTACGTCTATCCGCACAGCGATCCTGCCGGGTTCGAGGTCGACTTCCTGCCGGAGGAGCTCCGCGGGCGGAAGTACTACCGGCCTAGCGGGAACGGCGAGGAAGGCGAGGACCCGCCCGCGGTGTAGCCTCGAACCCGTGGCGGTGATCGAGGCAACCGACCTTCGCCGCGTCTACGAGACGACGACGGGCGTGTTCCGCCGGCGGCCCCTGGAGGTCGAGGCGGTCCGCGGCATCTCGTTCGAGGTCGCCGAGGGCGAGCTCTTCGGCTTGCTCGGCCCGAACGGCGCCGGCAAGACCACGACGATCAAGATGCTGATCACGCTGCTCTTGCCGACCTCGGGCTCGGCGCGCGTGCTGGGCCACGACGTCGTCGAGGATGCGCGCGAGGTACGCAAGAAGATCGGCTACGTCTTCGGCGGCGACCGCGGGCTCTACGAGCGCCTGTCCGCCCTCGACAACCTGCGCTACTTCGCGGAGCTCTACGGCGTCACCGGCCGCGCGCAGAAGAAGCGCATCGGCGAGGTGCTCGAGATCGTCGGCCTGACCGGGCGCGAGCAGGAGCGCGTCGAGGGCTACTCGCGCGGCATGCGACAGCGGCTGCACATCGGCCGCGGAATCCTCCACGATCCGCCCGTCGTCTTCCTCGACGAGCCCACGCTGGGGGTCGACCCAGTCGGCTCGCGCGAGCTCCGCCAGACGATCTCCGGCCTCGTCCAGGCCGGGAAGACGGTGCTGCTGACGACCCACTACATGTTCGAGGCCGACACGCTCTGCGACCGCGTCGCCGTGATCGCCAGGGGCCGGATCGTCGGCCACGGGACTCCGCGCGAGCTGAAGAGCCACGTCGCCGACCGCACCGTCGTCGAGGTCGAGGCGTTCGGCGTCGACGAGGAGACGGTCAGGCGGCTTCGCGGCATGCCCGGCGTGACCTCCGTCTCGATCGAGGATCGCGACCAGGCGCAGGTGCTCACGATCCAGTCGCCGCGCGGGCTCGCCTTGACGCAGGAACTGCCGGCGTGGCTGGACGGCGCCGCCGTCGGCCGGATCGAGGCGCGCGAGCCGACGCTCGAGGACGCGTACATCGCGCTCGTCACGGAGTCCGCCGAGTGACGACCGCGCTCCTCGTCTGGAAGATGCTGCTCTTCCGGCTGAAGGAGTTCGCAGTCTCCGCCTGGTTCCTGCTGATCAGCGTGCTCCAGCCGATCATCTTCGCGACGATCGCCTTCTACATGTTCCGCACCGGGGGCAAGCCCGGGACCCTGCTGTACGCAGCCCTCGGCGCCGGGATGATGGGCATCTGGTCGTCGACGCTGTTCGGCTCCGGCGGCGCGCTCCAGTGGCAGCGCTGGCAGGGGACGCTCGAGCTGCTCGTCGCGTCGCCGCCGCCGTTCGTGATCGTGCTCCTGCCGATGGCGCTCGCGACCTCGATCACCGGCGCCTATGCGCTCGTCTCGACGCTCGTCTGGGGACGCCTCCTCTTCGGGGTTCCGCTCCACCTCGCGCACCCGGTGGCCTTCGCGGTCGCGGTGCCTGTGACGGTGCTGGCACTCGGCTTGATGGGCCTGCTGCTCGCGTCGAGTTTCGTCCTCTACCGCCACGCGAACGCGCTCTCGAACCTGCTCGAGTACCCCGTCTGGGTCGCGAGCGGCCTCATCTTTCCGATCTCGTTGCTTCCGGGTTGGTCGCACCCGATCTCGTGGATCCTCGCGCCAACCTGGGGCGTCAGGGCGATCCGCGCCGCGGCGCTCGGCGGCTCCCCGTGGGGCCCGATCGGCTGGGCGGCCCTCCTCGGCGTCGTCTACCTCGCCCTCGCCGCCGTTTTCCTGCGGATCTTCGAGTACCAGGCCCGTGCGCGCGCGACCCTCTCCCTGACGTGATCCGGTTCTGGCGCGTCTTCTTCGTCGGAGGGCTGCTCGCCTACCGCGCGCTCTTCAACTGGATCCGCCCGTGGATCTACATCCCGACGATGCTCGGCGCGCCGATCTTCCAGCTCGTCTTCTTCACGAAGCTCGGCCAGTACTCCGGCGCCGGCGACAAGAGCTTCTTCGTCGTCGGCAACGCGGTCCAGGTCTGCGCGATGTCGAGCATCTACGGGATGACAATGGCAGTCGCGAACGAGCGGTGGTTCGGGACACTCGGCCCGCTCCTCGCGTCGCCGGCGAACCGGCTCGCCGTCTTCCTGGGCCGCGGCGTGCCGGTGCTCGCCAACGGCCTCTTCGTCTCGGCCTTCGGCTTCGGCATCGGCGTTGTGCTGCTCGGCTTCCGGCCGCCGACACACGCGATTCCCGCTCTCGCCGTCGTCGTGATCGTCACCGCCGCCTCCTGCACCGCCTTCGGGATGCTCCTCGGCTCGATCGGGCTCCGGGCGAAGGACTTCTTCTTCGCGGCGAACCTCGCCTACTTCCTGATGCTGCTCTTCTGCGGCGTCAACATCCCGCTCCACGTCATGCCCGAGTGGATGCAGATCGTGGGCCGCTCGGTACCGCTGACGCACGGGATCATGGCGGCGCGCCGGGTGTCGGCGGGCGCGTCGCTCGGCGACGTGAGCGGGCTCGTCTGGGCGGAGCTCGGCATCGGCGCTGCCTATGCCGCCTCGGCGTACCTCCTGTTCCGGTTCCTCGAACGGGAGAGCCGTCGGCGCGCGGTGCTGGACACCCTCTAGCGCCGGCGTGCCCGCTCGCCGAGCTCCTCGTCGACGGCCTGGCGAAGGGCGGACAGGCCTTCCTTGAGGGCCTCGACCTGCGCCGCTCCGAGCCGACGCTCCACGGCCTCGGCGTAGCTGCGGAAGGCCGGCCGTGCCTCGTCCAGCAGGCGCTGCCCTTCCTCCGTGAGCCGAATCAGGTACGAGCGGCCGTCCGCCGGGTTCGGGATGCGCTCGGCGTGCCGACGCCGTTCGAGCTGCTTCACGCGAAAGACGAGGGTCGACAGCGGCATCATCAGCCGCTCCGCGAGGAGCGTCGGCGTCCACGGCCCTTCGGCGCCGACGACGACGTAGAGCGGATAGTCCTGCGCCGGAAGGTCGACTTCCTCCAGGGCGGTCTCGAGCAAGCGCTTGCGCTTCTGCTGCGCCCAGAAGATCTCGAAGAAGACGGTTGGCGGGCCCGTGGCGCCTGACATTGCTTCAATATTGCAGTATGTGCTACAACCTTGTGCTAATGCGGTTGCCGTTCCTCGTTCCGCTGGCCGCATTCGCCGCCGCCGCCGCGCCGCCGGCGATCGTGCCGGCCGCCGAGATCCGCGTCGGGGTGCAGTCAGGCCTCGTCGTCACAGCATACGGCGCTCTCTGGTCGACCGACCTCGCCGTCGGGCAGGTCGTGCGCATCGACCCCGCCCGCAACCGTGTCGTCCGGCGGATCCCCTTCTCGTCGCGGCCGTTCGGACTCGCAGCTGGGGCGGGCAGCGTGTGGGTCTCGGATCGAAGCACGAACGTCCTCGGCCGTATCGATCCGAAAACGGGCCGCGTCTTGCGAAGGATTCCGATCGGCTTCAACTCCTACGGCCTCGCCTTCGGCGCGGGCAGCGCCTGGGTGACGAGCGAGGCGGACGGGACGGTCCGCCGGATCTCGCCGGCGAGCAACCGGACGGTCGCGACGATCAAGATCGGTGCGACGCCGGATGGCGTTGCCTACGCCTTCGGCTCGATCTGGGTGGCGGACCTCGGCCGCGGCGCGCTGGTGCGGGTCGACCCGAGGACGAACCGCGTGACGAGGCGGATCCCGATCGCGAAGGCCGACTGGATCACCGCGTCGCCCGACGCGTTGTGGGTCTCGAGCGAGGCCGGGGAGATCGTGCGGGTCGATCCGTCGTCGGCGCGCGTCGTTTCGAGGATCCGCGTGGGCGCAAACCCCCTCGGCTCTGCGTGGGTCGGCGGCGAGCTGTGGGTGCCGAACATCGACGACGGGACACTGTCGATCGTCGATCCGGCGAGGAATGCGGTGCGCACGACCGTCACGGTCGGAAACGGCCCGCTCGCCGTCGCTCAGGCGAGCGGCGACGCCTGGATCTCGAACTCCCAGGACGGGACGCTCTGGCGAGTTCACGCGTCCCCCTGACAGTCCCGCGCACGTAGCATCGGCCGCACGAGACAGCGACGACGAGGAGGTCGAGGATGGCGGCGGAGCACACTGCTCGTGCGGCATGGCGCGGGGATCTGATGGGCGGCCGGGGAAGCTTCTCGCTCGGCAGCGGGGCGGCGACCGACGTCGAGCTCACCTGGCGCGCGCGGGCCGAAGACGCGTCGGCGGGGACGAGCCCGGAGGAGCTGCTCGCGGCAGCGCTCGCGTCGTGCTTCTCCATGGCTCTCGCGCACGGGCTCGCGCAGGCGGGGACGCCGCCGACGCGCATCCTCACCGAGGCGACCGCGACCTTCGACCGCACCGACGCGGGCTTCCGCGTCACGACGATCCGCCTGCGGGTGGAGGGACAGGCAGAGGACGCGGACGACGACAGCTTCCGCGAGGCGGCCGAGACGGCGAAGGAGAACTGCCCCGTCTCGAAGGCGCTCGAAGGGAACGTGGCGATCGAGCTCGAGACGGCCGAGCTCAAGTAGGGCGTGCGCCTCTACCTGCGGCAGTGGGGCGAGGGCCCACTCGTCGTCTGCCTCCACGGCGTCACCTCGTTCGGCGGGCGCTTCCGCCATCTCGCCCAGGAACGGTTGTCCGACTTCCGCGTGCTTGCGCCGGACCTCCGCGGCCACGGCCGCTCCGGCTTCGAGCCGCCGTGGAGCATCGCGACGATGGTCGACGACCTGCTCGAGACGCTGCCCGACGAGCCCGCGGTCTGGCTCGGGCACAGCTACGGCGGGCGGCTCGTGCTCGACGTCGCGGCGCGTGCGCCCGAGCGCGTCGAGCGCGCTGTCCTGCTCGACCCGGCGCTCCAGCTGCTTCCCCACGTCGCTCTCGACATGGCCGAGCTGACCTGCGACGACGTGTCCTTCGCCTCGCCCAAAGAGGCGATCCAGTACCGGATCGACTCCGGTCGGTTCTTTCACACGCCGCCCGAATTCTTCGAGGAGGACGCGCGGGAGCACCTCGAGGCGGGCCCTGACGGCCGCCTGCGGTTCCGCTTCTGCCGGAGCGCCGTCGTCACGGCGTGGAGCGACATGGCCACCCCGCCTCCGCCTGCTCCGCTCGTTGCCACGCTCCTCGTGCTCGGAGCGAAGTCGTGGCTCGTCCTCGACGCCCAGGTCGAGCGTCTCCAGGAACGGCTCGGCGACAAGCTGCGGGTCGTCTCCGTGCCCGGCGGGCATACGGTCTTCTGGGACGCATTCGACGAGACGGCCGAAGCCGTCGAAGCGTTCCTGCCCGCGGCGTAGGGGTCTCTAGAGGAGGATCCGCGCGGCGGTCTCGAGCGGGCACCCTGCGGCGACGAGCTTCCGCGCCGCGGCGAGGTCGACCGGAGATGCAGTCAGCGTGGCCGCCAGCGCGTGGCCGAAGCCGAGGCCGACGAACTGGTCGAGCCGCCAGCGGCGGATCCGGTGCTCCTCGAGGGACTCCTGCGAGAACTCCGCTTCACATTCGATCAAGGCCATTTCGTCCATATTCGGTCTTATCGCTCGCGGGAGCCGTGAGTGCATGGGTCCCGCGGCCCATCTTTCGGTAAGGCTCGACCTACAGGATCCGGGCACCGAGCGCGCTGGCCACGAGATCCACGGCAAGCTCTGCGGTCGCGTTCACGTGATCGAGGATGGGATTGACCTCCACGACCTCGAGCGAGCGGGCGAGACCGGACTCGGCCACGAGCTCGAGCGCGAGGTGCGCCTCGCGGAACGAGAGACCTCCGCGCACCGGCGTTCCGACGCCGGGCGCGACATCCGGGTCGAGGACGTCCATGTCGAGGCTGACGTGGACGAAGCCCGGCCCGGCGATCTGCTCGAGCGCATGCGTCACCGCGTGCTCGATCCCGTGCCGATCGATCTCGCTCATCGTGAAGACCGTCACGCCGAGCTCGCGCAGGAGCGTGCGCTCGCCGGCGTCGAGCGAGCGGACGCCGACGAGAGCGACGCGCGACGGTTCGACGGTAGGCAGCTGCCAGCCGTCGCTCTCGAACGTCTCGCCGCCGAGGCCGAGCGAAGCCGCGAGCACCATCCCGTGGACGTTCCCCGACGGGCTCGTCTCCGGTCGGTTGATGTCGCCGTGCGCGTCCAGCCAGAGGACGCCGCCGAGGCCGAAGACACGCGCAAGACCGGTGAGCGTGCCGAGCGCGACGGAGTGGTCGCCACCGAGGACGAGCGGCAGATACCCCTGGTCGGCGGCCGTCGCGACGGCATCGGCGACGCGGCCGCAGACGGCCTTGATCTCGTCGAGGTAGCGAACCCGCTCGTCGCCGGGATCGGACGCTTCCGCCTCGGGAGTCCGGACGTTGCCCCAGTCGAGGCAGTCGCGGCCGAGCCGGCGCACTCGCCCCTCGAGATCGGCGTACCGGATCGCCGACGGGCCCATGTCGACGCCCCGCCGTCCGGCGCCGAGATCGAGCGGCGCGCCGATCACTGCCACCGCCTGGGCGGGTTTTTCTCCCTGCACGGCGGGCAGGCTACTCGCGCGTGGGCGAATCGGCACCGATTCGGGTCCTGATCGCAGACGACGACCCCAGGTACCTCCGGTCCCTGGAGGCTCTCATCGAGCAGCAGCCGGAGCTGACCGTGGTCGCGGTCGCCTACGACGGCGAGGAGGCGCTCGAGCTCGCAGCGGAGCTCGATCCGGAGGCGGTGGTGCTCGACCTCCACATGCCCCGCGTCGACGGCGTCGAGGCCGTCAGCCGGCTGCGCACCGGCCATCCGTCGCTCTGCCTGATCGCGCTTACCGGCGATTCCGACGGCGAGCTCCACCGGCGAGCGCGGGCCGCGGGCGCCGACGGCGTGTTCCTGAAGGGCCAGCTGCTCGACAACCTGCTTGCAAGCCTGGCGCGAGCCCGCAACCTCCGTCCCGCGCACAACGGCGGCTGAGAAAGCGCGGTGGTGCGGCCATCCGCACCACGAAGACGGGAGGCAGCCCCATTGGCGCGGCAACACGTTCCTGAGACGCTGCGGTCACATCGCCTCCCGAGGAAAGGACGACCGATGGCCACGCCGATCACCTCCCCGAAGCGTCACCTGCTCGACCGGTATCTCCCCGCCTACGACGTCTCGAGCTCGTTCCACGCGATCGTGTTCGCCGAGGCCGACGCGGCCCGCACCGCCCTGACGCGCGTCCAGCCGCTCCGCCGCCTGGTCGCCGGCCTGCGTGCCCTCGGCGTCTCCGATCGGATCTCCGTGACGCTCGAGGCCGACGCCGGTCCGGACGTCGTCGCCGGGTTCGCCTGGCGCCTCGATCCGCAGCCGGCCGAGGAGTCGTCGACGGCCGGCTTCGCCGCGTTCGACCAGCCGGGCCACGCCAAGATCGCCTGGAGCCTCTCCGTCAGCCCCGACGTCGACCTCCGTTCGGTCCTCTCGATCACCGTCCGCGCAGGAGCAACCGACGCGGCATCGACGGCGGCGTTCCTCGACGCGTGGAGCGTGCTCGAGCCGTTCGTCGAGGCGCAGACGCGCCGTTACGCCGCCAGCGTGAACGCACTGGCGCAGGAGATCGAGGACGCTGCGGAGGCGCGAGCGCGCGAGCCACAGCGCCGACACCTCCAGCTCGTCGTCTGACGCGTCCGCCGGCCTCGGCGGGCACTGCTCGCCGAGGTCGCGGCGCGGGTCCGAAGTGTGGCGAGGGCCGGATTTGAACCGGCGACACCACGGTTTTCAGCCGTGTGCTCTACCACCTGAGCTACCTCGCCAGGCGGCGGCCAGTGTAGCGGCGGCCGGCAAAAAAAGGACGTTCCGGCCGGTGCTACCGCGCCGGGAACGTCCTTAGGCCGCGGAGACTAGGCAGAGTCGCCGAATCCGGCAAGGACGGCGGAGCCCGATTCGTGCAAATTGCGGCATTTCGCGCGGCGTCGTCAGTGGAGCGGCGTGATCCGGATCTCCTGGCCCGGCCGGAGGGAGAACATGCTCGCCGCGTTTCCGCCGCTGATCGCGACGGCGACGTTCTGGTAGGCGTCCTCGTAGAGGATGATGTCGCCCTTGCGCGCGTCCGCGAACGTCCGCGCCGCGACCGCGAAGTAGCGCTCCATCGCCAGCTCGAGTTCGAGCTGCGTCCCCGGCTCGATCGAGGTCTCCTCGAGATGCTCGCGCCGCAGGTTGAGCTGGATGTTCCCGAATCGGTCGATGTAGAGGACGGTCGCCCGGATCCTGCTCGTTCCGATCTCGGGCTCGGGCAGGTCGAGACGGACGAGCTCTCCGGGGTCGAACGCGGCGCCCAGCTCGGCCGGGTCGAGACCCCTCGCGAGATGGGCGGCCGCGGGAGAGAAGACGTCGCGGCCGTGGAACGTGCGCGAGACGGGCTTCAGCGCGTACTGGCGGTTCGTCAGCTCGTGCGCCGCCTCGATCCCCCCGAGCCGCTCGGCGGCAACGACGAGCAGGCCGTTGTCGGGACCGACGTAGAGCCGCCCGCCGCGCCCCCGGAGCGCCACGCCGCGCCGGTCGCTGCCGACGCCTGGGTCGACGACGGCGAGATGGACTCCCTCGGGCATGTACGGCAGCGTGTTCGCGAGCACGAGCGCCCCTTGCAGGACGCGCTGCGGCTCGATCCCGTGCGTGATGTCGATGATCTCCGCCTCCGGCGCGATGCGCTTCATCACGCCGTGGCAGGTGCCGACGAAGTCGTCCTGCAGCCCGAAATCGGTCAGGAACGTGATGAACGCGTTCACCGCGACGGGAGACTAACGACCGCCGCGACGAGCCCAGCGAGATCGTGCGTCGCGGCCTCGGCGACGACCTCGATCCCGGCCGCCCGTGCCGCGGTGGTGGTCTGCGGACCGATCGAGACCGCCGGGATGTCGGCACCGAGGCTGGCCCACGCCCGCGCGGCGGACGGGGACGCGAGGACAACGAGATCGCCGGTGGGCTGGTCGCTGGGCCGGAGCTCGATCGTCCGGTACAACGGAACGAAGTCCGCGCCGAGCTCGCCGACGAGAAGCCTGCGCGCTCCCTCCGCAGCGGCCAGGAGGACACGGCCGGCCGGGCGCGGCAGCTCTGCGAGCAGCCCCTCCTGCGTCGAGACGCGCGGGACGAGATCGGGCTGCAAGCCCTCCACCCGAAGCGCCTCGGCGGTCGCCGGCCCGATCGCCGCGAGATAGTGCGGCCGCCCGTGCAGCCGCCGGGCGAGGGCCGCCGCCCCGTTCGCGCTCGTGACGACGATCCAGTCGTAGCCGCTCGCGTCGATCGGCTCGCCCGGCAGCAACTCGATCCGGACGAGCGGACACAGGACGACGTCGTGCCCGACCCCTCGCAACAGCTCAGCGAGCGGCTCGGCCTGCGCCTCGGGCCGCGTCACGACGATGCGCACGCCGCCGCCGATCCCTTCAAAGTCAGGGGGCCCCCGAGCCCCCGCCTGGGCTCGATGCTATCGACAAACAGCGCACGCGTCTGTGCCGGAAGCGTGACGAACCGTCCACGGAGGCCCCGCTCGGGACGACGCTCGACGACGGGCCGCCGGCACATCGCACGCTCACTCCCGGGCGGCGGCCAGCGCCGCAAGCTCCCGCCCGAGCGCCGCGGGATCCGTTCCGCGCCGTCGTTCGACCCACCGCCCGTCCTCGTCCGCGACGAGCCCCTCGAGCGCCTCGCCGTCGTGGAACGCCGCCACGGGCGCGAGGCATCCGCCGCCGACCGCCGCCACGCAGATCCGCTCCGCCTCGACCCGTCGCCGCGTCTCGGCGTCGTCGACCGACGCAACGACCTCCTCCTCCCCCGCGCGCACCTGAAGCGCGAGCGCCCCCTGGCCCGCCTCGGGCAGCACCTCCGCCGGATCGAATCGGCGCCCGATCTCGGCGGCGAGACCGAGCCGATCCAGCCCCGCGCACGCCAGCACGATGGCGTCGAGCCCGCGCTCGCCGCGCTTCCGGAGGCGCGTATCGATGTTGCCGCGCATCGGCTCGATCGAGAGCTCGGGCTCGAGCGCGAGCAGCTGCGCCCGGCGGCGCACCGAGGCCGTCCCGACGCGCATCCCAGGGCGCAGCCCCGAGGCGCCGCACAGCCCGTCCCGAGGATCCTCCCGCGGCAAGTACGCACCCACGGCAAGACCTTCCGCGTCCGAAGAGGTCATGTCCTTCGCCGAGTGGACGGCGACGTCGATCCGCCCTGCGATGAGTGCCTCCTCGATCTCCTTGACGAAGACACCCCGCGAACCGATCTCGCCGAACGGCTTCGTCCGGTCCTTGTCGCCCGCCGTCGTGATCGGAACGATCGCCAGCTCGACTCCCGGCCGCCGCAGCCGCTCGGCCGCGAGCTCGGCCTGGATCAGCGCGAGCCGCGAGCCGCGCGTGCCGATGCGGACGAGCACGTCACCGCTCCTCCTCGCCGAGACCGAAGAGATGTCGGACAGTGTGGGCGTACGAGGCGCCCTCGGCCCCGGCGGCAGCCTCCTTCATCCGGACCGTGGGCAGGTGGAGGAGCTTGTTGACGATCTGCGACGTCAACGACTCGACCGCCAGGCGCTCGCGCTCCGAGAGCCGGGCGAGCGTTCCCCGGGCGCGGTCGAGCTCGCCCGCCCTGATCTCCTCGGCCCGCGCTCGCAGCGATGCGATCTCCGGCACGACGCCCCTCGACGCGAGCCACTCACGGAAGCCCTCCGCCTCGTCGACCACGATCGCCTCCGCACGCGACGCCTCCTTCAAGCGACCCACCAGCGAGTCGGCGACGACGGCCTCGAGATCGTCGATGTCGTAGAGGTAGCAGCCGTCGAGGTCGTGGATCGCCGGATCGAGGTCGCGCGGGACGGCGATGTCGATCAGGAAGAGGGGCCGCCCCTTCCGCGCCGCAAGCGCCCGCGTCACCGCATCGCGCTCGAGGACGTAGCCGGGAGCGCTCGTCGACGAGACGACGACGTCCACGTACGCGAGCGCCGCCGCCAGACCGTCGAGCGAAATCGGCTCCGCGCCGAACCGCCGCGCCACGTCGGCCGCCTTCTCCGGCGAGCGGTTCGCTACGAGCGCGAGCCTCGCCCCTCTCGCCGCCACCGCCCTTGCAGCCAGCTCGCCGATCTTCCCTGCCCCTACGAGGAGGACGCTGCAGCCGGCGAGCTCGCCGAAGAGCTGCTCCGCGAGCGCCGCGGCGGCGGACGGCACCGACGCCGGGCTCTCGCCGATCGCGGTCTGCGACCGAACTCGCTTGCCGGCATGGAGCGCCTGCCGGAACAGTCGATCGAGCAACGGGCCCGTGACGCCGGCCTCGTACGCCGACCGCACCTGCCCGAGGATCTCCCCCTCGCCGGGAACCATCGAGTCCAGGCCGGCCGCGACCCTGAAGAGGTGCAGCGCCGCCGCCTCGTCGTCGAGCCGGTACGCGACGCCTCGGAGGTCGTCCTCGCCCAGCGCGGCAATCCCGGCGAGCGCCCCGACCGCCCGCTCCTCGGCGTCGGGGCCGACGACGTAGAGCTCGGTGCGGTTGCACGTCGACAGGCACACGGCCTCACCTGACTCCCCGGCCAGCGCGCGTACCAGGTCGGCCGCCCTCTCGCCCGCCAGGGCAACGCGTTCCCGCAGCTCGACGGGCGCCACACGATGCGAGAGTCCGACGAGGAGGAGCGTCACGAGAAATGCGTCAGCGGAAGGCCGAGCCGCGCCACGACCACGAGCGCAAATCCGGCGAGGAGCAGGTACGCGGCGCGGCGGCCGCGCCAGCCGAGCTCGAAACGGACGAGGAGAAAGGCCGCATAGACAAGCCAGGTCAGAAGCGTCACCGCCATCAGGGCGTCGAAGCCACCGCCCTCGCTCCGCAGCCGAACGAAGCCGGCGACGATCCCTGCCGTCAACGCCGGCAGGGCGACGAGTACCGTCTTCGCCGCGATCCGGTCGAGCGTCGCGAGCGCGGGCGCCCGACCGAGGAGCGCCGCCGGCCGGCGCCCCTTGAGGCGCCGCTCCTGCCACAGGTAGAGCGCCGAGAGCGACGCGGCCAGCGTGAACCCGGCGAACGCGGCGAGAACGAGGCCGACGTGGAGGACGAGGAAGACGTCCGGATAGCGACTCCGAACGTGGCCGGCAGTCCCGCCGCCCACGCGCGCAGCCACGAGCAACGCAGCCGCGAGCGGCATCACGGCCAGACCGAGCAGCCGGTACCGCGCGCGGCAGCCCCAGATGAGGTACGCGCCGACGACGAGCCAGACGAACAGGTTGAGCGACCCGGCCCACGTGTCCCACGGGAAGCCGTCGGCGCTCACCGCCTGGACGACGAGGAGCGAGGTCTGTGCGAGCCATCCGAGCCGCACCCCCCACGTCCCGGCGTGGCCGGCGAGGCCGGGACGGCGCGCGTTCCCTGCATAGGCGAATGCAGCCTCGCCGTACGCGAGGAGAGCGGGCCAAAACAGCAGCTCAGCCAACAGGCACCTCTTCGCGTCGCGGCGACCGCTCGGCCTTCCGCTCCTGCGCGAGCCGTGCGAGGTCGGTGAGCTCCCGCTCGAGCCGCGACAGCTTCGCGGCCATGATCAGCACGTAGAGCAGCACGACGAGGAAGACGAGGCCGTATGCCGCGGCGACGTACTTCTCCTCGGCGCTCATGCGAGCGCCTCGCGCAGCTCGCGCAACTGTGCGTCGAGCCGCTTCCCGGCCAGCTCGAGCCGGTACAGCGCTCCGGCGAGGACGAGCATGGCGGCGAGCGCGACGCAGAAGGTCGCGAACTGGGACGTCGCCATCTGCGGCCCGTGCTTGTTGAACGCGATGGGATGGATGAAGTTCTCGGCGAGCCGGATCGCGAGGATCGAGATCGGGATCAGGACGACGCCGAAGATCGCGTAGACGGCGCAGATGTTCGCGCGCTGGGGGCCCTCCTCGATCGAGAAGCGAAGCATGAAGTAGGCGGAGTAGAAGAGGAAGAGCACGAGGAACAGCACGAGCTGCCGCTCGCTCCAGACCCACCAGTGTCCCCAGCGGACCTTTGCCCAGAGCGAGCCGGTCGCGAGCGTGAGCGCGCCGAAGATCACGCCCTGGTGGATCGCGACGTAGCTCTCCAGGTCGGCGCCGGGCGAGCGCTTCCACAGGTGGCGGAGCGCCTTCCAGGCACCCCAGCCGAAGCACACGTAGGCCGTGAACGCGATCGGGACGTGGAAGTAGAAGATCTTCTGGTTCAGCCCGTCGCGGTCGACCGGGGCGTAGAAGAAGATCAGCGCGACCGCCGCCGAGACGAGACCGGCCGCCCCGCCGGCGAGGGCGATCAGCTGGTTATTCCGTAACCACGTACTCAAAGGAGGCCCACGAGAGGATGGCAAAAACCCCGTCGTAGAGCGCGAGAAAGCCGAGGTAACGGCCGGGGTTGTCGACGACGCTCGCGCCGACGCCGCCGACGACGACGGGGATCGCGACCGGCAGGAATAGGAGCGGCAGCAGGAGCTCGCGGGCGCGGCTGACGGACGCCATCGCGGCGAGCAGCGTGCCGACGGCGGCGATCCCGACGTCTGCGAGGACCGCGCCGGCGATGGTGGCACCGTCGACGCCGGAGAAGAAGATCGAGAACGCCGGCAGCGCGACAACCTCGGCGATCGCGAGAAAGGCGACGACGGCGACGCCCTTGGCGAGCCAGATCGCGCTGCGATCGCACGGTGCGAGCAGCAGGCCGTCGAGCAGCCGCTCGTTCCGCTCCGCGACGAATGCGCGCGTAAGGCCAAGGAGCGCGGTGAAGACGAGCGCGACCCAGAGCAGCCCCTTCGCCGCGAGGTCCGAGCTCTGGGACGGCAGTGCGAAATGGAACGTGACAAATGCCGCAATCACGAACAGGAGCATCGCCGGAACGGTGTCGCGTGCGCGCAGCTCGAGCAGGAGATCCTTGCGCGCGAGAACGAGCACGTCCTGGAAGTAGCGCTTCACGCGAAGGCGAGTCGGTCGCTCGCGAGCGGCGCCAGCCGGGCCGGATCGTGCGTCGCGACGAGGAAGGTCCGCTCGGGCCGAAGCGAGGCCAGCTCGCGGTCGAGCAGTGCGGCGCCCTCGGTATCGAGGGCGTTGTACGGCTCGTCGAGGACGAGCAGCTCGGGCCCGTGCAGGAGTGCCCGGCAGAGCGCCAGCCGCTGGAGCATCCCGCGCGAGAAGGAGCCCGCGCGATCGTTCCGCACCGCCCACAGGCCGAACCGCTCGAGCAGCATCCCGATTCGCTCGCGCCGCTCGGGAACGTGGTAGAGGCGGCCGTACAGGTCGAGGTTCTCGAGAGCGGTCAGCTCCCGGTAGACGAGCGGCTCGTGGCCGAGGAAGCCGATCGCAGCGCGGTCGGCGTCGATCTCGAGCTCGCCGCCGGTCGGCGTCGCGAGCCCCGCGCAGATCCGGAGCAGCGTCGTCTTGCCCGACCCGTTCGGCCCCGTCACGAGCAGGAACCCGCCGCGCGGCACGGTCAGGTCGAGCGCCTGGAGGACGCGCTTCGATCCGTAGCGCTTCGACAACCCGCGAGCCGTGATCACCGCTCGCCCCCTCCCGCCGAGGCCGACCAAGCCAGGTCCCCGTCGGTCGTGTCCCTGACGCCCAGGTACCCCCAACCTCCTCCCCGCTGCGATCGTAACGAGGATCTGCGCGCTTCTGTGAAACGGGACTGCGCCGAAAGCGTGACACTCACGACACGAGCGCGTCGGCGAGCACGAAGGCGAAGAACGCGGCGCTGATCACGCCGTTCATCGTGAAGAACGCCATGTTCAGCCGGCGCAGATCGTCGGGCGCGACGAGCGAATGCTCGTACGCGAGCAGCGCCGCTACCGCGGCCACGCCGGCCCAGTAGAGCGCGCCGACAGGCAGCCCGAGCCCGGCCGCGACGAGCAGCGCCACCGTCAGGAGGTGCAGTCCGCGCGCCCCCGTGAAGACCGCCCGCGGGCCAAACCGCGTCGCCCAGGAGTGCAGCCCCTGCGCCCGGTCGACGTCCACGTCGAACAGCGAGTAGAAGAGGTCGAAGCCCGCGATCCACGCGGCGACCGCACCGCCGAGCGCCCAGGCCTGCCAGGACAGATCCCCCCGGATCGCCGCCCACGCGCCGATGGGCGCGAGGCCGTCGACCGCCCCGAGCCAGAGGTGGCAGAGCCACGTGAACCGCTTCAGGTACGGATAGACGACGAAGCCCACGACGGGGATGGGCCAGAGCCACCGCACGAGCGGATCGAGCTGGTACACGGCGACGAGGAACAGGGCGAGCGAGGCCGCGCAGAACGCCGCCACCTGCCACGGCCTGAGAAGCCCCCGAGGCAGCTCGCGCCCCGCCGTGCGCGGGTTGCGCGCGTCGATGCCCGCGTCGATCAGCCGGTTCAGTCCCATCGCAAGCGACCGCGCACCGATCATCGCGACGGTGATCCACACGAGGTCGTGGCCGCTGGGGGCGCCGTCGACCGCGAGGAACGCACCGACATACGCGAACGGCAGCGCGAACAGCGTGTGCTCGATCTTCACGAGCGACGCGAAGCGCCGCGGGTAGACGAGGGCCTCGCTCACGTTTGCCGGTGGCCGCCCTGCTCGCCCGCCAGCAGTTCGAGCGCGTGCGTCAGCGCCGGACGCAGGACGGCGAAGCCGTCGCGGCAGCCGCCGGGCGAGCCGGG
>Ga0070741_10005911_pt1 | contig 26689 bp, 23 predicted proteins | sample Coa_R1_4_FD_66440 | JGI IMG/M metagenome (GOLD analysis project Ga0070741, IMG submission 66440) | Surface soil microbial communities from Centralia Pennsylvania, which are recovering from an underground coalmine fire - Coalmine... | ecosystem: Environmental > Terrestrial > Soil > Unclassified ... | reverse complement strand
TCTTGTGGCGCGTTTGTTTACCAATCGCGACACGCGACCGAATCTTGCGCGCCGGTCCCAACGACCAGTGCGAATCACTAGCGCACTAGCGCTAACTGCGCTAACCGGCCCGTCCCGTTGTCCTGAGCGCGCGTAGCGCGGCGAAGGACCTGGCATCGCGGCAACGCGATGTTGAACCCGTAGGTCCTTCGCTTCGCTCAGGACGGCCAGATGGGCGAAGGCGATCATGGCGTCGCCACCATACCCCCGGGGTTAGAGGGAACCCGATTCTGTCGTATAGAACTTCTCGCGAGCGAAGCTCGCGAGGGCCGGGTGAGCGCATCGCGGAACGCGATGGCGCGGCCCCGCACAGGAATGATGAGGACTCGCCGTCCCTCCCCTGCCGAGACCGGGCAGGAAAGCTAAAAGCCTTCCTGTCGTGTAGAACTCCGAGGCCATGCAACTCCGCAGTGCGAGCGGGAACATTGTTGCTCGCACCGTGCGCGTAGGAGACAATCACCCCTTCTACACAAACTACACAAAGCTCAGCGTCGCCTTGCGTACAGCCGATCACCAACCGGGAGGCTTACAGCATGTCCGCGTCAGTTGCTTCGTCCAACGTGCCTTGGTGGAAAGAGCCGACCAAGGATCAATGGTACGCCTACATCGCCGCATGGCTGGGTTGGACGCTCGATGCGTTCGACTTCACCGTCTTCCTTCTCATCATGGTGCCGATCTCGCAGGAGTTCGGCGTGCCATTGATCGAGGTGACCACGATCTTTTCGATCACGCTGATCATGAGGCTGTTCGGCGCGACGACGTCGGGGTGGCTGGCCGATCGTCTGGGACGCCGCGCGCCGCTGATGATCTCCATCCTCTGGTATTCGATCTGCAACCTGGCGGCGGGCCTGTCGCCCACCTTCTCCTTCCTGTTCGCCATGCGTGCGTTGCTCGGCATCGGCATGGGCGCGGAATGGCCGGCCGGTGCGGCGCTGGCGATGGAGTCCTGGCCCGCGCGCTCGCGCGGATTGATGTCGGGCATCCTGCAGGGCTCATGGGGGCTAGGCTTCGCCTTGTCCGCTCTGGCCTACGGCACGTTGTATGCGCCGCTCGAGGCCTGGCACAAAGGCTACGGCTGGCGCGGCATGCTGATCCTGGGCGTGTTGCCGGCACTGGCCTGCGTGTGGATCCGCTTCTACGTCAAGGAGCCCGAGGTCTGGGCAGAAAACAGGAAGATCCAGAACACCTCGCAGAAGCAGGTCACCCTGCCGCTGCTCGCGATCTTCAAGACCAAGTATCTGTGGAACACCTTCACCGCCGTCATGTGGATGGCGGCGAATTTCTGCGCCTACTACTCGGTGTGGGCGATGCTCGGCACGTATCTCACGAAGGAGCTGGGCTGGACGCCGGCGCAGGCTTCGGTGCCGGTGTTCTGGGGCAACATCATCACCTTCGTATCGTCCGCGGTGCTGGGCGGCATGTCGGAGAAGCTGGGGCGGCGCTGGGCGCTCATGCTGCCGCTCGCGATCTCGATCTTCCTGGTGCCGATGTATATCGGGCAGACCGACCGGACGATGTTCCTGGTCTACTTCATGCTGTTCATCTGCTTCTTCGGCGGCAAGGATGCGCTCAATCCCGGCTGGCTGTCGGAGCGTTTCCCGACCGAGGTGCGCGCCACCGCGGCGGGCTTCATCTATCACCAGGGCGCGGTGTGGGGCGCGGCTGTCGCGCCGGTCCTGACCTACTTCGCGGTCAACCAGGGCATGGGCTTCGCCAAGCCCATGATGTACGCCACGATCGGTTCGCTGGTCGTCTACGTCGTCTTCGTGTTCCTGGGACCGGAGACCAGGGGCAAGGTGATGACCGCCGACCTCGAGGTCTTCGGAAAAGAAGAGTACCCGTAGCACGGATCACGATGCCGGCCGCGCCTTTGGCGGCCGGCACATCGCTCGCGGCCGCGCCTCGTTCGGCTAATACCCCTCGTGCATCAGCGGGAAGGCCGAGTGCACACTGGCCCAGTTGGTGGGCGCGCTCCTGCTGATGTAGCTGCCATCGAGCTCCTTCAGCGAAGTGACGCCCAACAGGCCCATCACCTCCTTCATCTCCTCCTCCAGCAGCTCGACCACGCGCTCGATGCCGGGGGCGCCGTTGGCGGCGAGGCCGTAGCAGTAGAGCCGGCCGAGGCCGACATAGTCGGCGCCGACGCAGATCGCCTTGACGATGTCGCTGCCGCGGCTGAACGAGCCGTCGACGATCACCTTGCTGCGGCCTTTGCAGACCTCGACGATCTCGGGCAGCACGCCGGCCGAGCCGCGGCCATGGTCGAGCTGGCGGCCGCCATGGTTGGAGCAATAGACGGCCCACACGCCATGCTGGAGCGCGATCTCGGCATCCTCGGCGCAGCCGATGCCCTTGAGGATGAACTTCACCTCGGGGAACCTGGCCCGCAGCTTCTTGAAGTTCTCCCAGGCGAAGGCCGCCTGATGGTCCTGGCCGGTCGCGGCCGTGCGCCACGACTTCACGAAGCGCTTGGCGATGTCGCGCTCGCGCCTGCTGTAGACGGCGGTGTCGACGGTGATGCAGAACGCGTCGTAGCCGGCGCCCATCGCCTGCTTCACCCGCTCCTCGACCCAGTTGTCGTCGCCGCGCACATAGAGCTGGTAAATCTTGGGGCCGTTGCCGCCCTTGACGATGTCCTCGAGCTTCAAGGTCGTGACCGAGCTGATCAGCATGCCGACATTTGCCGCGCCGGCGCCCCTGGCGACGGTGATGCCGCCGCCGGGCTCGAACGATTCGAGCGACCCGACCGGCGCCAGCAGCACGGGGATGCGCAGCTTCTTGCCGAAGACCTCCGACGAGGGATCGATCCTGGAGACGTTGCGCAGCACGCGGGGCTTGAAGGCGATCGAATCGAGCTCCATGCGGTTGCGCCTGAGCGTCGTCTCGGTCTCGGTGCCGCCGATCAGGTAGTCCCAGATATTGGCGTTGAGCCGGATTTTGGCTGCTTTCACGATCTCGTGCAGCGTCACGTATTCGTTTTCCAGCCCGCTCGCCATGGTTCCCTCACAGAGTTCCGGCTAGGATAACCGCAATAGGTAATCGGAGGAAACGATGGCCGCAGTTCACTCTGCAGCACGAAAGTCCGCAGCGGCCGAGATCCGCGTCCGCCCGATCAACGGCTTCATCGGCGCCGAGATCGAGGGCGTCGATTTGCGCCATCCACTCAGCCCCGAGCAGTTCAAGATCGTGCACGACGCGTTCGTCAACTACGAGGTGATCGTGCTGCGCGACCAGGACATCACGGTTGACCAGCAGATGGCGTTCGGCGCCCTGTTCGGCGAGCTCTCCATCCACCCCTTCTCGCCCAATTTGCCCGACAAGCCCGAGGTCATCATCCTCGACTACTCGGCCGACAATCCGCCGGCCCTGACCGACATCTGGCACGTCGACGAGACGTTCCGCGAGACGCCGCCGATGGCCACCATCCTGCGCGCCAAGGTAGTGCCCGAGACGGGCGGCGACACGATGTTCGCCAGCATGAGTGCCGCCTATCGCGGCCTCTCCGAGCGCATGAAGCAGCACATCCACGGGCTCGAGGCGCAACACGACTTCAAGCCGTGGCGGCCGCTGTTCGGCGAGAAGGACCGGGCGCGCCTGCGCGAGCTCGAGGACAAGTTCCCCAATCCCTGGCATCCGGTGGTGCGCGTGCATCCGGTGACCGGCCGCCGCGTGCTCTACGTCAATCGCCAGTTCTGCACCCGCATCAAGGGACTGAAATCCGACGAGAGCGACGCGCTGCTCGAATTCCTCTACCGGCAGGCCACCATCCCCGAGTACCAGCTGCGCGTGAAGTGGCGGCCCAACACGCTCGTCATGTGGGACAACCGCTCGGTCCAGCACTATGCCGTGCACGACTATTATCCGGCGCGCCGGACGATGGAGCGGGTGACGGTGGTGGGCGACAGGCCGCAGGGCGTGAGCGGCGCCTACACGCCCGACACCGTGCCGGCGATCGGCAACGTCAAGCCCACGATCGCCGAGGGCACGCGGCCCGGTCCCAAGCGCGCCTTCGATCGCTACTGATGGATTTAGCAGCGACCCCTTTCCCTCATCCTGAGGAGGCGCGAAGCGCCGTCTCGAAGGATCGGCAACAGATATGGTGCGCGTTCCCATCCTTCGAGACGCCGCGCGTTGCGCGGCTCCTCAGGATGAGGCGGAAGCTTTCCCGACGGTCGCTGCTGCTGGGCGCCGTGGCACTGCCGTTGGCCGCGCGCGCCGAGAGCTGGCCCAGCCAGCCGATCAAGATCGTCGTGCCCTACCCGCCGGGCGGCCTGACCGACGTCGCCGCGCGCCTGATCGGCGAGCGCCTGCAGGCCACGTTCGGCCAGCCGGTCATCGTCGACAACAAGGCGGGCGCCGGCACGCAGCTCGGCGCCTCCTTCGTCGCCAAGCAGCCGGCCGACGGCTACACGCTCCTGCTCTCGACGGTGACGACGTTCTGCATCGCGCCCGCGCTCTACGCCAAGCCGATGATCGCTCATACCGACTTCGCTGGCGTCGCCATGCTGGGCAACGTGACCTTGATCCTGGTCGCGCGCCCCGACCTGCCGGCGGCCGATCCCAAGGCGCTGGCGGCGCTGCTGCGCGCCAAGCCGGGGGGCTTCAGCTACGGCTCGCCCGGCATCGGCACGGCGCACCATCTGCTGACCGAGCTGATGCTGTCGCGCGAGCAGGTCAAGGCGATGCACGTGCCCTATCAGGGATCGGTCAAGGCGGTGAACGATCTCATGGAAGGCCGTCTCGACTTCATGTTCGTCGACGGCACGGTCGCGCTGCCGCAGATCGCATCGGGCAAGCTCAAGGCGCTGGCGATCAGCGGCCCGACGCCCTGGGCGAGCCTGCCCAAGGCGCCGCCGATCACGCAGTTCTATTCCGGCCTCGATGCGCAGCCGTGGCTCTCGGTCGCCGGCCCCGCCAACATGCCCATGCCGGTGCGCGAGCGGCTGAACGGCGAGATCAACAAGGCGCTGGCCGACGCGGCCCTGGCCGAGCGGCTGCGGCAAGTTGGCCTCGAGCCCGCGCCATTGACCGTGGCGGCGTTCAGCGATTTCATACCCCGTGAAGCGACACGCTGGGCCGAGATGGTCAGGATCTCCGGGGCGAAGGCCGAGTAGCGAAGGGCAGCGAGTAATATGAAGCGGCGCGAGTTCACGGCGGCATTGGCCCTGGGCACCCTGTTGGGGCCGCGTCCGGCACGGGCGGTTCCCCTGCCGACGATGCAGGAAACGCCGTCGCTCGCCGACAAGGTGAAGTCGGGCGCCCTGCCGCCGGTCGCCGAGCGCATCCCCGAGCAGCCGGCGATCGTCACTCATTTCTCCGGCTCGGATGGACCCGGCGAGCCGGGCGGCCAGATCAACATCCTGGCCGGCAGCGCGCGCGACACGCGGCTGATGACGCTCTACTGCAACGCGCGGCTGATCGTGTACGACGACCGGTTCAAGCTGCAGCCCGACATCCTCGACAAGTACGAGGTCAAGGACAGCCGCGAGTTCACGTTCCATCTGCGCGCCGGCCACAAATGGTCGGACGGACATCCGTTCACCACTGAGGATTTCCGCTACTACTGGGAAGATATCGCCAACAACAAGGAGCTGTCGCCTGCCGGGCCGTCGGTCGAGTTGCTGGTCGGCGGCAAGCCGCCCAAGGTCGACATCATCGACGAGCGCACGATCAAGTACACGTGGGACGGGCCCAACCCCCACTTCATCGAGAGCCAGGCGCGCGCCGCGCCGCTGTTCCTCTATCGGCCCGCCCACTACCTCAAGAAGTTCCACGCCAGGTACACACCGGTCGAGGAGATCACCAAGGGCGGGCCGGGCGGCGACAAGAAGGGCGGCTGGGTGCAGGTGCATCGCCGGCACGACGTCATGTACGCGAATGACAATATCGACCTGCCGTCGCTCAACCCGTGGATCCTGAGCACGCCGCCGCCGGCGCAACGCTTCGTGTTCAGCCGCAACCCCTTCTACTACCGGATCGACGAAAAGGGCCATCAACTGCCCTACCTCGACGAGGTCGTGCTGACGGTGGTGGCGCCCAACCTGGTGCCGGCCAAGGCGGGGCTGGGCGAAGCCGACCTGCAGCCGCGTTATCTCAAGATGCGCGACTACACGTTCCTGCGAAAGAGCGCCAAGACCAGTCACGTCGACGTCCGCCTGTGGGAGGTCGGCTCGTGCTCGGAGCTGGCGCTCTATCCCAACCTCAACGCCAAGGACGAGACGTGGCGTGCGCTGATGCGCGACGTCCGCTTCCGCCGCGCGCTGTCGATGGGAGTCGATCGCGACGAGATCAACGAGGTGGTCTATCTCGGGCTGGCCAAGCCGTCGAACAACATCATCATGCCGCGCTCGGCGCTGTTCAAACCCGAGTACGCCACCAAGTGGGCCGAATACGATCCTAAGGGCGCCAACAAGCTCCTCGACGAGGTCGGCCTGCGCAAGCGCAACGAGCTCGGCATCCGCCTGCTGGCCGACGGCCGGCCGGCAACGATCGTCGTCGAGCATGCCAGCGAAGCGACCGAGGACACCGACACGCTGTCGCTGATCGCCGACCACTGGAAGAAGATCGGCATCAAGCTCCTGTTCAAGCCGCAGACGATCAACAATTTCCGCCTGCGCGTGTTCTCCGGCGAGGCGATCATGACGGCCTACGCGGGCTACGTGACCGCCGTGCCGACCGCCGACACCAGCCCAAGCGAGTTCTGTCCGACCATGCAGGGCGGCCTGCAATGGTCGCGCTGGGGCATGTACGTCCAGAGCAACGGCAAGCAGGGCGAGAAATGCGACTTCCCGCCGGTCGCCCAGCTGCTCGACTTCTATCACCAGTGGGAGAAGGCCAAGGACGAGGCGGCGCGCCGCGCGGCGTGGGACAAGATCCTGCAGACCAACGTCGATCAGGTGTTCTCGATCGGCACGGTCAACAGCATCCTGCAGCCCATCGTGGTCAATCCCAAGCTCAAGAACGTACCGACCACCGGCTACTGGGCTTGGGACCCGGGCGGCTATATCGGCCTCTACAAGCCGGACACGTTCTGGCTCACTCAGTAAAGAAATCTCAAAGCGCCGCCCCTACCACGTATCGATGTTGGGCCGCTTCTTGTGGACGAGGCGCTCGCGCGGCTTGGCGGCCAGCAGGCCGGTCGCCACCCAGCGCCGTGAATCGGCCGGATCGATCACCTCGTCGACCTCGAAATAGGTCGCGGTGCTGAGCGCCTTGCCGCGGGCGTAGGCCGCCGCCACCATCTTGTCGAACAGCGCGCGCCGCTCGCCGGGGTCGCTCACCGCCTCGAGCTCCTTGCGATAGCCGAGCTTGACCGCGCCTTCGAGGCCCATGCCGCCGAATTCGCCGGTCGGCCAGGAGATCGCGAAGGTGCCGGCATGGAAGCTGCCGCCGGCCATCGCCTGGGCACCGAGCCCGTACGCCTTGCGCAGCACGATGGTGCCGAACGGCACGGTGAGGTTGGCGCCGGTCGTGAACAGCCGGCAGCAGTGGCGGACCAGGGCCGTCTTCTCGACCTCGGGCCCGACCATCATGCCCGGCGTGTCGCACAGGAACAGGACCGGCAGGTCGAAGGCGTCGCAGAGCTGCAGGAAGCGCGCCGCCTTGTCCGAACCGTCGCTGTCGATGGCGCCGGCAAGATGGGTCGGATTGTTGGCGACGATGCCGAGCGGCTTGCCCTCGACGCGGGCGAGGCACGTCACCATGCCGGGCCCGAAGGCGCGGCGCAGCTCGAGCACCGAGCCCTGATCGCACATCGTGTCGATCACGGTGCGAACGTCGTAGACGCGCAGCCGGTTCTCCGGGATGGCACGGCGCAGCAGGCGCTGGTCGGCCGCCTTCCATTCCGGCAGCGCACCCTGGAAGTAGGAGAGATACTTCTTGGCGACCGAAACCGCCTCGGCCTCGTCCTCGACCGCGATGTCGACCGTGCCGTTCGGCACCTGCACGCTCATCGGTCCCACTTCCTCGGGCGCGAAGACGCCGAGATTGCCGCCTTCGATCATCGCCGGGCCACCCATGCCGATCGACGAGTTCCTGGTCGCGATCACGACGTCGCAGCAGCCCAGGATGGCGGCGTTGCCGGCGAAGCAGCGGCCCGAATTGATGCCGACCAGCGGCGACACGCCCGACAGCCGGCCGAAGATGTGGAAGGCCATGGTGTTGAGGCCGGCGACGGACTGCACGTCGACGTCGCCCGGCCGGCCGCCGCCGCCCTCGGTGAAGAAGACCAGCGGCATGCGCTGCTCCTCGACTATTTCGAACAGCCGGTCCTTCTTGTGATGGTTGGTCTTGCCCTGGGTGCCGGCGAGCACGGTGTAGTCGTAGTGCGCGACGGCGACGCGGCTCTTCTCCGGCCCGAACAGGGCGCCGTTGACGCGGCCGATTCCGGTGATCAGCCCGTCGGCCGGCGTGCGCTGGATCAGATCGTCGATCGTGCGCCGCGTCCTCTGGCTCGCGATCGCGAACGCGCCCCATTCGATGAAGCTTCCCGGATCGACCAGGTCGTTCACGTTCTCCCGCGCCGTGCGCTGGTTGGTCTTGCGCCGCCGCGCCACCGCCTCCGGCCGCTTGTCGTCCAGGGTCATCGCGCGGCGGTCGAAATACTCCTGCAGGTCGGGGCGGATGTGATCGAGATCGATCTTCTCCTCTTCCGCCGTCCCTTTCACCTCGACGTCGGCTTCCTCGACGAAGAGCAGCGCATGGCCCTCGTAGATTGTCTCGCCCGGCTCGACCGCGATGCGCCGCACGTAGCCGCGCGCCGGGCTCCTGATCTCGTGCTGCATCTTCATCGCGTCCATGATCAGCAGCGGCTGGCCCTGGGCGACGGCGTCGCCCTCCTTGACCGACAGGCTGACGATGGTGCCCTGCATCGGCGCCGGCACCGGCACGCCCTCTTCCGGACCGCGCGCATCCTGCGCGCTCATCGTCGGGCTGCCCGCCTTGCCAAACTGCAGGATCGCAAGGGGATCAACGGCGTCGACCCGCGCGCCCGCCTGGCGTGACGTGGCGGCCGGCGCTTTCTCGTACCTAGCGGCGATCTCCAGCAGCTTGGCCGCACGCTCATCGATGAAGCGCGTATGGACCTTGTCGGCGCGGAACTCCTTGTCCTCGAGCAAGGCGCGCAGGAAGGCAATGTTCGACGGCGCGCCCTCCAGCCGGAAGGCCGCCAGCGCCCGTTCGGCCCGCCTCAGCGCGGCCTCGAAGCTCGGCGCATGCACGATCACCTTGGCGAGCAGCGAATCGAAATTGGGGTTGGTGCGATAACCGGCATAGCCATAGGCGTCGACGCGCACGCCGGGTCCCGTCGGCGGCTCGAACACGCTGAGCGTGCCGCCGCCCGGCCTCGCCGAGCCGTCGGCCTGCATCGTCTCCAGGTTCACGCGCAGCTGGATCGCGTTGCCGTGCGGCGCCGCGCCCTTGGGCAACTCGCCCAACAACTGCCTCTGCACCAGATCGACGCCCCATACCTCTTCGGTCACGGTGTGCTCGACCTGCAGGCGCGGATTGGCCTCGATGAAGAAGAACTCGTCGCCTTCGACCAGGAATTCGAACGTGCCGAGGCTGCGATACTTCACGGCCTTGGCCATCGCGACGGCGGCGTCGACGATCTTCTTGCGCAGGTTGGCCGCAAGATTGGGGCTGGGCGCCAGCTCGACGATCTTCTGGCTGCGGCGCTGCAGGGTGCATTCGCGCTCGCCCAGGGCGACGACGGAACCCTTGCCGTCGCCCACGACCTGCACCTCGATGTGGCGCGCCTTGGCGACCAGCCGCTCGGCATAGAGCGCGCCGTTGCCGAACGCCACCTTGGCCTCGGCCGACGCGCGCGCGAAGGCTTCCCTGATCTCGCTTTCGTTCTTGATGAGCCGCAAGCCGCGGCCGCCGCCGCCGGCGATCGCCTTGAGGGCAATGCCGGCCTTGGCGTGCTTCTTGAAGAAGGCGACGGCGCCCGCGGCATCGACCGGCCCGTCGGTGCCGGGCAGCATCGGCACCTTGCACTTGGCCGCGTGCGCTCGCGCGCGCGCCTTGTCGCCGAACAGGTCGAGCTGCTCAGGTGTCGGGCCAACGAAGGCGATCTTGGCGGCCGCGCAGGCCTTCGCGAACTGGGCATTCTCCGACAGGAAGCCATAGCCCGGATGGATCGCATCGCATTTGGCGGCCTTGGCCGCTTCGATCACGCCCGCAATGTCGAGATAGGCCGCCGCGCCCTTTCCCTTCAGCGCCCGCATTTCGTCGACTCGTCTCAGATGCAGCGAATTGGCGTCGTCCTCGGAATGCACGCCGACCGTCGCGATGCCCAGCGCCGAGGCGGCCTCGGCGATGCGGATGGCGATTTCCCCCCGGTTGGCGATCAGCAGTTTCTTGATCATGCTAAGTCCCGGCCATGGCAAAGGTCCTGCTCATCGTGGCACATGCCCCGTCCGACAACACGCGCGCTTTGCGCGACGCGGTCGAACGCGGCGCGCGGAGCGAAACCGCCGTGGAGGTCCGCGTCGTGGCGCCGTTGCAGGCCGGCCCGGACGACGTACTGGTGGCGCAAGCCGTGATCCTCGGCACGACCGAAAATCTCGGCTACATGAGCGGCGCGCTGAAGGACTTCTTCGACCGCTCGTACAATCCGCTGCTCGACAAGACGCAGGGCCTGCCGTGCGCGCTCTACATCCGCGCCGGCAGCGACGGCACCGGTACGCGGCGCGGCGTCGAGACCATCCTCACCGGCCTGCGCTGGAAGGCCGTGCAGGAGCCGCTGCTGTGCAAGGGGCCGTGGCAGGACGCCTTCGTCCAGCAATGCGAGGAACTGGGCGCGGCGATGGCGGCCGGTCTCGCCGCCGGAATCTTCTAGAAGATCCCTCGCCAATGCTCGGGATGACGGCGGAGGGCCGTCACTCCGCCGCCTGCTGCTTTTTCTTCTTGTCGGCCGGGTCGTTCATCATCACCGCGATGTCGGCCGCGATGTGATGCGTCGGCCCCTCGGTCGGCTGGTCGGCCTGCACGACATTGCGGCCATACGCGGTCACCGTCGGAATGGCTGACGGCGCAACCGGCGGCATGCGCTTCTTGCGCTTCAGTGCCGCCTCGATGAACGGCGCGAGCTCGCGCTGCTTCTTCGCATCGCGCTCCGCCTGGCCGGCCTTGAGCACCGGCATCACCCGGGCGGCGAACAACTCGAGCGCCTGGCAGATATGCTCGTGCTTGTTGCGGCCGCCCTGCTGGATGAACACGACCTGGTCGACGCCGGCCTCCTGGTACTGCTTGAGATGCCCGATCAGCTCGTCCGGCGTGCCGATGCCGCTGCCGCGGCCGGCCGGCGGCAGGCTATCCTTGGCCGCCTCGAAGCGCTGCCAGACATTGGTCACGCCGGGCTGGTGATTGCCGTAGACGTAGAAGTGGCCGAGCGAGTAGCCGAAGAACTGGAAGCCCTCCGAACCGCGGCGGCGCGCCTCGGCTCCGTCCTCGTGCACCGAGAAGCCCGTCACCATGGCGATGTTGGCGTTCACCGTGTGGCCGATCGGCACGCACTGGTCGCTCTTGATGATGTCGTAATATTCGTGCGCCCATTTTCCGGCCTCGGCCGGATCGACGAAGGCGAAGGTGAGCGCGCCGATGCCGGCGCGGGCCGCGGCATGGATGGTTTCGCGTTTGGAGCACGCCACCCAGATCGGCGGATGCGGCTTCTGCAGCGGCTTGGGCACCACGTTGCGCACCGGCATGGAGAAATACTTGCCCTGGAATCCGGGGTACGGGCTCATCGCCATCATGTTGGCGGTCTGCTCGACCGCCTCGGCCCACATCGCCTTCTTCTGTTCGGGATCGATGCCGAATCCCTCGAGCTCGACACGCGAGGCCGATTCGCCGGTGCCCCAGTCGACCCGGCCGTCCGAAATCAGGTCGAGCGTGGCGATGCGCTCGGCGACCCTCGCCGGATGATTGTAGCCCGGCGGCGCCAGCACCACGCCGTGGCCGATCCGGATGCGCCTGGTGCGTGCCGCACATGCCGCCAGGAAGACTTCGGGCGCGGAGGAATGCGCATACTCCTCGAGGAAGTGATGCTCGACCTCCCAGATGTGATCGATGCCCAGCCGATCGGCCAGCTCGACCTGGGCCAGCGCGTCCTTGAACAGGCGATGTTCGGTGTCGCCGTCCCACGGCCGCGGCAGCTGGTGCTCGTACAACAATCCGAAACGCATCGACCTTCTCCCTAATGTGCCGTCCAGCCGCCGTCGACCACCAGCCCGGCGCCAGTCATGAAGCTCGCGTCGTCCGAGGCGAGGAACACGATGCCCTTGGCGATATCCTCGGCAACGCCCAGCCGGCCGATCGGATGCAGTGCCAGCGTCGTCTTGCGCGCCTGCTCGGTGTCGTTGGTGCCGACCTGTTGGGCGCGCATCACGAAGGTCTTCTGGCCCATGTCGGTCTCGATCAGGCCGGGATGGATCGAGTTGACCCGGATGCCGTAGCCCTTGCGGCCGAACTCCAGTGCCGTCGATTTGGTGAACAGGGTGACGCCGCCCTTGGTCAGCGAATAAAGCGGATCGAGCTGGCTGCCGACCAGGCCCGCGATCGAGGCCAGGTTGACGATGTTGCCCTTGCTCTTCTTGAGGTGCGGCAGCGCCGCGCGCGTGCCCAGCACGACACCGGTCAGGTTCACGGCGACCAGCCTGTGCCAGTCGTCCAGCGAGGCGTCCTCGACACCCTTGCCGTTGAAGATGCCGGCGTTGTTCACCAGCACGTCGAGCTTGCCATGCGCCTTGATCGTGGCGTCCATCGCGGCGGCCCAGCTAGCCTCGCTGGTGACGTCGAGATGCAGGTAGGTCGCGCCGATCTCCTTGGCGTGCTTGGCGCCGACCTCGTCGAGCACGTCGCCGATCACCACCTTGGCGCCGGCTTGCACCATCAGCCCTGCGGTGGCGCCGCCGATGCCGCGCGCCGCGCCCGACAGGAACGCGACCTTGCCGTCCAAGCGGTTCATCGCCCGCCTCCCTACTTCATCTTGTTGAAAGGCACGTCCTTGTCGACCCGCACATCCTGCGGCAGGCCGAGCACCCGCTCGGCCACGATGTTGCGCAGGATCTCGTCGGTGCCGCCGGCGATGCGGAAGCCCGCGCCGCCGACCCATTGCGCCTGGAAGCCGGCCGCGTGCGGCACGTCCTCCTTCATGATGCCGGCCGGACCCATCAGCTCCATGGCGAAAGCCCCCATGTCCTGCATCTTGGGCGCGGCCACGATCTTGATGATCGAGGATTCAGGCCCTGGAGTCTGGCCCTTGGAGAGCGCCGTCAAGGTGCGGAAGCGCGTGAGTTTGAGGCCCTGCTGCTGCACGTACCAGTCGGCGATCCTCGAGCGCACCTGCTGATTGCGGATCGCGGGGCCGTCCTCGAGCTCGGTGTCGCGCGCCAGCTCCATCAGCTCGTCGACATCGAGGCCGCCCGACGGCAGGCCGACCGCCAGTCGCTCGTTCATCAGCGTGGTGAGCGCCGCCTTCCAGCCCTCACCCACCTTGCCCAGCCGGTGGCTGTCGGGGATGCGCACGTCGGTGAAGAACACCTCGTTGAAATTCGCGCCGCCCGAGATCTGCTTGATCGGCCGCACCTCGATGCCCGGTGTCTTCATCGACAGGAAGAACATCGTCAGGCCCTGGTGCTTGGGCACGCTGGGATCGGTGCGGGTGATGATGATGCCGTAGTCGCAATAGTGCGCGCCCGACGTCCACACCTTCTGGCCGTTGATCACCCAGCCGTCGCCGTCGCGCTCGGCTCTGGTGCGGATGCCGGCGACGTCGGAGCCGGCGGCCGGCTCGGAGAAGAGCTGGCACCACACTTCTTCGCCGTAGAGCGCCGGCTTGACGTAGCGCTTGAGCTGCTCCGGCGAGGCATAGGCCATCATGGTCGGGATGCACATGCCCAGCCCGATATCGAAAAAGCCGAGCGGCACCAGATAGTTCGACTCTTCCTGCTGGTAGATCACCTGCAGGATCGGCGAACCGCCGCGACCGCCATATTCTTTCGGCCAGGTGATGCGCGCGTAGCCTGCCGCGGCCTTCTTGGCCTGCCACTCCTTGGCCTTCTTCAGAAGGTTGGGATCGTCGTTGCGGGCGCGGAAGCTCTTCTGGTCGTCGCTCTTGCGCGTGGCATTGGCGTCGAGCCAGGCGCGCACTTCCCTGCGGAACGCAGCTTCTTCGGGCGTGTCGTTGAAGTCCATGGTCGTTTCCTTCCCTTACGCCGCGTTCTTTTGTTCGAGCCGATTGACCAGCTTGTCTTTCCACGCCATTGGCCCGCCGATGTTCAGCGCCATCAGCTTGGCGCGGCGCAGGTGGAATTGCGTGTCGGCCTCCCAGGTGAAGCCGATGCCGCCATGGGTCTGGATGTTCTCCTTGGCGGCGAAGTCATAGGCCTCGGTGGCGGCGATGCGTGCCGCCGCCGCCGCGACGGCCAGATCAGCGCCGCCTTCGCTCAACATCATGGCGCCGTAGTAGGCATTGGAGCGCGCGAGCTCGAGCTTGACGTAGCAATCGGCCAGCTTGTGCTTGATCGCCTGGTAGGAGCCGATCGGCCGGCCGAACGCCTGGCGCTGCAGGGCGTAGTCGCGCGCCATGTACATGGCGGCTTCGGCACCGCCCACCTGGGCGAAGGCGAAATACACCGCCGCCGCATCGTACAGCCGTTCGAGCAGGCGCCAGCCCTCGTTCTCGCCGCCCAGCAGCTCGGCCGACGCGTCGTTGAAGACGAGCTCGGCATGCTTGCGCGCCGGGTCGATGGTCTCGACGCGTTTCTTCGTGACGGCCGCCCGATTGAGATCGACCAGCACCAGCGCGTTCTTGGACATCACGATCGCGAACGTCGCCACATCGCCGTCAGCCACCGGCACCTTCCTGCCGTTCAGCCGCCCGCCGCCGTAGGTCGTCGAGATCGTGCGCGGCCTGGGCGGTTGCGCGCCTTCGGCCACGGCGAGCGTGCCGATTGCCTTGCCTTCGGCCAGCAGCGGGAGCCACCTCTTCTTCTGCGCCTCGCTGCCCCCCAATTTGAGCGCTTCGGTCGCCAGCACGACGGAGGAGTCGAATGGCACGGGAGCCGCGGCGCGGCCGATCTCCTCGGCGACGACGCAGAGCTCGAGCGGCGAGAGGCCCAAGCCGCCATAGGCTTCGGGGATGGCGGTCGCCGGCACGCCGAGCTCGACCAGGCCCTTCCACACCTCATCGGCGAAGGCCTCGTTGCCGTCGAGCACGCGGCGCACCACCTTCATGGGGCACTTGTCGGCGAGGAATTTGCGCACCTGCTCCTTGAGGAGCTTCTGGTCGTCTGAGAAATCAAAGTTCATGATACGGAAAGGCTAACACACGGTCCGACGATGGAAACCCCGCAGATCAAAGACTGGCACGCCCACGTCTATTTCGATGCCGCCACGCGAGACGCGGCATGGGCCCTGCGCGAAAGAATCGAAAAGAGTTTCGACATCGACATGGGCCGCTTCCACGAAAAGCCGGTCGGGCCGCACCCGATGTTCAGCTACCAGGTGCATTTCCAGAAGGAGCAATTCGCGCCGCTGATCTCCTGGCTGACGCTCAATCACGGCGATCTCACCGTGTTCATCCATCCCAATACCGGGCAGGATCTCGAGGATCATCGCGACCGCGCGCTGTGGATCGGGCAGTCTCAGCCGTTGGTGCTCAAGATCTTCACCGACCGAAAGGAATAGGCAGATGGACTCGTTGTTGCCGCTCGCCAAGCAAGTCGGCGAGAAGCTGAAGGCGCGCAAGGAGACGGTCGGCGTTTCGGAATCGTCGGCGGGCGGCCTGATCTCGGCGGTGCTGCTCGCCGTGCCGGGCGCCTCGGCCTATTTCATGGGCGGCGCCGTCGTCTACACGGGGCCGGCCGGGATCGCCTTCCTCGACGCGACCAAGGAAAAGCGCGGCGACATCCGCTCCTCGTCGGAACCCTGGGCGTTGCTCGCCGCCGAGCTTGTGCGCGGCCGCCTGCGCACGAACTGGGGGCTCGCCGAGACCGGCGCCGCCGGTCCCACCGGCAATCGCTACGGCGACGCCGCTGGCCACACCTGCGTCGCCGTTGTCGGTCCCAATGGCAAGATTGCGCGCACGCTTGAAACCCGCTCGAACGACCGCGTCGCCAACATGCGCGCCTTCGCGGCCGAAGCGCTCAAGCTTCTCGACGAGCAACTTGGCTAGGGCTCATCGCGGCACTCGATAGAGGCCGACGCTCCACGTCTCGGCCGGGCCCCGCGCCGGCAAGGTGCCGCTGCACTGCACGATCTCGCCGTTCTGCCGGCAGTCGAGGTTGCCGAGCGGCAGGGAGCGGCCGTCGCTGCAGGTCGGCGCAAGGCTCTGCAAGCTGAGCACGCCGCCTGAATAGCGCGCCTCGGCCTGCGCGTTGCAGGAGTAGGCCGGCTGGTCGATGCGGGTGTAGAGCACGCGGCCAACGCCCTTGTCGTTGAAGCACCAGGTGGTGAGACCGTGCTGCTGCTCGTAGAGGAAGACGTCGGTCCGCCAGCAGCCCTTGAGGAAGGCGAGGCTCGCCGTCTCCGCCGGCGGCGGGGTCATCGGCACGACCGACGGTTTGCGCTGGTGCGTGGCGTAGACAGAAGATGGCTGCGGATAGTTGTTGGGCCGCGCCGTCGACAGTGCGGCCGGCGGCGGCGCCGATGGCAGCGTGCCGCCGCCGGGCGTGATCAGTGTGATTGACGGCTGCGGCGCCTGGTTGGTGCCGTTGGGCCACCCTGGCCCGGTGCCGCCGGTCACGCCTCCCAGTCCGCTGCCGATGCCGGTCGAGTTGCCGATCGGTCCGCCCGGTGGCACGCCCTGCGCCGACACGTTCGCCGTATACAGGCTCGTCACACACGCGATTATCGCGGCAATCGCGAACGACCTCAGCTGCAGTGCATGTGAGTCGCCAATCATTTTGCCAACAATGCAATTTGTCTCTTCTTGCCAAGCAATTTCAAACTCGATGTTATTGCAGCGGGGATGTGGGGAGATTTCGAATGAAAAGTCGTCACGGCCTGCTGGCCGCAGGCTTGCTTGCGCTCGCGTGCGCAAATCCGGCCGCTGCGCAGTTCGCGAACAAGCCAGCGCTCATCTACAGCACCGGCGGCAAGGCCGATAAGTCGCTCAACGAAGCAGCCGCCAAGGGCGCGCAGCGCTTCATGCGGGCGATGAACGCGCAGGTCACCGACTTCGAGCCTGCCAACGAGGCGGATTTCGAAGTCGGGCAACGCGCGGCGGCCCAGAACGGCTTCGACCCGATCGTCCTGGTCGGCTTCGCGCAGGCGGCGGCGCTGGCCAAGGTGGCGAAGGAGTTTCCCAACGCGCGCTTCACCATCATCGATGCCAAGGTCGATCTGTCGAACGTGCGGTCCGTCCTGTTCAAGGAACAGGAAAGCACGTTCCTCGTCGGCATGGCGGCGGCCCTCTCTTCGAAGAGCGGCAAGGTGGGCTTCATCGGCGGCATGGATAGCCCGCTGATGCGCCGCTACCAGTGCGGCTACGAACAAGGCGTTCGCTATGCCAATCCGAAGGTCGAGGTCATCGCCGACATGGCCGGTACGACGCCGGCGGCATGGAACGATCCCGCCGCCGGCACCCGGCTCGCGCTCGCGCAGTTCGGGCGAGGCGTCGATGTGGTCTACACCGCCGCCGGCACGACGGGCGTCTCCGTCATCCAGGCCGCCAAGGAAAAGGGCAAACTCGCGATCGGCAGCACCAACAAGGGCGCCGATGCCGACACGATCATCACCTCGACGTCCAAGCGCGTGGACAATGCGGTGTTTCAGTCGTTCGTGAGCGTGCTGCAGGGCAAGTGGAAGGCTGGCGAGTTCATGATCGGCCTGGCCGAAGCCGCGATCGACTGGACGCCCGAAGACTACAACAAGAAGCTCATCTCGCCCGAGATGAAGGCCAAGGTCGACGCTGCCAAGGCTGACATCATCGCCGACAAAATCAAGGTGCACGACTACCTCGCCACCAACTCCTGCAAGGGCTGACGGCCGTGAGACACTTCATCGAAGCCTTGCAGTCGCTCGACGCGATCGAGACCTTCGTCGTCGTCTGCTCGGGCATGATGACGCTGATCGCCGCGATGCCGTGGCTGAGGACGAAGCTGCTGCGTTTCAACGTGAGCCGTGCCGTCAACGACGGGGCAAGCGATGCAATCAAGGCCGTCGCCGGCTTCACCGTCTTCGTCGTGGCCTTTTCCCTGGTGCAGGTGCAGAGCCAATACCGCATCACCGAGGATCTGTCTCTCAAGGAGGCCAACGCCGTCGGCACCCTCGATCGTGCGCTGTTCCATTTCGGAACGCCGGCCGCTCAGGCAGCGCGCGAGGACCTGCAGATCTACGTGAAATCGGTGATCGAGGACGAATGGCCGCTGCTGGCGCACGACCAGCGCAGCCCCAAGACCGACGCTCTGTACAAGAAATTCGGCGCCGATATCCGGCGCCTGGAACCCGAGACCCGCCGCCAGGAGGCCACCGAAACCCAGATGTTGCGGGCCCTCGACGAAATGGGCGATCTGCGCGAGGCTCGGCTTGCCGCGACCGACTTCGGACTCCAGCCGCTCTACTGGTGGGTCATGGTCGGGCTGTTCGGCATTTTGCTGGTCTTGGCATTCTTCACCTCGGCAACCGTCGACAAGATGCTCGCCAATTGCGGCCTTGTGTGCGCCCTCGGCATGATGTTCTCGCTCGTGTTGATCTACGAAGATCCCTTCGCCGGCGACATCAACGTCGCTCCCGTCGCGATGAAGCGCATCCTCGGCGTCATGATGGAGCGCTAGAACCGGCCAAAGAAGATGCCGGCGTCTTGCGACGCCGGCGATCCTCTTCACGCTACAAGGTATTAACGCTTGTCGGCGTCCGGCGCGTTGTTGTGCTCGAGCCCTTGAGGGCTCATGCGGTCGCGCGCCCGGTCGAGGCCCTTGTCGCGATCCTGGGCGTTGATGCCGTTGCTGTTGTTCATGCGAGCGTCCGGCGCCTGGGCCTGTTCGCGGTCCTTGATTTCGGCGCCACCGAACCGGCCGTTGCCGCTCGTATCCGCGTTGCCGGAAACGCTGCCGCTGGCAGCCGGCGAGTTGACCGAACCGGAACCGGTGGCGCTGCCGCTGCCGCCCGCAGATACCTGCGCGTACGCGGCCGAACCAATCGTCAGCAGAGCCAGGATGATCAGGGGTTTCTTCATCTCAGGTCCTCCTCTCTGTTGGCGAGAGGTCAACCCATGCGCCGCGCCGATGTTCCTTGCCCGGCCGGTAGCCTCATGGAAACACGATGGCAAAGCTGTGGAAATTTCGGGGAATGCTGGTTCCTAGGACGGCCTTTGCGGCGGCCGGCCGCCGGCCGTCATGCCACCGTCGATCACCAGCTCCTGCCCGGTGATGTAGCTCGCGGCCTCCGTGCACAGGAACAGCACGCCATTGGCGATGTCCTGCGCCTCGCCGACGCGGGCGAGCGGCACGACCGAGTGGGCGCGCTCGCGCGGATCGATCGGCGCATTGCGCCTGTTGCCTGCCGCGCCGGTCGGGATCTTGTTCCAGATCGGCGTCGCGATGATGCCGGGATGCACCGAATTGCAGCGGATCTTCTCGTGGGCATGCTCCATCGCCACCGACTTGGCGAGCAGCCGCACGCCGCCCTTGGTTGCCGAATAGGCGGCCAGCGTCGGCGCGCCGCGCAAGCCCGCGACCGACGACATCAGCACGATCGAACCGCCACCCGCCCGCCGCATGGCGGGGATGGAATGCTTGATCGACAGGAACACGCCGTCGAGGTTGATCGCCTGCTGGCGCTGCCAGTCGGCCAACGTCATCGTCTCGATCGGCGACATGATGCCGATGCCGGCATTGGCGACCATGATGTCGAGCCGGCCGAAGCGTCTCTCGGCCTCGGCAATCACCTTGGGCCATGCCGCTTCGTCGCAAACGTCGTGCTTCAGCCAGGCGACCTTGCCGCCCGCCTTCGAGATCTTCTGCACGACTCCCTGGCCCAGAAGCTCGTCGACGTCGGTGACCAGCACCGATGCGCCCTCGCGGGCCAGCGTTTCGGCGCACGCCTCGCCGATGCCGGAGGCGCCGCCGGTGACGATCGCGACCTTGCCGGCGACCTGCCCCGTCGCGCCTTGCGCCATCTCAGCGGCCCTTCCAGTTGCCCGGCCGCTTTTCGGCGTAGCTCTTCACGCCCTCCTTGAAGTCTTCGGTCTTGCGCGTCCAGTCCTGCTCGGTGAGCTCGCGCTCGGTGGCGACCTCGGCGGCATCGGCGAAGCCGCGCCGCATGGTCTCGCGCGTCGACATCACGGCGAGCGGTGCGCTCTCGGCGATCTCGGCGGCGAGCTTGATCGCTTCCTTACGCACGTCGGCCAACGGCACGAACACGTCGGCCATGCCCCATTCGTAGGCCTGCTGCCCCTGGATGCGGCGACCGGTGTAGAACATCAGGTTGGCGCGTTGCTGGCCGATCAGCCGCGGCAGCGTGTAGGTGAGCGAGAAGCCGGGATGGAAGCCGAGGCGCGTGAAGTTGGCGGCGAAGCGCGCCTCCGCGCAGGTGACGCGGAAGTCGGGCATCAGTGCGAGGCCGAGGCCGCCGCCGATCGCCGGCCCCTGGATCGCGCCGACCGACGGCTTCCTGGAACGGAACAGCCGCGTCGCCTCCTTGTAGAGATGCTTGCCGCTTTCGCCGGATGCCCCCGTGGCCGGCCGGTTCTGGAAGTCGGCGCCGGCGCAGAACGACTTACCCTGCGAGCACAGCACGTAGCTTCGAATGTTGATATCGCGGTCGAACGCCTCGAAGGCGTCGGCGATCTGGTTGATCAGCGCATTGTCGAAGAAATTGTGCGGCGGGCGCTGGATCTCGACGATGCCGACATGACCTTCGGTCGATACGCCGATATCCTTGTATGTGCCGCTCATGACGTTTCCCCTTGGACGGATGTGTGAGCGCGATATTGCCCCGCACCGGCGGGCGCGTCGAGTTGGGAGGATCGAGAATGTCGCAAAGCGAACACCCGTTGGCGAAGCACGCGCTGGTTTTGGGCGGCGGCACGATGGGCGTCGGTATCATCGCCATGTTCCTGGGCGGCGGCTGGAAGGTCGATGTCGTCTCGCGCTCGGCCAGCACGCGCGACGGCCTCCCTGCCGCCTGCGCCAAGGCACTTGCCGGCATGGGCAAGCCCGCCGACACGTCCGGCCTCACGGCCTACGCGACGTTGGCCGAGGCGGCGTGGGACAAGATCTCGATTGCCGTCGAGACGGTGACCGAGGACCTGGCGCTGAAGCAGAAGCTGTTCGCCGACATGGAGGCGCTCGCCAGGCCGGACTGCGCGCTGACCTCGAATTCGTCGTCGTTCCCGATCAGCCAGATCGGCAAAGGATTGAAGAGCCAGCAGCGCATGATGGGGCTGCACTTCTTCATGCCGGCGCATCTCATCCCGCTGGTCGAGGTCGTGCGCTCCATCCACACGGACGCGGGACTCGCCGAGCGGGTCGGCGCAGTCATGGCATCGCTCGGCAAGCGGCCGGTGCAGGTCAAGAAGGACGTGATCGGCTTCCTCGGCAATCGCATCCAGGGCGCGCTGATGCGCGAGGCGCTGTGGCTGATCGAGCAGGGCGTCGCCTCGCCGGAGGACATCGATGCCACGGTACGGCTGTCGTTCGGCTTTCGTTATGCCGCCGCCGGCCCGATCGTGCAGAAGGAGCATTCCGGCTGGGACACGACCTGCGCGGTCGCCAAGATCATCTACCCCGATCTCTGTAACGAGAAAGGCCCGCCGCCGGTGCTGCAGCGGAACGTCGATCAGGGCCGCATCGGCTTCAAGACCCGGAAGGGCTTCTTCGACTGGAACGAGGACTCGATGGCAAAAGAGCGCGCCCGTTACGAGCGCGCTCTTCGCAAGTGCCTGGAGATCTTCCGCGAGGAAGGGATCGTCTAAGCCGAGCGGCTGCGACCCCGGCCGCCGCCGAAACGACGGCCGCGCTGTTGCTGGCCGCCGAACGGACGGTCGCCTTGCGGACGCGGCGTGTAGGGACGCTTGACCTGCGCACGGGCAGCGAAGCCGCTCTGTTCCTGCGGCCGCTCGTCTTGAGGCTGATCGCGGTAATCGCCGCGGGCCCATTGGTGCTCGGCCGGCGCATGGCCGCGATGATGATGGCCGCCTGCGTGATGGCCGCCCCCGTGATGGCCATTGCCGCGACCGCGATGGCCGCCGCGTTGCGGAGGGCGACGGAAGCGGCCCTCGCGCTGCTCGCGCTCGGCGTTGTCGTTGGCCTCGCGCTCGGCCTTCGGACGCATCGGCGGGGCCTGCGGCAGGTCCTCGTTGGCCGGCGTCGAGACGACGGCGATGCGCTGGTTGGTCAGCCGTTCGATGCCCTTGAGCTGGCCGCGCTCGCTGCCGTCGCAGAACGAGATGGCGATGCCCGAGGCGCCAGCGCGCGCGGTGCGGCCGATGCGATGGACGTAGCTCTCGGCGTCCGCCGGCAGCTCGAAATTGATGACGTGCGTGACGCCCTGGACGTCGATGCCGCGCGAAGCGAGATCGGTGGCGACCAGCACGCGGGCGCGCCCGCGGCTGAAATTGTCGAGCGCCTTCTGGCGCGCATTCTGGCTCTTGTTGCCGTGGATCGCTTCCGAGGCCACGCCGCGGTCCTCGAGCGCTTCGGCGACGCGGTTGGCGCCGCGCTTGGTGCGGGTGAAGACGATGACGCGCTCGAGCGCCTGGTCGGCCAGCAGATGCGCGAGCAAGGCCCGCTTGCTGGCGGCGTTCACGAAGTAGACGCGCTGCTCGATCTTCTCGACCGTGCGGCCCTGCGGGGCGATCTCGACCCGCTCGGGATTGCGCAGCACGTCGGCCGCGAGCTTGGCCACGTCGCCCGGCATGGTGGCGGAGAACATCAGCGTCTGGCGCTCTTTGCCGACCGACGCCGAGATGCGGCGCACGTCCTTGATGAAGCCCATGTCGAACATGCGGTCGGCCTCGTCGAGCACGAAGAAACTCACGTTGCCGAGCTTGCAATGGCCCTGGCTCATCAGGTCGAGCAGACGGCCTGGTGTCGCCACCAGGATGTCGACGCCCTTCTGCAGGGTGTCGATCTGCCGGCCGAAGCCCAGCCCGCCGATCACCATGCCGAGGCGCAGCCCGAGACCGCGTCCATAGGTGTCGAAGCTGCGCGCGATCTGCACGGCGAGCTCGCGCGTCGGCGCCAGCACCAAAGCGCGCGGGCTCCTGGGCTCGGCGCGCCGGTTCTGGGCGGCGAGATGCTGCAGCACGGGCAGCGCGAACGCCGCCGTCTTGCCGGTCCCGGTCTGGGCGATGCCCAGCACGTCGCGGCCCTGCAGCAGCAGCGGGATGGTGCGCGCCTGGATGGGCGTGGGCACCGTGTAGTTGGCCGCGGCGAGGGCGCGCAGCAACGGCTCGGCGAGGCCGAGATCCGCAAACGAAACGTTAGTCACTGGAAATATAATCCTTACGGCCGCCAACACGATCGGCGGCTTGCGGCTCGCTCACCGGCGCGGCGGTGGCAGCTCTTGCTTCTAGGAGATTGTCCCGGGATGAAGCGCCATCTTTAGGGGCGCGTCGCGCAATCGCGAGAAACCTGTACGAATCCGCATCCTGCGGACGGCGCGTGTATGATGCCGCACTGCGGCAATGTCAAGGCGACAGCCGCGTTACGGGGCGGTTCGTCGGTATATTGCGCCGCCCGGCGCATACCATTTGGCTTTCTTGCGTACGGCGGGGCTGGAATCGCCCGTTCCTGCGGCGGCGATGGCAGCGGCCGCTTGGTCGCTGCCATGAACGAATCGGCCGACGACCTCGAGCGCCATCGCCCGCACATGGCGATCCGGATCGCTCGTCAGCAGCCCGATGGCGCGCGGCAGGATCTCGGCCTCCTCCGGCCGGCAATCGCCGACCTTGCAGCGATCACAGGCGAGCGTGTGCAAGGTCGTAAGGCGTACCCGTGCGTCTACGTCGTCGAGCATCGTGACCAGTTCGCCCACCACCTCAGGCTCGAGGAAGCGATCGAGGTACTGGCAGCACCAATATCGCACGTCGGCGCTCACATGCTTTAGCCCGCGCCGCATCGCGGGCATGGCGGCCGGTCCCGCTTTCAGCAGCGCGCGATATGCGGTCTTCGCGCGATGCGGGATCGCGAGCTCGGCCAGTAGCGAGTCGTAGGATCCGGTCGCCGCGACCATTCCTAGCGCTTTTTGCGCAACAACCGGCCAGGAAGATTGCCGGTGGGCTCATTATCGCGCAGCAGGACCTGGCCGTTGACGATCGTGGCCTTCATACCGTCGGCCTTCTGGCGCAGCCGCTTGGCTTTGGCCGGCAGGTCGGTGACGACCTCGGGCATGCGCGGCGCCACCGTGTCGGGATCGAACACGGCGATGTCGGCGGCGAGGCCTTCGCGCAGCAGGCCGCGATCGTGGAAGCCGAATTGGGTGGCGATGTCGCAGGTCAGCATCTTCACCGCCTCTTCCAAGGTGAAGACCTGCTTGTCGCGCACCCAGTGGCTGAGCAGATGCGTCTGCAGCGAGGCGTCCATGATCTGCGACACGTGCGCGCCCGAGTCGGAGAACGTCACGACCGAGCGCGGGTGCTTCATCAGCTCGACCGCCTCGGCCTGGTTCTCGTTGGCGATCGGCTGGATCATGAAGAACTTCATGTCGCGTTCGAGCGCCATGTCGATCATCACCTCGACCGGATGAGTGTTGCGGCCGCGCGCCAGGTCGGCCATCGATTTGTGCGGGCCCTTCATGTCGGTCATGGCGTAGATCCAGTCCCACTCCGGCGGCCGTGCCTCGGTGCCGCGCACCTCGGGGCCCTCGTAGGGCTTGGACGCGATCTCGACCAGCTTGCGGCGCTTGTCCGAGTCGAGCAGCCATTTCTTCTGCTCGGCCAGCGGCAGCGCGCGCATGTCGCGCCACATCTCCCACTTGTCGAACGGCAGCTGGGTCTCGAACGACAGCAGCACGTTCAGCGCCCGGCTGTGCACCTGGGCGAACATGCGCCCGCCCTGCTTCACCGTGCGTTCGATGATGTCGAAGGTCGAGCGCCAGCCGCCCGGCCGGGTGCGGCGGTTGAACAGGCCAAAGGTGATCGGCCGGCCCGATTCGATCGCGAGCCTGGACAGGCCGTCATAGTAGACGCGCGCCTTGTCGCTGTCGGCGCCGCGCGGCTCGCCCGCGACCTCGACCATGCCGGCGCCCATCGACTTCACCAGCAGTTCGAACTCGGCCCAGGTCGCGAGGCGGCTGGCGACCGGCTTGTCGTCCGACGTCTGGTGGTTGACCGAGCGCGTCGTCGAGAAACCGTGCGCGCCGGCGGCGATCGCCTCCCTGGTGTGGTGCACCATGGCCTTGAGGTCGTCCTCGGTCGCTTCATCGGTGAAGGCGCGCTGCCCCATCACGTAGGTGCGGAGCGCGCAGTGGCCCATGTAGCCCGCGTAGTTGATGCCCTTGGGCAGCGACTCCAGCACATCGAGGAATTGCGGGAAGGTTTCCCAGCGCCACTTGATGCCGGCCAGCATGGCCGCGCGGCTGATATCCTCCGCGCGCTCGAGATTGCGGAACACCAGATCGGCTTCGCTCTCGCGGCACGGCGCCAGGGTGAAGCCGCAATTGCCCATCACCACGCTGGTCACGCCCTGGTAGCAGGACGAGGTGCCGATCGGATCCCAGAAGATCTGCGCATCCATGTGGGTATGGCCGTCGACGAAGCCGGGCGAGACGACGTGGCCTTCGGCGTCGAGCGTCTCCTTCGCCGCGGCGCCGTTCAGGCGGCCGATCTCGGCGATCCTGCCGTCCTTGATGCCGACATCGGCGCGAAAGCGCGGCAGTCCGGAACCGTCGATCAGCGTGCCGTTCTTGACGACCAAGTCGAATGCCATGAAAGCCTCCGGGGCTACTCCTCCAACCGCATGGCGAGGGTACGCTCGCCCTCACCGGGCCTCAACCGCTGGCCAGTGCATGGCAGGGGTCCTAGGATCGCGCGACAATCGAAAAAGGCAGAGGGAACATGGAATTCGGCGTCCTCTTCACGTCCCATCCGAACCCCAAGGAAGAGCCCTACCCGCACCGTGCCGTGCACGCGCGCACGACCGACGAGATCGTCGAGGCCGAGCGGCTGGGCTACGACACGGCGTGGATCGCCGAACACCATTTTGCCACCAGCTACGGCATCATGCCGGACTGCTTCGCCTACATGGCGTATCTGGCGGCCAAGACCAGCAGGATCAATATCGGCGCCGCCGTCATCACGCTCCCGCTCTACGACCCGATCCGCGTGGTCGAGAACACCTCGTTCGTCGACATCCTCTCCAACGGCCGCGTGCGGCTCGGCGTCGGCTCGGGTTACCGGCCCTACGAGTTCATCGGCCTCGGCCGTGACTTCGACAGCCGGCGCGATCAGGTCGAGGAGGCGATCGGCCTGATGTTCGACGCCTGGCACCGCCATCGCTGGCACCACAAGGGCAAGTACTATTCGGGCGTCGTCGAGGGCGACTACGAGATGCTGCCGCATCCGGTGCAGATGCCGCATCCGCCGCTCTACATGGCGGGCGGCACCGACCGCTCGATCGGCTACTGCGGCCGCAACGGCTTCGGCCTCATGCTGTCGACCCTGCCGGGCGTCGACACGCTGGCGGCGCAGACCGCGCTCTACAAG
>Ga0070741_10005910_pt1 | contig 26694 bp, 21 predicted proteins | sample Coa_R1_4_FD_66440 | JGI IMG/M metagenome (GOLD analysis project Ga0070741, IMG submission 66440) | Surface soil microbial communities from Centralia Pennsylvania, which are recovering from an underground coalmine fire - Coalmine... | ecosystem: Environmental > Terrestrial > Soil > Unclassified ... | reverse complement strand
CTCCGTCGCGAGGAGGAGCCCGGCCGCCGCGGCGGGAACGAGGAGGAGCGTCTGCCGCCACCTCGGCTCGAGCTTCGCGCTGCGGTGCGTGTTGGAGTCCAAGCGGTCCCTCCTCGGTGCGGGGAATCGGCCGCGCCTCACGCAGCATCGACGCGCGTTGCCGGTCGGCAATCCCCTGAACGTGGGAACTGTTGTCAATAGAAAACAGCAATGCTTGTCCCGAGTTTTCGTCCGAAACCTGGTCGAGACTGATGCGCAACCGCCGTGGGCGCGCCCCTCTGATGGGGGACGAGCGCCGCGCCTCGGGGCCCGATTGCTGTTGGTGGGCCGATGTCGGATCACGTCTCGCTCGCCCTGCCGCCGTCGCAATCGCGCCGCCTCGCTCGGCGGCGGGGCCCTGTCGGCCGGACGGCACTGGCGCTGCTCGCATTCGTCGCGACCCTGCTCGGCGCGATCGTGTTCACGCTCGACCGCGTCGCGGCGCGGACGAGCGCGCAGCAGGCGGCAACGCAGCTCGCGGCGGCGGCGCGCACGGGCGCCGCGGTCGTCGATGCGCTCCACGCCGAGCTCGTCGCGGCGGCGGGCCGGCTGGCGGTGTCGCGCAGCCTCCAGCACGCGATCGCGAGCCGAAACCGAGCGGAGCTGGCGACGATGCTGAGCGGGCGAGACGCCGCCGTGCGGGCGGGAGACGTCGTCGCCGGCAGTGTCCGGCGGCCGAGCCTCGTCGCGACGGCGTCGATCGCCTCTCGCGGCCGGCTGGTGGCGCGCGTGTCGGTCGGGCTGCCGCTGGACGACGCCGCGCTTGCCCGCATCCGGCGCCGGGTCTCTCTACCGCCGAGCGCGGACCTGCTCCTGCTGCGTGACGGGCGCGTCGTCGCCGGCGGCCGGCGCGGCGCAGCCGCGACCGTGCGGCGCGGCCGCCTCGAGCTCGCGGGAACGTCGTATCTCGTCCGGTCGGCGGAGCTCGGAGTCGATCACCTCGCGCTCGCCGTGATCGAGCCGTCGGCCGACGTGTCGGGTCGCGCCGACGCGTTCCAGCGGCGCACGGCGATTGCCGCTCTGCTCACCCTGCTGCTCGCAGGCGCGCTGACGGTGCCGCTCGCGCGCCCGCTGGCGCGAATGCTCAGCGAGCTCAGCGACGGCGCGGACCGCGACCCGCTCACCGGTCTCGCCAACCGTCGCGCCTTCGACGCTCGCGTCGCCGAGGAGCTCGATCGCGCGCACCGCTACCACACGCATCTCGCGCTCGTGCTCGTCGACCTCGATCACTTCAAGCAGGTCAACGACCGCCACGGACACCAGACCGGCGACGAGCTGCTGCGGGCATTCGCCGCCGCCGTCTCGCGCTGCCTACGCGAGCTCGATCTCGCGGCGCGTTTCGGCGGCGAGGAGTTCGCGCTCGTCCTGCCCGGTGCGCACACCGACGATGCCTGCCGCCTCGCGGAGCAGATTCGCGCCGCAGTCGCCGAGCTCGAGCTGTTCGACCCGGCCGGCGAGCGAGTCCGCGTCACCGCGAGCTTCGGCGCCGCCGACTTCCCGAGCTACGCAACGGTCGAGGAGCTCGTCGGCGCCGCCGACCGCCGTCTCTACCAGGCGAAGCGGCTCGGACGCAATCGCGTCGTCGGCAGCGACGACGACTACGGCCCGTAGGCCGATGCCGCCGCGATCGCGTGCTCCTCGTCGAGCTCGTAGCCGAAGTTCCAGGCAGCCTCGAAGCCGTCGCCGAGCGCGCTCCTCGTCCGCTCGACGTGCCGCTCGAACTCGATCGCCGTCCCGGGGTCGATCGCGGCGCCGGTGCGGTCGAACATCGCCTTGCCGGCACCGAGGATGCGCGCTGCCGCCTCGTGGTCGCCGCGTGCGGAGGCGACGCCGCCGAGGTTGACGACGCAGTACGGCAGCGCGTAGGCGCTCTGCAGCTCGCTTGCGAGCGCGAGCGCCTCGCGGCAGAGCGACAGCGCGCGGTCGAGGTTGCCGGCGCGCGTCTCGACGCTGCCGAGGTTCGTGAGCTCGGCGACGACCAGGAACTCCTCGCCGTACCGCCGCGCGAGCTCGAGGCTCTCCTCGAAACCGGCGCGTGCGGCGTCGTCGTTTCCCCGCATGTAGTCGATGTAGGGGAGCAGGTGGAGCTGGCGCGCGAGCGACTGCTCGTCCCCGAGCTCGCCCCAGATCGCGACTGCCGCCTCGGCGTGACGGCGCGTGTCGTCGAAGTCGCCAGCGCGCAGCGCCACCCGCGCGAGACCCCCGTGCGCGCGCGCTTCCGCCTCGCGGTCGCCTGCGACGCGCGCGAGCTCGAGCGCCTGGAGGTGCGCCGACGTCGCCGCATCCGTGTCCCCGGCGCGAAACGCGAGCACGCCCGCCGTCGTCAGGGCGCGCGCACGGGACGCGGCCGGCGCGTCCTCGCCGGCGCGGTCGAGGAGCTCCGCGAGCGTGCGGCGGCCCTCGTCGATGCGGCCTTCCTCGAGCCACGGCCGCTCGGCTGCCTCGAGGAGCTCGTCAGCGCCCACGACGCGGTTGTCGCCGATCGGCGCTTCACGGCGTACGCACAGGCCAGCCCCGGCGTCTCGCGACTGCGCGGCGACGCTAGACGCGCTCGCGGAGCCGCTCGAGCCGAAGGCGCGCCGTCAGCGCGTGGCCGCCGAACAGCTCGGCGTCGGAGATCGCCGCGGCGGCCGGTGCGACGACCCGCGTCCCCTGGTCGCTCAGCCGCTGCCACGTCACGGTCTTCAGGAACTTGCCGACCCAGAGCCCGCCGGTGTAGCGCGCGGCGCGCATGGTGGGGAGGACGTGATTCGTGCCGACCGCCTTGTCGCCGTACACGACCGTCGCCTCCTCGCCGAGGAAGAGCGAGCCGTAGTTCCGCAGCCGCTCGCGGTAGAGCTCGAGTTTCCCGGCCTCCACCTGCACCTCGAGATGCTCGGATGCGTAGTCGTCGGCGACCGCGATCGCCTCGTCGTCGTCGTCGACGACGACGACCGTGCCGTAGTCGCGCCACGCCGCGGCGGCGACGTCCGCGGTCGGCCACGACTCCGATGCGAGCAGTCGCTCGATGTGCTCGAGCACCTCGTCGACGAGCGGCCGTGAGAGCGAGATCAGGACCGCCGGCGACGTCGGGCCGTGCTCGGCCTGCCCGAGCAGGTCGGCCGCGACGAGCTCCGGGTCCGCGCTCTCGTCGGCGACGACGAGGATCTCGGTCGGGCCGGCGAGCAGATCGATGCCGACGCGCCCGAAGAGCTGCCGCTTCGCCTCGGCGACGTATGCGTTGCCGGCGCCGACGATCATGTCGACCGGCTCGACGTCGTCGCCGCCGAACACGAGCAGCGCGAGCGCCTGGACGCCGCCGATGCAGAGGACGTCGTCGGCGCCCGAGGTCGCCATCGCGTAGAGCATCGCCGGGTGGATGCCGCGCCCTTGCCAGGGCGGTGCGACCGCGACGACGCGCTCGACGCCGGCGACCTTCGGCGTCAGCACGGTCATGAATGCGGAGGCGAGCATCGGGTAGCGGCCGCCGGGGACGTACGAGCCGACGGCGGCGACGGGAATGTGCCGGTGCCCGAGGGTGACGCCCGGCCGGATCTCGACCTCGAGCTCGGAGAGCGTCTCCAGCTGCCGCTGCGCGAACGTCCGGACCTGGTCTTGCGCGAACGCGATGTGCGCGCGCAGCTCGTCGCCGAGCTGCTCGCCGGCGGCCTCGATCTCCTCCGCGGCGACGCGGAACGAGGGCGGGTTCCAGTTGTCGAGCCGTTGCGAGTAGTCGCGGATCGCCGCCATCCCCTCGCGCTCGATCCGCGCCAGCATCGCCGAGACCGTCTCCTTGACCTCCTCCGACGCTTGCGACGGCGGCAGCTGCCCGCGCTTGACGTACTCAGCCATTCGCTCTCCTTCCGTCGGCCTGTGCGACCGTGCGGCGGCGAATCGCCCGCCGCGGCGGCGCAGTCGTCTTTCGCCGGATGAGCCTACTCGGGAACACGAGGGATCGCGGCGGCACGTCGGGCGCGGCGACCCGCTCGGCGAGCAGGTCGACTGCGGTCCTGGCGAGCTCGCCCAGCGGTTGCCGCACGGTCGTCAGCTCGTACGCCTCGTACGACGAGGCGCGGATGTCGTCGAAGCCGACGACGGAAACTTCCTCCGGAACGCCGACGCGGAGGCGGCGGCACGCGTTCAGGGTCGCGAACGCCATCACGTCGTTGAGGCAGAAGATCGCCGTCGGCGGCGGCGTCAGCTCGAGGAGCTCGACCGTCGTCGCGTGCGCGCGCTCGTAGTCGTAGTCACCCGTCCGCACGAGCGTCGGGTCGAGCCCGACACCTGCCTCCTCCAGCACGGCGACGAAGCCGGCGTAGCGGTCGCGGCTCGTGCTCGACTTCTCGTTGCCGGTGACGACGGCGATCCGCTCGTGGCCGAGCTCGAGCAGGTGCTCGGCGACGGCCTTGGCTCCGCCGCCGTTGTCGGTCGTGACCGTGTCGCACTCGACACCGTCGACGTAGCGGTTCGCGAGAACGATCGGGAAGCGTCGCGCCGCGAGCGACGCGACCGTCTGTGAGTCGAGCAGCGCCGAGGTGAAGACGATCCCGTCGACGCGGTGCTCGACGAGCAGGCGCGCGTGCACCTCCTCCGGCTGCGACGCGGTGTCGGCGACGAGCATCCGCAGCCCGTAGGCAGCGAGCTGCGAACCGATCGCCTCGAGCAGCTCCGGGTAGAAGGGGTTCATGATGTCCGAGATCAGGACGCCGACCAGGGACGTCCGGCTCGTGACGAGGCCGCGCGCGATCGCGTTCGGCGTGTAGCCGTGCCGGTCGATCACGTCGATCACGCGCTGCCGCGTCTCCTTCGTCACGCGCGGGTCGTCGTTGAGGACGCGCGACACCGTCGTCTGCGAGACGCCTGCCTCGCGCGCGATGTCGGAGCTCGTCAGCACCGCCGGGCGGCTAGCGTCGTCCTTCGGCCGCGGCCGGCACGCGCGCTGCGGCGTCCGCCGTCTGCACCGCGAGCTGCTTGTCCCAGACCGGCGGCGTCGACGCGAGCACGACCTCGTTCTCGAGCAGCGCGGCGCAGCCCGGGCAGTAGTACTGCCGGAAGACGACCCGGTCGTCGATGAAGGTCCGCGGGTCGACGATCAACGGGTTCGCCTGCTCGATCGGCCGCTCCTTCATCACCGCGCCCGACTTGAAGTTCTCGTCCGCCGGTGCGAGCTCGTGGCCACAGCGCCGGCAGACGATGACGCCGTCGTCGATCGCGAGATGGTGGTCGATCTGTCGCATCGCTTCTCCTGTTCCTAGCTCAGGCGCTCGGCTCGGATCGCCTCGCGCCGCCGTTCGGTCGCGTCCGTGTCGACCCCGCCGCTCGCGTCGAGCACGACTCCGTAGATGTCGCGGGCGGCGGCCGTCGAGACGGCGTCGTTGCGGACGTCCTCGGCGACTCGCTCGGGCTCGCGGTCGATCGGATCGCCGAAGCCGCCGCCGCCGCTCCACGTGTGCTCGAACACGTCGCCCGGCTCCTGAAGCGTCTCGCACTTCTGGGGCAGGTATTCGAGCTCCCCGCCGACGAGCGCGATGTCGGTCGGGATCTCGCCCCGGGCGAACCAGTCGGCGACCGTCGCTCGTCGCGCCATCTTGTACATGGCCGTGTTGGCGGGATAGCCGCCGTCGATGCCGAGGGCGGTCGGGAACGCTTCGCCGAACGTCGCCAGGACGAGCTGGAGCGGGCGGCCGTCGGTGTCGTACGGTACCCAGCACGACGTGGCGCCCATGCCGCCGCGGAACTCGCCGGCGCCGCCCGAGTCCTTGGTCTCGCGGCGGTAGAGGTAGAGGATCGGGTAGAAGCCCTCGTTCGTCTCGACGTTCGGGCACTGGCCGGTGATCGCCGCCATCAGACCGGCGGTGTCGACGCCGTCGGCGAAGCTGCGCGCGCCCCAGCCGCCGGCCATGCAGTCCATGATCATCGTCACGAAGGGCTGCTTGTTGTTGTCGAGCCCCGACGCGATCACCGTTGTCCAGGAGCCGACGCAGCCGGCGAGCAGCCGGTCCTGCAGCTCGGGCACGCTCGAGAGCATCTTCGCGATGCAGACGTTGGCGGCGTTCGTGCACGACCACGTCCCGGAGATCGACCCCATCGAGACGCCGTGCGGGAACTCCGCGTTGATGATCGTGCCGACGGGCGTCACGAACTCGATCGCACGGTGGAGGCCGCCGAGCGCCCAGGGGATGTCGAAGCAGAGCTGGGGGAGGATCGCGACCATCGAGCCGCCGACGGCGCCCGCGCGAGTCGAGTTGATCATGCCGACGTTCGCGTCGGTGCCCGTGAAGTCGAAGGTGATGCGGTCGTCCTCCTTCGTCAGCGTCAGGACTGTCTTGTGCACCCGCCGGTCGCCGGTCTTCGCCACCTCCTGGTAGGTCTCGCAGCGCCACGTCCCGTCCGGGATCTCTCGCAGGCGCGCCCGGAACCGCTCCTCCGCGTAGTCCATCTGCTTCTTCATCACCGCGTGGACGATCTCGGCGCCGTAGCGGCCGACCAGCTCGTGGATGCGCTCCTTCGCGACGTTGTTCGAGGCGATGTGCGCGCGCAGGTCGAGCCCGACGAGCGCGGGTGCGCGCGAGCGGCGCAGGTAGACGTCCTCGACGTCGCGGCGGATCTCCCCCGCCTCGACGATCTTGATCGGCGGGTAGGCCATCCCCTCGGCGAAGTGCTCCTCCGCGTCGACGCACCACGAGCCGATGTTGATACCGCCGACGTCGACGGCGTGGATCGTCGAGCCCGTCCAGCAGAACAGCTCGTCGCCGACGAAGACCGGCGAGAGTACGGCGACGTCCTGCGGATGGAGCGCCCCGACCCACGGATCGTTGCAGAGGAACATGTCGCCGGGGTGGATGCCGGGGTTCTCGCTCCGGTGCTCGACCGTCCACTTGACCATGAAGTCGACGTTCGCCGCGTGCGGCAGGTAGTAGGGGCCGATGTTGACGATGTCGCCGAGCTCGTCGCAGAGGACGACGTTGAAGTCGTTCGCGTCGGTCGCGACGGGCGATCCCGAGACCTTCTTCAGCGCCTGACCCTGCTCGTCGTTGATCTGCCAGAGCTTGTGCGCGACGACCTCGAGCGTGATCGGATCGACCTCGAGCCGCGGGTCGTGCTCGAAGATCTTCAGCGTCGGCGAGATCCGGTTGCGCTCCGGTCGGTGACCGTCGGAGTGGTACCGCTCCGAGCCGGGAATCTTGAGGATCGTCTTCGCCATCAGCGGCCTCCCGTGGTGACGCGGATGTTCCCGTAGCTGTCGACTGCCGCGCGCTGGCCGGGGTGGACGAGCGCCGTCGTCGACTCGAGGCGGATGACCGCCGGGCCGTCGAAGGCCGTCCCCGGAGGGAGGCTGCCGCGGTAGATCGCCGTCTCGACGGCGTCGTCGAGCTCGCGCCAGTGGAGCCGCTCGTGCGTCGGCTCCGGCGGCGGCTCGCCGGTTTCGTGCTCGGAGATCTCGGCGTCCTGGACGCGCGCGCTCGCGAGCACGCGGTAGGTGACGAGCTCGACGCCGGCTTCGCGGAAGCCGCTGCCGCGTCCGTAGAGCGTCTCGTACCGGCGTTCGAAGTCGTCGATGACCGCCTCGAGCGCGCCGGCGTCGAGGCGGCCGGCCGGGACCGGCGTGTCGACCTGGTGCACCTGGCCCTTGTAGCGGAGCTCGAACACGCGCTGCGTGGTGACGCTCTCGGGTGCGACGGCGCCCCGTGCGAGCTGCGAGACCGCCTCCTCCTCGAGCCGCTCGAAGTGCTCGTTGACGCGCTGCGGGTCGAACGGCGCGAGCGCGAGATCGGAGATCTGGGTCACGGTCTGCAGGTCCGAGACGGCGAGTCCGAAGGCAGAGAACGCCGAGGCGATGTTGCCGAGCGGGTAGACGATCTCCCGAACGCCGAGCTCGCGACCGAAGGCGCCGCCGTGGAGCGGGCCCGCGCCGCCGAACGCGTAGACGACGAAGTCGCGCGGGTCGTAGCCGCGTTCGATCGTCAGCTTGCGAATCAGGTCCGACATGTGCTGGTTCGCGATCTCGACGATCCCCGCCGCCGCCTCGGCAACGCTCATGCCCAGCGGCTCGGCCACCCGCTCGCGGATCGCGCGCTCCGCGAGCTCGCGGTCGAGGGCGATCTCGCCGCCGAGGAAGTAGCTCGGGTCGATGTAGCCGAGGACGACGTCGGCATCGGTGACGGTGGCCTCGGTGCCGCCGCGCCCGTAGCAGGCGGGGCCGGGGTCGGCACCGGCGCTCTGCGGCCCCACCCGTAGCCGGCCCAGGTCGACCCACGCGATCGAGCCGCCGCCGGCGCCGATCGAGACGATGTCGATCGTCGGCACGAGCAGCGTGTACTGGTTGACGTCGGTGGTGGAGGTGATGATCGGCTCGCCGTCGACGATCAGCGCGACGTCGAAGCTCGTCCCGCCGACGTCGGCGCAGATGATGTTCCGGTGACCGAGCTTCGAGCCGAGGTAGCGCGACGCGATCACGCCCCCTGCCGGGCCGGAGACGAGCGTGTTCACCGCGCGCTGCTCCGCGTCGTCGGCCCGCATCGCACCGCCGAGCGATTGCATGACGAACAGCGAGCTGCGGAGCCCTGCCTGCTGGAGGTCGCCCTCGAGCCGGTGCAGGTACGAGCTGAGGAGCGGCGCGAGGTACGCATTGACGGCCGTCGTCGCCGACCGCTCGTACTCGCGCATCGCCGGGACGATGTCGCTCGAGATCGAGACGTGCATCTCCGGCGCCTCCTCGAGCACGATCTCGCGCATGCGCTGCTCGTGCGTGCGGTTCTTGAACGACCAGAGGAAGCAGACGCCGATCGCCTCGACCCCGTCCGCGACGAGCTCGCGCACGGCCTGGCGCGCGCTCGCCTCGTTGAGCGGGACGACGACGCGCCCCTGGTAGTCGATCCGCTCGTGAACCTCCTTGATGCGCGTCTTCGGGACGATCGGCTGCGGCTTGTACGTCCGCGAGTACTGCTTGAGCTCGATCTCGGAGCGACCGGCGGAGCGGCCGATGATCCGCATCATCGGCAGCACGTCGCGGTGCCCGGCGGTCGTGACGAAGCCGATCTTGACGCCGGAGCCCGTGATCATCGCGTTCGTCGCCACGGTGGTGCCGTGGTAGAAGTAGTCGGCGTCGGCGAGGATGCGGCCGCCGTCCGCGGCGCCGACGACGTCGATGACGCCGCGCGAGAAGTCGGGCGGCGTCGACGGCCGTTTCGCCGTCGCCACCGTCCCGTCGTCGCGGACCTCGACGAGATCCGTGAACGTCCCGCCCGTGTCGACGCCGATCGTGCTCACCGGCTTCCTCCCGCCGTCCGGCCGCTGCCTGGAATGCGCAACCCTATGCCATGACTACGTATGCAGCGCCGCACGATGACACGCCGCCCGCTGCCTGTCAAGCCGGACACGCTCGTCCCGCTCCCTATAGTTGCGCCGTGCCCGTCGAGCGCCTGCCCGGCCCCGCCGGGGCGTCGTTCAGCTCGGCCGTCGCGGTCACGGGCGGCGGACGCCTCGTCCACGTGTCGGGCCAGCTTGCGCCGGGGGGCGATCTCGCGGCGCAGGCGGGGAGGTGCTTCGACCGGATCGAGTCGATCCTCGCCGAGGTCGGCGCCTCGCTTCGCGACGTCGTCTCGATCCGGGCCTACCTGACGAGCCTCGATGACTACGCCGACTACGCCCGCGTGCGCGCCGAGCGGTTCGGCGACGCGCTGCCGGCGAGCGCCGCAGTCCAGGTCGCCGGGCTCCTCGAGGGAGCGCTGGTCGAGATCGAGGCGGTGGCGTACGTCGAGCGCCGGCCGCGCTAGAGCGTCAGGTGCCGCTCGATGCTCTCTCTCGCGCCCGGCTGCCCGACGAGACCCTCCGCGACGATCGAGCCGCCGGTGAGGACGGCGAAGCGGTCAGCCGCGGCGAACGCGAACTCGAGGTTCTGCTCGACGAGGAACAGCGACGCGCCTCGCTCCTGCCGGTACGCCGTGAGCGCATCGACGAGCACCTGGCGCATCGACGGCTGCAGGCCTTCGCTGACCTCGTCGAGGAGCACGAGCTTCGGCTCCGGGAGCAGGGCGCGGCCGATCATCAGCAGCTTGCGCTCGCCGCCGCTCAGCGTCCCCGCCTTCTGCCTCAGGCGCTCTCCGAGGCGGGGGAAGAGCGTGACCACGCGCTGCTGCGCCGCGGCGTAGTCGCGGACGTGCAGCCCGCCGAGACGCAGGTTCTCGCCGACGGTGAGGTCGCTGAAGATCGGCTCCTCCTGGGGGACGTACGAGACGCCCAGCCGGACGATCCGATGCGTCGGCCAGCCGCTGACGTCCCGGCCGAGGACGTGGACGACGCCGGCGTGCCGATTGGCGATCCCGAGCAGCGACTTCAGCAGCGTCGTCTTGCCCATCCCGTTCTTGCCGAGCAGCGTGACGCATTCGCCGGCGTCGACCGCCACGCTCACGTCCCGGACGATGCGCACCTTGCCGTAGCCGGCGGTGAGGTTGCTGCACGCGAGCGTCACGACTTGACACCGAGATAGATCTCGCGGACGAGCGGCGACCCGACGACCTCCTCGACGGGGCCGACGACCTCGACGCGTCCCTGGTGCAGAACGGCGACGCGGTCGGTGATCGCCCGGACGAAGTCGAGGTCGTGCTCGACGAGCACGATCCCGATCCCGCGCGCCGCGAGCTCGCGGAGCAGCGGTCCGACGATCGACCGCTCCTCGTCGGTGAGGCCTGCCGTCGGCTCGTCGAGCAGGAGCACCTGCGGCTCGAGCGCGAGCGCCATCGACAGCTCGAGCGCCTGGCGCTTGCCGTGCGAGAGGTCGGAGACGCGGACGTCGACGACGTCCGCCAGCCCCGTTGCCGCGTCCAGCGTCGCGACCTCCTCGTTCAGCGGGATGTCGTGCGTCCGTCTCCACAACGACGGGATCGAGCCGCGCCGGCCGGCGATGAAGAGGCTGTCGCCGACGGTGTACGTCTCCATCAGGTTCGTGCCCTGGAAGGTGCGACCGACTCCACGCCGCGCGATGCGCGCGGGCGGCAGGCCGACGCTTCGCTGGCCGTCGAAGACGATCTCGCCGTCCGACAGCTCGCGCGAGTCGGTGACGACGTTGATCAGCGTCGACTTGCCGGCGCCGTTCGGGCCGATCACGCAGAGGATCTCGCCGCCTCGCACGTCCAGGTCGACCCCGCGGAGCACGTGCAGGCTCCCGAACGACTTGCGCAGGTTGACGAAGCGCGCCAGAGACGCGCCGTGCTCGGCCGCGCGCGCACGCCGGGGCTGCGTCCACTCCGTCGGCACCAGGCGTGTTCGCGGCTGCTCCGCCGGCAGGGCACGGCGGAGCAGCGGCCGCAGCGTCTTGGCGCCGTCCGTGATCGCCCCCCACAGCCCGCGTGGCAGGAAGATGACGATCGCGACGAAGAGGGCGCCGAGGACGAGCTGCCAGTACTCTGGCCAGCGGTCGCTGACGGTCGGCCCGACGAGGCCGATGATGATCGCGCCGACGACCGGCCCGATGATCGTGCCGCGGCCGCCGATCGAGACGATGATGAGCACGTTGGTCGCGACCGTCAGGCCCAGCAGGTCCGGGGAGGCGAAGTCGAGATACGACGCGTACGCCGCGCCCGCGAGCGCGGCGATCGCGGCCGACAGCGTGAAGACGGTCAGCTTCAGCCGCGGGACGTCGTAGCCGAGGTAGGCGAGTCGGCGCTCGTTGTCGCGCACGCCGATCAGAACGCGCCCGAAGTCGCTCCGCACGAGCACGAGCGCGAGCACGGTCAGGACGACGAGCGCGATGCCGCACAGCCAGTACCAGCTCGTGATCGGCCAGGACGTGAGGATGAAGCTGAGGCCGTTGTAGCCGCCGGTGTAGTCCGAGAGGGCGGTGAAGCTCGTCAGCGCCGCGAGGCGCGAGAGGACGAGCGCGAGCGAGAGCGTGATCACGGCGATGTAGATCGGGGTGACGCGGCTGTAGAACGCGACCCACCCGACGGCGAGCGCGAGGATGACCGCGCCGGCGACGCCGCCCGCGATGCCGATCGCGATCCCCTCCGTGCCGTGGCCGAGCTGCGTCGCCGAGACGCCGATGACGTAGCCGCCGACGCCGAAGAACGCGGAGTGGCCGAGGCTGAGGACGCCGGTGTAGCCCCAGAGGAGATCGAAGCTGATCGCGAAGATCGCGTAGATGAAGGACTGCACGAGCAGGTCTTCGTAGTGGGTCGAGACGAGCGACGGCGCGATCGCCATCGCGACGACACCGACGCCGAGCAGGCCGAGCTTCGGCGCGAGCGACCGGGCCGCGACGAGGCGGCCGAGGCGGAGGCGCGCCGCGTCGGCGGTCACCGCACCGCGTCCTCGGGCGGCGTCGGTAGATCTCGCCCGCTGCGAGGGCGGAGAGCGCCGTCACGCCCCGGCAACGCGAGCGCGCTGAAGCCCTGCGGCAGCACGCGCAGCGTGATCGCCGTCAACACGATGATCGTCACGCTGCCGACGATCGGCGTCGTCAAGAACGTGACCCAGCTCTCGGCCGCGCCGAAGAGCAGCGCTGCGAGCAAGAGCCCGCCGACGGAGCTGTACGCGACCATCACGACCATGAACGCGTCGACGAGATAGTCCTGGCCCATGTTCGGCTGCACCGACCCGATCGGCGCCACGAGCGCGCCGGCGACGCCGGCGAGGCCGGCGCCGACCATGAACGTCCAGCGGCGCACGGCGCGGCTGTCGATCCCGTGCGTCGCGGCGAGCGTCTCGTTCGCGATCACCGCGCGCGCGACGAGGCCGAGCCGCGTCTTGTTGGTCACGAACCACAGCGACGCGAAGAGAGCGGCGGCGAAGATGACGAGGAAGAGCCGGTAGCTCGAGTAGCGGTCGAAGCCGAGATTCCACTCGCCGGAGAGCGGCGTGCCGACGTACTTGTTCTCGCGTCCGAAGACGATGCTGACGACGGCGATCAAGATCAGGCCGAGCCCGATCGTGGCGAGGATCGTGTCCCAGGGCCGACCGTAGAGGCGGCGGATCAGCACCACCTCGACGACGAAGCCGAGGGCGACGCCGACGGCGAAACCGATCGGAATCGCGAGCCACGAGCTCAGGTGGTGCGCCGCCACCTCGGCACCGGCGTACGCGCCGACCATGATCAACGACCCGTGGGCGAAGTTGATGATGTTCATCAGGCCGAAGATCACCGCCAGCCCCGAGGCGAGGATGAAGAGCAGCGCGCCTTGCGAGAGCATGTTCAGGGCCTGATCGGCGTTGATGACGACTGCGAGCATCGGCTCCTTTCGGCGGGGTGGAGCCCGCGCAGAACAGGCTCCACCCCTCTAGTCGACGGCTACGCCCAGGCCGAGGCCGGGCACTGGTCGGCCGGCGCGATCACACCGAAATTCTTGACGAAGTCCGTGTAGTAGCTCCCGTTTCCCGCTCGCGCGAGGATGTCCGGCAGCGCGATGTGGTGGTTCGGCAGGAACTGCACCCACCCGCGCGGGCCGAAGAACTTCACCTTGGTCATCGCCGCGTTCACCTTGTCGAGATCGAACGAGCCGGCCTTGCGCGCGGCCAGCGCCCAGAGCCAGATCGCCTCGTAGCCCTCTTCGGAGAGCGAGGTCGGGACGGCGACGTGGCCGTCGTACTTCGCCTTCAGCTTCTTCAGGAACGCCGTGTTGCCGGGCGTCTTCCCGTTCGCGTAGTAGTCGTACGCGCCCCACGCGCCGGCGGCCGCGCCGCCCGCCGCTCCGAGCGTCTGCTCGTCCATCGCGAACGCGATCACGCGGTCGTTGGAGCCGCCCGCGGCGTGCCACTGCTTGAAGAAGTTGATCAGGCTGCCGCCGACGAGGTTGACGACGATCGCGCTGCCCTTCGGCAGCGCCTTCAGCTTCGTCACGATCGAGCTGAAGTCGGTCTGCGTGAGCGGCGCGTACTCCTGGCCGAGGACCTTGCCGCCGTTCTGGGTGATCGCGACGGAGATGTGCTTGTTCATCGTGCGCGGCCACTTGTAGTCGCTCCCGATCAGGTACCACTGCTTCCAGCCCTTCGTCTGCACGAGGTACTGGATCGGCTTCGGCACGAGGTTGTTCGGGACCTGTCCGGTCGCCCAGAAGTTCTTGTGGCAGACCGTGTCGGTGCCGCTCTGGAGCGGGCCGCCCTCGTACGACCACGCGTAGATGAACGGGATGTTCGCCTGCGTCGCGAACGGCAGCGCCGCGTCGCGGTCGGCGACGATGTCCTCGACGAACTCCATCTTCACGCCCTCCGAGAGCGCGAGCCGGCGCGACTGCGTCGCCGCCTGGGCAGGCGTCGTGTTGCTGTCGGCGGTGACGAGCTGGACCTTGTCGCCGTTGACGCCGCCGCTCGCGTTGATCTCGTCGACGGCCATCTGCGTCACCTGCTTGATCGACGGGTAGTACACGCTCGCCGGGCCGGTGACCGACGTGATCAGCCCGATCTTGACCGTCCCCGCGCGAGCGGCCGCGCCGGCGTACGGCGCGGCCGCCGCGACGGCCGCCGCGGCGGCAACGAAGACGACGATCGCCGCCGCCCAGAGGCGCCGCGATCGCTCCCTCAATGCACCCATGCGTTTCTCCTCCTGTGCTGACGAGCGGTTGACTGACGGATGTTGCTCACGAGACGACCGTCTCGACGAACCGATAGCTGTCGCCCTCGAACAGGGCGAGCCCCTTCGTCGAGATGCGGAGCCGCGGGATCGTGAGCAGCGTGACGAACTCGAGGTTGATCTGCGGCGTGCGGAGCTCGCAGCCGAGCGACCGCCAGGCCGAGATCAGACGCGCGATCCGGTCGCGCGACTCGCGGTAGCCGAGGTCGGAGACGATGCCGTTCAGCGGCGTCGGGAAGTCGGCCTCGACGCGGCCGTCGCGGACGGCGACGAAGCCGCCGCGGAGGTCGACGATCGCGTTCGCCGCCGCGGCGAGGTCGTCGTCGCTCGCCCCGACGACGACGACGTTCTGGTTGAAGACGTTGGCGCTGGTGCCGATCGCGCCGGCGTGCAGACCGAAGCCGCGGACGAAGCCGACGCCGATCTCGCCGGTGCCGAGCACGCGGTCGACCATCGCGATCTTGTCGATCCCGCGCTCCGGGTCGGCCTGCACCGCTCCGTCGGCGACGCGCAGCGTCTCGATCGCCTCGTCGCACTCGAGCGAGCCGTCCCGGACGGCGATCACCCGCACTTTCGCCGTGCCGCTCTCGCCCGGCGCCGGCACCCGGAAGTCCGACGGGGCGAGGCGGCGGGGCACCTTCATCGTCTCGTAGAGCCACGGCGGGTACTGCGGCTGCCGCGCCTCCCAGAGGAGCTCGCCGTCCTCGACGACCACCTCGCCGTTCGCGACGACGCGGCGGATCGCGAAGTCCTCCAGCTCGTCGACGAAGACGACGTCTGCGTAGCGGCCGGCCGCGATCACGCCGACGTCGTGGCTGACGCGCAGGTGCTCGGCCGGCTGGATCGTCGAGAGCTGGACCGCCTGCATCGGCGTGAGGCCGTTGCGGATCGCGACGCGAATGCACTCGTCCTGCTGGCCGACGTCGAACATCGCCTCGGTCGTGACCACGTCCGGGCAGAGCAGGAACGCGCGCGACTCGAGCCCGTCGGCGGTGATCGCCTGCGCGACCGCGCGCACGTCGGAACAGCTCGCGCCCTCGCGGATCAGCGCCACGAGCCCGAGCTCCGCCTGCCGGCGCGCCTCGTCGCGCGCGACGAGCTCGTGGTTGTTGGCGACGCCGGCGGCGAGGTAGGCGTTGACGGCGCGCTCGCTCGGCAGACCGGCGCCGTGGCCGCTGACCACGGCACGCTTGCGCAACGCGGCCTCGAGGAACGCGAGCAGCTCGTGGTCGCGGCGCTCGGGCTCGAGCAGGAGCTCGTAGCCCGTCTCCTCGACCCCGACCGTCTCGTCCCACGAGAGCATCTCGTGCAGGTCGCCGATCGTCGGCGCGTTCGGCGAGACGGGAATGCCGAGGAACCGGTTCTGCGAGTAGCACAGCGTCGGCACGACGAAGAGCGGCTTCACCGGGGTCGCCTTCAGCTCGTCGAGGAAGAACCGCACCGAGCGGACGCCGGTCAGGATCGCGTGGCCGTAGAAGCCGTCGCAGACGGCGGTCGTCCCGTGCAGCAGGTTCGCGGCCGCGAACACGGTCGAGTTCGTGTAGGTGTGCCACTGGTGCAGGTGCGGGTCGACGAGGCCGGGGACGAGGAACTGCCCGTCGGCCTCGAGCACGCGCGTCGCGTCGCCGCGCGTGTAGTCGACGTCGCCGACCGCGGCGACGCGGCCGTCCTTGATCGCGACGCCCTCCTCCCGGACCGTGCCCGTGTGCACGTCGACGAGCCGGCCGCCGACGATGACGGCGTCGGCCGGCGCGTAGCCCATCGCGACGTCGATCAGCGGAGCGCGGGAACCAGTCACGACCGCGCCTCGACCACGATCTCGATCTCGACCGGGATGTTGCCCGGAAGGACGCTCGTGCCGATGGCGGCGCGCGCGTGCACGCCGCGCTCGCCGAAGACCTCCTCGAGCAGCTCGGAGGCGCCGTCGACGACCGCGGAGGTGGAGCTGAACCCCGGCGCGCAGTTGACGAAAGCGAGCATCTTCACGATCCGGCCGACGCGTTCGAGGTCGCCCAGCTCGGCGCGGAGGCTGGCGAGACAGGAGACGATGCACAGCCGCGCCGCCTCCTGACCCTCCTCGAGCGTCAGCTCGCCGCCGACCTGTCCGCGCACGGCGGTCTCGCCTTCGGCGGTGAACGGGCCGTGCCCGGCGGTGTAGACGAGGTCGCCGGTGCGGACCGCGCGAACGTAGCGGCCGAGCGGCGGCGGCGGCGCGAGCAGCCGGTAGCCTCGCTCGGCGAGCCGTGCCTCGGCCGTCACGACCTGCCTCCGGTCGCGGCGAGCTGCGCGCCCTCGGGTCGCGCGACGCGCTGCTTCCACGCCTCGACGACAGCCACGTTGAAGACGTCGTGGACCCTGAAGCGGCCGGTGAAGATGTTGACGAAGCGCCATGCCAGCAGCGGGTCGAGGCCGGCATCGCGCACGAGGCCGGCGAAGTCGTCCGGCTCGATTCCCGCCGCGCGGCGGTTGATCATCAGGTCGAACTTGGGGACGAGGTCCTGGTCGCGGTAGGCGTGGTACTCGGCGAGCGCCGCGTCGAGATCGCCGCCGAGGCCGGCGGCGAGCTGCGTCGCGAGCAGCTTGGCGCTGCGGACGGCGTCGCCGATCCCCTGTCCGAAGATCGGGTCCTTGTGCTGACCCGCGTCGCCGAGGAGCGCCCAGCCGCGACCAACCGGAACCCGTAGGAAGTTGACGAGGTCGCCGCGACCGCGCACGGGTGCGATGCGTTCTGCGTTCGCGAGTAGCGGCGCGACCCGCGGGTCGGCACGCATCCGCTCCTCGAACAGGCGGACGTGGTCGCGCCGAAAGGCGTCGTACTCCGCCTGGGGCGTGTAGACGACCCCCATCCAGATCCCGTCGTCGCACGGGATCAGCATCACGGTGCCGTGAGCTTCGACGCTCTCCCAGATCGGGAACGTCGGCGGGTCGACTGGCACGACGTCTCGGTAGTAGGTGTAGAAGGGAAAGTTCTGCGGCGGCACGACGTTGTAGTACGGGGCGCGCACGGAGTCGCCCACGAACGACGACCGGCCGTCGGCGCCGACGACGACCGCGGCGAGCGCCGACTGCAACGGGCCGCGACCGCCGTCGCTCCGGTAGCGGACGCCGCAGACGCGGTCGCCGTGCCACGTGAGCTCCGTTACCTTCGCCCCCTCGACGGCGCTGACGCCCTTCGTCTTCGCCGCGTTATCGAAGAGCGCCGCGTCGAGCTTGATCCGGCGCAGGCAGCGCGCGACGTCGTGGCCGCCGACCGACGCGATGCGAACGCGGAGGTTGCTGCTCGGCGGCAGCCGCTGCCAGTCGATCCACTCCATCGGCACGGCGCCGATCGCCAGGATCTGCGGCCAGGCTCCCGCTTCTTCCCAGACGCCGAAGCTGTCGCCGAAGATGAGGTGCGTCGAGAGCGTGTCGGAAGGGAAACGCGTCTGGTCGAGCAGGAGCACGTCGAGCCCGGCCCGGCCGAGCAGCGCCGCGAGCGTCGAACCGGCGACGCGGGCGCCGACGATGACGACGTCGAAGCGCTCCACCGGCCTCCGCTGCCGCAGCCTCGTCGGGTTCGCTCAGGCGCCGCCGTCGAGGAGCTCGACCGCGATGAACCGAAGCCGCGAGTCGCCGGCGTTCTCGAGGTCGTGAACGAGTTGCTCGCCGGGCTTGATCTCGAGGAAGTCGACGTCGCCGACCGCGAAGTCGTACGTCTCGAGCTCGCCCGTCGGGAACCGCTGGTTGCCGCGCGCACCCTCCGTGCAGACCCAGAAGTAGGTGCGCTTGTGGCAGTGGAACGGCACCCGCTCGCCGGGGGCGAGGTCGATGCCCCAGACGCGGATGCGGTCGTTCTCGAACCAGACCTCGTGCCCGACCTTCGTGTTCTCGGCGGCGACCGCCAGCTCGTCGGCGTAGTCGTCGAGTGCGAACCGTCTCCGATCGACCGTCGTGCTCATCCGAACCCCTCCCTTGGAATGCGTATGCACAGGAAGATGAATCCGTGTGCAGCCCAGGCGCAGGCTGCCACACGCGGCCGCACGGCGTCAAGCCGCGGGTGGCCGCTCAGGCGCCGAGGTCGAGCTCGATTCCGAGGCCGCGCTCGCGCGCCACGTCGAGCAGGAGCGACGCGGCCGCCACGTCCTGGATCGCGGTTCCCGTCGCGTCGAACACGAACGTCTCCTCCGCGTTCGTTCGGCCTGCGACCAGACCGGCGACGAGCTCGCCGAGCTCGGCGTGCACGTCCTCGCGCCCGATCAGGCCGAGGGCGAGGGCGTGCTGGAGCTCGCCCTGCTCGGCCGCCTGCTCGAGGACGTCCACCACGACCTTCGACTGCGCGAGGATCGCCGGGTCGAGCTCCTGCTTCCCCGGGCCGTCGGCGCCGAGCGCGACGACGAGCCGACCGGGGCCGATGTCGGCCGCCGAGAGGATCGGCGCGGTCGCCGGCGTGACCGTGACGACGACGTCGCTCGTCGCCGCAGCCGCTCCCGGGTCGCTGACGACCTCGGCCTCGATTCCCAGGGAGCGCGCCTCTCCGGCGACGCCCTCGGCACGCTCGCGGACGAGGTCGTAGACCGCCAGCTCGGCGACGAGCCCCGTCGCGGCCAGCGCCTCCACCTGCCCGCGCGCCTGGCGACCGGCGCCGACGAGCAGCGCTCGGCGTGCGTCCGCCCGCGCGAGCAGCCGCACGACGAGCGCCGTCACCGCCGCCGTGCGGATCCCGGTCACCACCGTCGAGTCGAGGAGCGCGAGCGGCCGTCCGTCGGCGGCGTCGAAGAGCAGCACGGCACCGTTCAGCCGCTGGCTCCCGCCCGGCTGCGGCGGTGGAAAGCGACCGTTGATCTTGACGCCGAAGGTCGCGTCGCGCCCGTCGGGTGCGAGGCCGCCCGCGGTGACGTGGAAGGCGCCCCCGCCGACGGCCGGCACGTGGAGGCGTCGCGCGGCGAGCGAACGGCCCTCGCCGTGCAGCCGGAAGGCACGCTCGACCGCCGCGATGCAGTCGGCGAGCGCGATCGCCCCTTGCGTATCGCCACGCGTCAGGATCCGCACCGCGGCGATGCTAGTCGGCGCCGGCCCGCGGAGCCGCGCCGACGCGTGTCGGTTGTGGCGAACCGCCGACGGAATTAGCATTGCCGTCCTGCTCACGCGCCGGATCGCCGGCGCTGCGGCGGAGGAAGATCGAGTAACGGCGTTCGCAACGTGGCTTGTGGGAGACTCGTCGAAGAGTGCGGGCGGCCGTCGACGTTGCTCCGTCGAACGATGTTCACGGGTCGCAGGAGCTCGATGAGAAGGCTGGGATACCGGATCGCTAAGGAGGACAGATGTTTCAGGGGAAGCTGGAGGGACGGGGCGTGAGGACGGCCGTCCAGGTCTTCGGCGGAGTTCTGGCCGGTGCCGTCGTCGCCGTCGTGATCGCCGGGACGACCGCCGCCGCACCGCTCAGGGCTTCGGACGCGAACACGCTCGTCTACGCCGTCACCGATACGCCGCCGGACATCGACCCGAACAGCTCGGCCGAGTTCGTCGAATCGGAGTTGTTCACGAACACGATGAGCCGCCTGTTCGACTACAAGACGGTCAAACGTCCGGACGGCACCTACGTGATGCAGAGCGCCGGCTACATGCCGGTCGTGCCGGGGCTGGCGACGAGCTGGACCGTCTCGAAGGACAAGAAGACGATCACCGTCAACCTGCGCAGGGGCGTCAAGAACTACCTCGGCCACACCTTCACCGCCGCGGACGTGGCGTACACGTTCGACCGCCTGCTCGCGCTGAAGGGCACCGGCACGTTCTATCTGCACTCGATCGGTATCGAGAAACCGTCGAACATCGACGTCGTCAACCCGTACAAGATCGTCTTCAAGCTCGCGTTTCCGGCGGAGCTCTTCTTCAAGATGTGCGCGATCCCGCACCTCGGGATCATGGACTCGGTCGTGTTCAAGTCGCACGCCACGAAGAGCGATCCGTGGGCGACGCAGTGGGCACACACGAACAACGTCGGCTGGGGCCCGTACTACATCGTCCAGAACGAGCAGGGCGTGCAGGTCGTGCTCAAGGCCGACCCGAACTACTGGGGGCCGAAGCCGCAGATCCAGAACGTGATCGAGAAATCGGTGCCCGACTCGTCGAATCGCCTCGCGCTCTTGAAGGGCGGCTCCGTCGACATCGTCGCCTACCTCCAGCCGCGCGAGCGGCTGTCGCTCAAGAGCGACCCGAACGTGAAGGTCGTCGGCTTCGCCCCGGCGCAGACGCACTCGATTCTCTACATGACGACGACGAAGAAGCCGTTCGACAACAAGCTCGTCCGGCAGGCGGTGTGCTACGCGTTGCCGTACGACCAGATCGTGAAGACGATCGGCCTCGGCACTGCGCGGCAGCAGAAGAGCCCGCTGCCGGCGAACTACGAGTTCTACGCGCCGCAGCTCGATCCGTACCGCTACGACGTGACGAAGGCAAAGGCGCTGCTGAAGCAGGCCGGCTACCCGAACGGCTTCTCGACGAGCATCGGCTTCTCGAACGACGACCCGACCGTCGAGCAGCAGGCGTCGATCGTGCAGAACGCGCTCGCCCAGGTCGGCATCAAGGCGGTGCTGAACAAGCAGCCGCTCGCGACCTACTCGCAGAACTGGCTCGGCGCCAAGTACCAGATGGGGATGATGTACGAGGGCGCGTTCATCCCCGACTTCACCTACGCGCTCCACCTCTGGTACTTCGGCCCGAAGACGCAGAACTTCCTCGACTTCACCGAGTACGACAACCCGAAGGTCGACGCCTGGCTCAACCAGGCGAACCACACGTTCGACCAGGCGACGCGAAAGCAGCTCGCCTATTCGATCCAGAAGCAGATCCTCGCCGACGCGCCGATCTGCTACCTGGTCGAGCCGGGCGTCTACTTCCCGGCGCAGAAGAACATCGGCGGGATCAACTACTACACCTACTCGGCGCTCCACTTCAACCTGCTGACGAAGAGCTAATCGGGAGGAACGATTCGCCGGGCGGTCGGCGGGCGGCCTGCGCCGCATCGCCGCCCGTCCGGCGTCACGGACGCGTCCGACACGATGAGAGTCTTCTGGTACACCGCCCGCCGCCTGCTGTACGTGATTCCGCAGGTGATCGGGATCTCGCTCGTCACGTTCGTCGTCGTGCGCCTGCTGCCTTCGAACCCGGCCTACGCGCTCGCGGGTCCCGCGGCGACGCAGGAGACGATCGACACGATCGAGAAGCGGCTGGGGCTCAATCAGCCGATCTGGGTCCAGTACGGCAAGTACGTGCGCGACCTGGCGCACGGCGATCTCGGCTCCTCGTTCGTGAGCGGCCGCTCGGTGCTGAGCGACATCGGCCAGCGGCTGCCCGCGACCCTGGAGCTCCTCGTGCTCGGCCTCTTCTTCGCGTTCCTGATCGGCGTCCCGCTCGGCGTGCTCAGCGCCCTCGGCCGGGGTCGGCGCATCGCCGGCCGCGCCTCGCTCGGCTACGGCCTGCTCGCCGGCGCGATCCCCGACTTCTGGCTCGGCCTCATCCTCGTCTACGTCCTCTACACGAAGCTGAAGGTCGCGCCCGCGCCGCTCGGCCAGCTGAGCCCCTCGGTGCCCACGCCGCGGCACGTCACCGGCGCCGTCGCGCTCGACGCGCTGATCACGGGCAACTGGGTCGCCTTCAAGTCCGCGCTCGGGCACCTCGTCCTGCCGCTGATCACGCTCGTGTTCGTCTACATGGCGCCGATCGTCAAGTACACGCGCTCGAGCGTCGAGGACGTCTACTACGGCAGCGAGTTCATCCAGCAGTATCGGGTGAACGGGCTCTCGCACCGGGCGATCGTGATGCGCGCGCTGCGCAACGGGCTGCCGCCGGTGATCACGATCGTCGGCGTCCTGTTCGGGTTCCTCCTCGGCGGGCTCGTCCTGATCGAGCAGGTGTTCGCCTGGGGCGGGTTCGGACAGTACGCGGTCCAGGCGATCACGAACTCCGACTTCTCGGCCGTCGAGGGCTTCGTCGTCGTCGCCGCCATCTTCAACCTGATCGTCTACCTGATCGTCGACCTGCTCTACTTCGTCGTCGATCCGCGGCTGCGAGCGGGGGTGACGTGAGCACGGACACGGGCCCGACCGCGTCGGGGCAGGTGGTCGAGCAGGAGGTCGGCCATGTCGACAGCGCCCTCGGGGCGCCGCTGACGGTCGCCGTCCAGCGCGGCGAGCTCACCCAGTTCGTCGGCTTCGCACGCACGAACCGGCCGTTCATCGTCGGCCTCGTGATCGTCGCGATCTCGATCTTCCTGATGGCGGTCGGGCCGCTGATCGGCACGCGGAACCCGACGACGGAGGACTTCAACGCGATCCTCTCCGGGCCGACCGGGGCACACTGGTTCGGGACCGACCAGAACGGGCGCGACGTCTTCTCCCGCGTGCTCGCAGCGCCGCGGATCGACGTCTACATCGCGCTCGTCTCGACGTTCTTCGCGATGGCGCTCGGCATCCCGCTCGGCGTCCTCGCCACCGGCGCGAGCCGTCTCGGCGAGCTGGCCGGTGAATGGCTGTTGCGGGCGATGGACGTGATCCAGGCGTTCCCCGTCTTCATCCTCGCGCTCGCGCTCGTCGCCGCCTTCGGGCCGAGCGCCCTGAACGTGATCATCGCGCTGACGATCCTCCAGTTCCCGGTCTTCCTGCGTCTCACCCGCGGCGCCGCGCTCGCAGCCCGCGGGCGCACGTACGTCGAGGCGGGGCGGCTCAGCGGCGCGGGAACGCTCTCGGTCATGTTCCGGCACGTGCTCCCGAACTCGATCGCGCCCGCGCTCGTCGGCGCGTCGGTCGCCGTCGCGCAGGCGATCCTCATCACCGCGGGTCTCTCGTTCGTCGGCGCCGGGATCCGGCCGCCGACTCCCGAATGGGGGTCGATGATCTCCGACGGCGCCCAGAGCCTGATCACCGGGCAATGGTGGCCGTCCGTCTTCCCCGGTGTCGCTCTCGGCGTCGTCGTCCTCGGCTACGCGCTGGTCGGCGACGGCCTCCGCCTCTACCTGGACCCGTCGAGGCGGCGATGACGGCGCAGCTGCTCGAGGTCGAGGGCCTGACGACGGAATTCGAGTCCTCGCGGCGCGGTCGCGTCACCAGCCTCGCCGAGATCGACATCGCGCTCGCCGAGGGCGAGATCCTCGGCGTCGTCGGCGAGAGCGGCGCCGGCAAGTCGGTGCTGCTGCGGACGATCCTCGGCGTCCTGCACCCGAACGAGCGGATCGCCGCCGGGACGATCCGGTTCCACGGCGAGCCGCTGCCGATCAGCGAAGACGACGCGATGCAGGAGCGTCGCGGCGCGACGATCTCGCTGATCGAGTCCGGGCAGCGGGCGCGTCTCGACCCGGTGCGCCGGATCGGCGACCAGTTGCTCGACGTGATGAACGCGCACGACCGCGTCGTCAGAGAGCGACGTCACGAACGGGCGGAGGAGCTGCTGCGACTCGTCGGCATCCCGGACGCGCAGCACCAGCTGCGCTCCTACCCGCATGAGTTGTCGGGCGGCATGTGCCAGCGCGTCGTGATCGCGCTCGCGCTCGCGAACTCGCCGGAGCTGCTGATGGCGGACGAGCCGACGGCCGGCCTCGACGTCACGATCCAGACGCAGATCCTCGACCTGTTCCGGTCGCTCGTCCGCGAGACCGGCGCGGCGAGCATCCTCGCCACCCGCGACCTCGCCCAGGTCGCCCACTACTGCGATCGCGTCGTCGTCCTCCGCGCCGGCCGCATCGTCGACCAGGCGCCCGTCCGCCGGTTCTTCGCCAGGCCCGCGACCGACTACGGCGCCTTCCTGCTTCGCGCCGCCCACGCCGCCCGCGGGGAGGAGATCGCCCGAGCGGAGAGCCCGACCGCGCCGGCCCGGCGCGATCGCGCCCGCCCTGCCGCGGATGCCGAGCCGCTGCTCGACGTGCGCGGCCTCGTCAAGCACTACCGGACGCAGCGGCACGTCGTCCACGCCGTCAACGGCATCTCCTTCTCGCTCCGGCCGGGCGAGACGCTCGCGCTCGTCGGCGAGAGCGGCTCGGGCAAGACGACCGTCGGCCGCTGCATCGCCGGGCTCATCCGCCCGACGGAGGGCGAGATCCGCCTGCTCGGACGCGACGTCGGGCACGTCTCGACGCGGCGCCGGTCGCAGCAGGCGGGGCTGGAGACGCAGGTGGTCTTCCAGGAGCCGCGCGAGAGCCTCAATCCGCGCTGGAAGCTCGGCGCGAGCGTCGAGGAGCCGCTGCGCCACCAGAAGCAGCTCGACCGGAGGCAGCGCGCCCGGCGCGTGCTCGAGCTGCTCGAGCTCGTCGGGCTCGGCGGCGAGTTGGCGGACTCCTACCCGCACCAGACGAGCGCCGGCGTCCAGCAGCGGGTCGCGATTGCGCGCGCGATCGCCGTCAACCCGAAGCTCGTCGTCCTCGACGAGCCGACGTCGGCGCTCGACATGTCGGTCAAGGCGCAGGTGATCGACCTGCTGATCCGGCTGCAGGACCGACTCGGCCTCTCGTACCTCTTCATCTCGCACGACATGACGGCGGTCCGGATGATCGCGCACCGGATCGCGATCATGTACCTCGGCCGGATCATGCTCCACGGTCCCGCGGACGACGTGTTCGCGCAGCAGACCAATCCGTACGGACGCGCGCTCCTCTCCTCGGTCCTCTATCCGGACCCGGAGCAGGAGCGCTCTCTCTTCCGTCTCGAGGGAGAGATCCCGAGCGCGATCGAGCTGCCGCCGGGCTGTCCGCTCGCGACGCGCTGTCCGCTCGCCCAGCCGCGCTGCAACGACGCGCCGCCCCCGCTCGAGCCGGTTGCCGGCTTCGCCCAGCTGAGCGCCTGCGTCCGCAACTCCGAGATCGTGCAGGCGGGCGGGCCGGATGCGCTCGCGCGCCGCGAGGGGCGGCTGCCCGAGCGTGACGAGCCCGTCGCCGCGGGCTGATGGCGACCGAGCTCGCGTTCTCGACGGCGCTCGAGCTCCGCGAGGCCTACCGCAGCCTGAGGCTGTCGCCGGTCGAGGTGATCGACGCCCTCGCTGCGCGCGTCGAGGCGCTCGACCCGCTGCTCGGCGCCTTCTACACGCTCACGTTGGAGACGGCGCGCGCCGAGGCGTCTGCCGCCGAGCGGGCGTGGGCGCGCCGCGAAGCACGGCCGCTGGAGGGGATCCCGTTCGGGGTGAAGGATCTCTTCGACACCGCCGGTGTGCGCACGACCTACGGCTCGCCGATGTACGACGCGCACGTGCCGCAGCGCGACGCGCGCGCGGTCGCGCGCGCACGCGCTGCGGGCGCGATCCTCGTTGGCAAGACGGCGACGGACGAGTTCGCCTACGGAATCGCCGGAGTCAACCCGCACTACGGCCCGGCGCGGAATCCGTGGTCGTCCGACCGCGTCTCCGGCGGCTCGAGCAGCGGCTCCGCCGTCGCCGTCGCGGCAGGGCTCGTGCCGCTCGCGCTCGGCAGCGACACGGGCGGCTCGATCCGCGCCCCCTCGTCGTTCTGCGGCGTCGTCGGCCTCAAGGGCACGTGGGACGCGATCTCGCTCGAGGGGATGTGGCCGATGGGACGCAGCCTCGACCACGTCGGCCCGATGGCGCGCACGCCTGCCGACGCGGCGCTCTTCCACGCCGTCCTGGCGGAGGGCTCGCGCGGAGGGCCGGTCGCGCGCGCGCTCGCGGAGCCGCTGCGACCTGCTCCCTCCGGCACGCGGGTCGGCGTCTGCCGAGACCTGACGCTGATCCCGCCCACCGACGCCGTCCGCTCGATCCTCGACGCAGCGGTCACCGCCCTTGCCGACAGCGGCTGCGAGGTGCGCGAGGTCGTCTTCCCGGAGGCGGCGGAGGTGATCCGCGTCTTCGTACCGATCCGCGACGCGGAGACGCTCTCGGCCCATCGGGCCGCCGGCCTCTTCCCGGCACGGCGCGCCGACTATTCCGAGCTGACCTACACGCGCCTCGCGGCCGCCGAGGCGGTCGACCTGGACGCGTACCTGGCGGCGTCGCGCGACCGTCGTCGGCTGGCGGAGGCGTTCGCGGCGCTCTTCGAGGACGTCGACGTCCTCGTCCTGCCGACGATGACGGCGGTGCCGCCGCGCATCGACGACGACCAGCCGGATCTCGCGGCGTGGGACGCGATCGGCTTGCACATG
>Ga0070741_10005909_pt1 | contig 26703 bp, 12 predicted proteins | sample Coa_R1_4_FD_66440 | JGI IMG/M metagenome (GOLD analysis project Ga0070741, IMG submission 66440) | Surface soil microbial communities from Centralia Pennsylvania, which are recovering from an underground coalmine fire - Coalmine... | ecosystem: Environmental > Terrestrial > Soil > Unclassified ... | reverse complement strand
GGCCTATGATGTGGACAAGCGGCCGGTGTACGTTACCAAAGACGCGAAGGGTAAACCCGTGTTGGATTTGTTCGCCTGAAGTGCTCAGAAGCCGTACCCCGAGACCGGCAGGCCGGATATCGATACCAAATAGCGATCCTGCAAGCCGAACTGTCATTGACCCAGGTTCTCGATCGTCCCGTCAGTGGGAGGATCTTCTTCGAGGATGTGATTCGGGAAAACCTGGATATCGGCCGGCCCAAACAGGTGCAACTGATTTTCGATCGAGGGGTGACCAAAGCGACGCCTGGCAGCTTTCGCACCCGCATCATAACGATGGCGTGATTCCCTCCCTGCACATCGACTATAAGGGGACCCGCATCAAGCAGTACCACAAGGCAGGTCAGGCGCTGCGCACCGAGACGACCATTAACAATACCCGCGATTTCTATATCGGCAAGACCCTGTGCAACTTGCCCGCGCACGCCAATCGGCTTCCAAGCCAACCGTCGCCTTCTCCAAACGCAACGCATCACGCATGACTGCATTCTCGCCGAAGAGACCTTCCAGCAACTCAATCGTCCGCGTATCGTGAATGAGCAACCGGCTTCGGCTCTCCGCTTCGCCAACCCGATGGTACAGGCTATCTGGAATGCTCTCCTGCTTTTCGATCTGCTGCCGACCGGATTTTGCAACCGCGACCTGCGCACCAACCTGGCCGCATTGCTCGGCCAACCCGTCCACCACTTCACCCCAGGCCGTATGACCTATCAATTACGGCGGCCCCGGCTGCATGGTCTAATCGAGCGGATTCCAAAGACGCACCGGTACCGGCTTACTCCCTTCGGATTTCGTGTTGCCGTCTTCTGCACCCGTACTTACGCGAGAATCTTGCGCCCCGGGCTGGGGCTGGTGCTACCCACTGCGTCTTCGGCGCCTACGCTACTGCGGCGCAGCTTCGATAAACTCGAACAGGAGGTTAACTCTCGGGTGGAGCAAGCCAGATTGGCAGCCTGAAACTTGACTCAAATACATCAAGTTTTTCCCCTTAAGGGCTCTAGTCCTGCTGGCATGTATCTCAGAGCTTTTCACGGGCTGTGATAATATTTAACGGATTTATCAAAGCAGATATGCAACGACGCGCAAGCATTCTTTGGACTCTCCTTCTGGCCTATACCCTTCCGGTCGCGGCCCAAATCACGACTGCGTCGCTCCAGGGCTTCGTTCGCGATAGCTCAGGTGCCGTAATTCCAGGCGCCCAGGTACGGGTTGTGGACACAGACACGAGCGTCGCGACTGCGGTCGTGACTGGTAACAATGGACGGTTCCTGGCAGCGTCGCTCCAGCCGGGCCGCTACGAGGTGATCGTGGAGGCCCCGGGGTTTAAGCGACTTCAACGCCAAGGAATTGTTTTAGACGTGAACCAGGCCTTGGAATTGGATCTCACATTGGCGCTCGGCGAGACCACAGAAACGATAGAAGTGTCGGGGCGCGGAACGTTGCTCGACAGTACCACTTCGGAGATGGGGCAAATTGTGGATAGCCGCAGCATATTGAACTTACCTTTGAATCAGCGAAACCCGTGGTCGCTGGTGTTCCTGGCGCCGGGCGTGGCCGGGAGTGCGGGAGACACGGTTTACAGCGTTGCCATCTCGATTAATGGTGGAAGGCCTGGAACCACTAATTTGATGATCGACGGCATTCCGTCAACGACGCCAAACGTCAATAGCGGCAATTTGGTGCCGACAGCTTTTCCGTCAGTTGACATCATTCAGGAGTTCAAAGTTGAAACGAACAACTACTCCGCCGAGTTTGGACGTAGTGGAAGCGGAATCATCAATTTGGTGTACAAGTCGGGGAGCAACGCCCTGCACGGCAGCGCTTATGATTTCCTGCGTAACTCCGACCTTGATGCGAACAACTTCTTCTCCAATAAGGCCGGAGTGGCCCTGCCGAGTTTCAAACGGAACCAGTTCGGCGCCACCCTCGGCGGCCCGGTTTACATCCCAAAACTATACAACGGCCGAAACAAGACGTTCTTCATGTTCGGCTACGAAGGACTTAGGGAATCGACCGGAACCGCTCTCACGACCAGCGTACCGACCCTGTTGCAGGCGCAAGGAGATTTCTCTCAAACCAGGAATCCAGCCGGCACCCCGGTCGTCATTTACGATCCCATGACTACCACTGCCTCAGGGGCGGGCTTCATCCGGAGCGCGTTCCCAGGTAACGTAATTCCACGTTCCCGATTCGATCCCGTAGCAGCCAATGTCGTGAAGTACTATCCGTTGTCGAACCAGCCGGGTAACTCGAACACGGGTCTCAACAACTACGTCGCTGCCAGTACCAGCCCAAAGAATGTCTACACAGTCGATGGCAAGGTCGATGAGAATCTGAATGACCGAAACCGCTTCTTTGTAAGAGCGTCGCGGCGCTTGCTAACCATCATCTCTCCGGACCAGGTCGCTCCGGCCCTAAACATTGCGCAAGGCGGCACCACCACCGTCCAGACATTCACGAACGCCGCCGCGGATTATACGCTTACCAAGAGTCCGACCTTTGTTACGGACATCCGGTACGGGTTCGCGCGCGCAACGTGGAACATCGTGCCACGAAGCCTGGGATTCGATCCGGTCCAGTTAGGATTTCCGGCTTACATGCGAAACTCCGCGGCTACGATGTTCCCTGGTTTCCAAGTGACTAATTACTTTCCGTTGGGCAATGGCTTCTCCTCGCAGTGGGCCCGGGAGGGGTTCAATACACAATCCCTGGCCGTCAGGAGTATGAAAGTACTAACCAGCCATCTGATTAAGTTCGGCTTCGAACTGCAGGCGCCGCAGTCGAACGTATACGCTGGCGCAAGCGTTGATGGCGGCTTTACGTTCACGCAAGCCTACACGCAAGGTCCGAATCCCAATGCGGCAAGCTCCACCGCGGGCAGTGCGCTCGCTTCATTCCTACTCGGCGCGGGTACCGGCACGTTGACTATTCCCAACCAACCCAAGCAGACAAGCAAGTATTTCGCCTGGTACATCGCCGATGACTGGAAGCTGACCTCCGGGTTGACGCTGAATCTCGGCTTCCGTTACGGGCTGGAGGTTCCCTTTATCGATCGCTACAATCGGTTCGCCGTTTTCAATCCCAATGCCATCTCGCCGCTCGCGGCTAGCAGCGGCCTACCCAACCTCAAAGGAGGGCTTGAGTTTCCGGGAGTGAACGGTTACCCCAGACGGGTCGTGCCGACGAATTTCAATGGCTGGGATCCCCGCCTCGGCTTTGCCTACCGTGCAGGGAAGAATACCGTGTTGCGCGGGGGGTTCGGGATTTTCCACGTCCCGTCGCTGGAACAGGCACAGGGAAACCAAAATTCCACTGGCTTCGCGGGCTTAAGCTCATTCGTTTCGGCCGCGAACGGGATTTTGCCCACCGACTTCCTCTCAAACCCCTTTCAGGGCGGGCTAGTGCCCGCTACGGGCAGTTCGCAGGGACTGCTGACGGGAGTGGGGACGGCTGTCGGCGGCCCGGCGCTTCGGGGAGATAATCGCCTTCCTTATGTCGAGAGCTGGAACTTCAACGTTCAGCAACAGTTGCCCGGCGAGGTTCGCGTGGAAGCCGGTTATGTGGGGAGCCACAGCCTGTTTCTCTCCTTCCCTGCATGGAATTTTAATCAGTTGAGGCCGGAACAATTATCAGTCGCGCTTCAACAGCAGGTTCGGAACCCATTCTTTGGCCAGATCGCGAATGGTCCTCTGTCGACTGCCACGATACCCCTGGGTTCCTTGGTCGCTCCGTTTCCACAATATCAAAGCCTCACCTTGGCCGCTACCTCCGGGGCCTTTTCGACCTACGAAGCCTTTCAGCTTAAGGTAGAGAAACGGTTCGGCTCCGGAGCCAGTTTCCTGCTCTCCTATGCCGACCAAAAGCTTATCGATAACAATTCCGCGACTGGAATCGGCCCAAACGCTGGAATTCAGAACATCTACAATCTAGCCGCGGAGAAATCGGTCTCGGCCGGCAGCATCGGCCAAAGCCTCTCGTTCAGCTACGCATACGAACTGCCGTTCGGCAAGGGTAAACCGTTCGGCAACTCCTGGGGCCCAGCGGTCAATTATGTGCTGGGCGGGTGGCAAGTCAACGGCATCGCGACATTCCAGACAGGTGTGCCGCTGACCGTCACGGCGCCGAACACTTCCGGCTCCGGAAGCTCTGTTCTAAGGCCGGACAACAATGGGCATAGCGCAGAACTCGACGGCCCTATCAACAGCCGGCTCAACGAATACTTCAGCACTTCGGTCTTCTCGCAGCCTGCGCCATTCACGTTTGGGAACACGGCCCGGACACTCTCCGACGTGGGCGCTCCCGGCGTGAGTAATTTCGATCTTTCGCTGTTCAAGAATTTTCGGCCGTTGGAGCGGATGACGCTCCAGTTCCGCGCGGAAGCGTTCAACTCGTTCAACCGGGTCCAGTTCGCCGCGCCCAATACCGTTCTCAACTCGGGGCAATTCGGAGTCATTTCGGCGCAGGCGAACACTCCGCGGCAGATACAGTTCGGCCTTAAGCTACTTTTCTGAGTGTGCCATGAGCAAAAGAGGCGGCGACAGACCCCTCTTGTGCGTAACTGAGTAGTCGATGAGGGGAGGGCCGGCGTTTTATCCCGGCGCACTCAGCAGCCTGCTAGAGCATTCAATGAATATGAACATTCCATCAAATAATTCGATGTCAAGGCAAAGTAGAAAGTTCCGCTTTCGAGCAAAGTAGAAAGTTCCGGTTTTCCATAGCCGATGTCAGAGGCCATGGTAGGTTGAGGTCGCCCGCAAGGAAGCGCGCTCCCGGCGGGTTGCAGGCCGACGCAACGGAGTTGGCATCGGACAGAATCGGCGCAAACTCTCTTGGGGCGATTACAATCCGGGTAGTCCTTCCGGTCGCTTGGAGAGTTTCCCGGTACAGGGCGCCTTTCGCTGCCGAGCCAATTCCGTGGCTGCGGTCCAGCTTCGACGAGGTGCTACCGCCATGCCGGATGTTGGTTCCCTTTTTTCGTTGCAGGCCATTCGCCGACAACTTGCGGCCATGCCGTGTGACAGATATCTGATCCGCTTGATCCACCATGCGACGCGGAGGCCTTGGCCAGGCGAGCGGCTTTGGTCGACTGTCGAAATTCTGCGCGAACCCAGCCTTCGATTTTTGCGTGCTCGCAACCGCGAGGGCTTCGACGTCTACTTCCGCCCCTACGCGTTTGACCAGAATGCAGGCTATATTCTTGTCGACCTCGACGATGCCAAGCCCAAGGTACTGACAGACATGCGCGCCAACGGTCATCAACCCTGTAGCGTGGTCGAGACCAGCCCGGGACATCTGCAGGCCTGGATTCGGGTCAGTCTCATGCCGCTGCCGCCCACCCTGGCAACGGACGTCGCTCGCCACCTGGCGTCCCTCTACCACGCCGATCGCGCCAGTGCAGATTGGCGTCATCTGGGCCGACTTGCCGGATTCACCAATCAGAAGCCGGCTCGGCGCTTGCCCAGCGGCTTGGCGCCCTGGATCAAACTCCGCCACGCCGGCGCCGGCTTGGCATCCAACCGCCAGCGGTTGCTGGAAACGGCCGCGCTCAGACCGCCCCAGGGCTCCGAGATTCCCCGCCTCCGTCCAACTCAGCCGCGCACTACTCCACCCGCTGCGGCAGCGGTTGATCTCGTCCTCGAGTCCATCGAGGTTGCCATTTATCAAAGCTGGCTGCACCACCTGCAGATTCCACAGCGCTTTCCACAGCCCGATTGGAGTATCGCGGACCTCTGGATCGCCAAAGAACTGCTCCGCCAGGGTGCGCCCGCCTCCCGGGTGAAATCTGTTCTGCGTTTGGGCAGCCCCCAGTTCCCGCGCTCTCATTCCGATCCGGAGGATTACCTGCGACGCACGCTGGCACGCGCCGCTCACGAAACCCGCTCCCCTTTTCCTGCGCGCGCCGCTTCTCCATCCCTCGCTGAAGCCGCGCCGCGCGCGCCCCTGTGTGGAACTGGTTGAACTGGGTATGCTCATCTGGGACTTAATGGTTGGCATTGGAATCTTTGATTGCCTGCCATAGTGCCGGACCAGGGTGATCGAAAAAGCCTCTCATCCATCCGCTTTTGCCGCCAGCATTGTGATCCTTGCGCCCAGGTTTCGACGATGATTTCGATGGCGCTGGCGGCGCTCCGTCACAGACGGCAATTTCTACGTACTGATTTTCGTATCGCGCTTTGATGTCTCCGTTCAGCCGCAGTTCCACACGCAGCTGTTGCCTTCTCATGGCGGGCTTCACATCCTCGCGCAAGATGCGATAGCGCCGCCCCGCGAAGTGAAAGGTGAAACCGTTGTCGATGACGTGATGCTCCACGTGGCTCAAAGCTGCGGCCAGATCTTGCGCTGCCGTCAGCGGCCGATGCATGTCGACAATCCCCGTCAACGGCAGCGCGAAACGCTCATTCCATTCTGGCCAATACTCTTTCTCCAGAAACTCGTTGGCCTGTTTCAAAGTGATTACCTTGGCCAATCGCAGATGCTTCACTAAACGATCTTGGTCCGTTTCAAAACTCCTCTCCACGCGTCCCTTCGCTTGCGGTGAGTAGGCTGCGATCCATCCGATTCCCAACTCCCGCAACGCTCGTCCAATTTGCGTCAAACGATCCGCCGTGCGTCGCTGTGCCTCCGTCTCTCCCGCTCGCCGCGCCACCGTGAACATGGAATCGCGATCGGTGTAGGTGTCCACCATCCGTCCGTACTTCTCGATGTATTCCCACAACACTCCCATGTTTTCGCGGGTGCCATCGTGTTGCACGAAACGCCCCCAACTCCGGCTCGTCGCGTCGTCTATCAATCGCACCAGGTATCGCACCGGCTCGCCTCGGCCTTCCAGCCAATCGTGATCCGACGTGTCCCACTGCGTCAGTTCGCCGTAATCGCTTCGCCGCGGCCGCCATGGGTGCGCCTCTTTCAACTTTCGCGAATGGCTCTTCCATAAACCCTCCTCGATCATCCACCCGCGCACCGTCTCTTTGCTGACCTGAATCTCGTGCCGCTTGGCTAACTGTTCGCTCGCAAAAGTCGGCCCGAAATCGTGCCATTCCGGTTGCCGCAGACACTCCATGGCGCGCGCCCTAGTCGCTTCCGAAAGCTGCCGATTCGACGGCTTCCCCCGCAAGCCATGGATCACCACCCGGTCCCCTTCTGTTTCCATGCGCGCCAGCAACTCGCGCACCCATCGATCCGTCACTCCCATCTTCTCCGCAGCCTTCCGCTGGGTGATCGTTCCGTCCTTCGCCCGCTTGAGCCAGTTCAGCCAATCACGTTCCTCTTGTCCCATTTCGAATCGATCCATCCCTCCAGCCTTATGGCCGTCAAGAGGAACTTTCTACTTTGCTCAATTAGGAACTTCTCATTTTGCTGTGACACATCAAATAATTCGATTGTATTCACCTTCTGTTTCTGTTAGACTCTCTCCTAAATTTGCGTGGCCGACTGCGTTTTGGGTCCGCGAAGCCACGGCATCGTTGCACTCAGGTGTGAAAGGGATTGGATTTTATGTTCAGCAAGAAAACTTGGAGTCTCCTTCAAGCTCTAGTCATCGAATGCCTTTTTATCGCGCCTGCGTGGTGTCAGGTAAATACAGCGACTATAGTGGGCACGGTCACTGACACTTCTGGAAGCGTTGTTCCCAATGTTGCGGTGACAGCACGGCATAATGCCACGGGCGCTTCCTATTCCACTAGATCCGACGGGACCGGCAACTACATTTTCGACCGGCTCTCTATCGGCGATTACGTGATTTCAGCAAGCGCAACCGGGTTCAAAAGCGTTGAGCATCGCGGGGTTTCTCTAGACGCAACAGACCGCATCAAAGTGGATTTGATGATGGCGGTAGGCGCGATAACGGAGAACATTACAGTCGAAGCTGGCGCTCCCCTGATCAGCACGCAAAACACGGAACTCGGCGTCGTGATCGGCCAAACGCAAGTGCGGAATCTGCCCCTGAACGGCAGAAACTTCTCTCAACTGATATCGCTCGAAAGCGGGACGGTACAAAGCGGAGGCGGAGTCTATTTCAATGGCCTCAGCCGTGACGGAGTGACTTTCTCTATCGACGGTACTGATGCGTCAAATCCCGACCAGGCATCCGCGGCCGATTTCGGCGGCCAGACCAATCAAAATCTCCTGAGCGTTGAAGTCATCGCGGAGTTCAAGACCACCACGGGCGCGTATTCGGCCGAGACCGGTCGCGCATTTTCCGGAGCGGTCAACGTGATTACCAAATCCGGCACGAACGAGCTTCACGGGTCGCTTTTTGAATTCTTACGTAACGATAAACTGGACAGCCGAAACTTCTTCGCCCCCACACGGGACATACTTCGGCAAAACCAGTTCGGCGCCACGGCCGGCGGGCCAATTCTGCGTAACAAACTCTTCATCTTCGGCGGATGGGAAGGCGTGCGAGTACGGCGCGCTGTTCAGATTACAGGGCAGGTTCCGTCTGACTTGCTACGTGCGCAGATCCGAATTCAGAATCCAGGACTGATTCCATTACTGGAGACCATCCCGCTCGCCACGCAATCGACGAGCGATCCAAATATCGGCTTTCATCGCCGCAGCGATTTAAATTCGAACAGGGAAGATTCGGGAACGGCCCGCTTAGACTACAATCCCACGCGCAAAGACACGATTTTCTTTCGTTATTCGATACTTTCGGCGGACTCCCTCGCCGCCAACCTGCAAATCGGGGATCCGACGATCTATCCGACCCAGGACCGGAGCGGCACGGCTTCTTGGACCCGTGTGCTCACTCCTACCTGGATTAATGAGTTGCGCGCCGGTGTGAACAAGCAGGACATTCCTCGCAGTACCGGTCTGTTTACGCCGTATGGCTTGCCGCAACTCAATGGCGTTCTGACAACGGATCTGATCAAGTTTCTCCGGGCAAGCGGCGGAAGCTGGACGATCCTGGACAATCTCTCGCACAATTTCGGCCGGCATTCTCTGAAGGCCGGCTTCGAACGGCGGCGATTCCATTATGGCCGGAGCCAATATCAGAACGACAGATACACGGTGAACTCAATCGCCGATCTTCTCGCCGGGAAATTCACACAAGACCTGATTTCCGTGGGGACCCCCACTCAGAGAACGGAAGAGAGCCATTGGGGTCTTTATGTCCAGGACGACTTTCGTGTCTCCACGCGACTCACGCTCAACCTGGGATTACGCTATGAATATTTCACCCCGAGCGTCGGGGTCCGCGGCACTCAGATCTACAACATAATGAGCGATCCGTACGGACCATATCGAATGGCCGGCGAGCCGATTTTCAATCCAGACAAGAACAACTTCGCACCGCGTCTCGGTTTCGCGTGGGATACAGACGGGAACAGCAAGAATGTGATTCGTGGCGGAGTCGGTGTTTATTATTCCCCGATTTCCGAGCGCAACATGACCACCATGAATTCTCCTCCTAACCTGCCGGCGCAGATCACGCTTGTCGGATCGCAGACCAACCTTCATTTTCCGCTCGACGACCTCGCAATTATCAACAACCTCAGTTCGTTTCCCCTGCCCGTAGGCCGATTGGAATACGATGCTAATCCCCGGGACAACTATAGCATTCAGTGGAGCCTGGACTATCAGCACGCTCTGACGAAGGACTTGGTATTGGAGGGCGGTTATATCGGCAACCGCGGTCTAAAGTTACAGGACCTAAACTTCTTTAATAATATCGAGCCGTCTCTCGGATATCAAAGACCGAACCCCGCTTTCGGACTGATTCAATATCTGGAGAACTCGGATATGAGTGTGTATCATGCCCTCCAAATCGCGCTGAAGAAAAGGTTCAGTCATGGGTTCCATGTCAACGCCCATTACACTTTCGGCAAGAATATCGATACCGGTGGAACAGACCAACACACCCAATCGGTGAGCAACGTAGTACAAAACCCGGAGAACAGCCGAGACTCACGGGGCCGAACGAATTTCGACCTGACCCACTCTTTCAATACAGATTACGCCTGGGATATTCCGATTGAGCGATGGTTCGGCCTTAATTCCGGCCGTTCAAGGAAACTGTTGGGTGGATGGCAGATCATGGGGATTACAACCGTCCGCAGCGGATTCCCCATGTACATCGCGTCCGGCATCGACAATCGGGGCAACGGCGCCAGTGTTAATCAGAGACCGGACGTGGTCGCGGGCGTCGATCCCGTCCTGGGCGGTTACCTGGATTCCAACAGCCATCAATTTCTAAATCCGTTGGCTTTCAGAGAGCCCTGTGCATCACGCGGGTTGAAGAATCCGTGCGGCCTCTTCGGCAACCTCGGAAAAAATGTGCTAAGCGGCCCTGGCGCAATCAACTTTGATGTTTCGTTCTTCAAGAATACCCGGATTACTGAGCGCACAACGTTGCAGTTCCGTTCGGAGTTTTTCAACTTCCTGAACCATGCGAACTTCAACAACCCGAGCCAGTTGAATAGCAATAACGCTACGTTCGGGCAAATAACCTCGGCTTCCACTCAGCGGGAGATCCAGTTCGCCCTGAAGCTCATGTTTTGAGGCTGTGCTGAATCGGATACTCTGGCATCAGGTTATCATGACACTATCGAAAGCAGTCCTGCTTTTCCTGCTCCTGTGTTCTTGGGTGAGGGGGGGCGAGGCTCCGGTTCAATGGCAGGCCCCCCGGCCCGAAGAAGACAAACCCGCCGAAGGCTACCGGGTACTGCGGGGCGTGAAGACGCACTTAATCTATCACGCCACTCCGGAATCCGGCATGTTCAGTCATCACGCGCAGATCGCCTACTACGGTGATCATTTTTACGTTTCCTGGAGCAATCATCCGACTGGTGAAGATGGTCCCGGACAGCGTCTGCTTTGTTCCATCTCGGCCGACGGCACCTCATGGCGGAAATCCTTCGAGTGCTTCCCGCGATTCGACAAGCCGCAGGACCCAGCTGTGTTTGGCCGTGTGCTGACCGCGATCGCCTGGGTGCCACTTCGTGGAGCGCTCTACGCGGTAGCCGAAGTGGACGATCGTATTGGGAATGACAACTGGGGAAATATTTCTACGGATCCCAGGAACTCCACGCCGCAACACTCCTATTTGGGCCGATATGGATGGGGCCGCGTGGCTCGTTCAGTGGGACCGGACGGCCAAGTGGGGCCGATCTTCTGGTTAGTGGATAATCCACCAGAACCCATGCAAGGATTTGAGGCATACCCGGGCGCGCGTGATCCCCGGTTTCAGGACGCCGCTGCCCAAATCGTCCGGGAACTCGATAATCCACTGCACATGCCGGCCTGGGACTTCCGCACCAAAACGGCCTGGACAGTGGGCGCCGACGGTCACCAGTTGTGTGAGCCTTCGGTGTACCGGCGTTCCGACGGTACGCTTGTGAAACTGAGCCGCGATCGAACCGGCTCGCAGCGCATGTATGTTGCTCTAAGCAGCAACGGAGGCCGAACCTGGACTGCGGCTGAGCAAACGAACATTCCCGATAGTCCATCGAAAGCGACCTCGGGCGTGTTGCCGGATGGCCGGGTCTATCTGGTGGGCAACCAGGTGGCGAAAAAGGACGGGAGCCGTGACCCACTGTTAGTGAGCATTTCCTCAGAAGGGAAGACATTTAGGGACGTGGCGGTAATCCGATACGGGGCTCCACAGGTGCGTCAGAATGGAGCGGCCAAATCGGTTGGCTTTCAGTATCCGTCCGCTGTGGTGGCGCGTAATTCGCTCTGGGTGGTTTATTCCGTAGGAAAGGAGGACGTGGAAATCTCAGAAGTTCCTACCTACGAACTCGGCGGAAAGGGAACACAATGAGCAGAAACGGCGGCACCGCTTGCTCGGCTTTCTGCAACATACGACCTAAGGATTACCGGAATGAAACGTAGAACCTTCCTGGCCGCGGCTGCCGGTGCACTTCTCAATGGCGCCGCAAACTCCGAACAGCAGCGCCCGAATGTCGTGCTAATCCTCGTTGACGATCTGGGCTGGGCCGATCTTGGCTGCCAGGGCAGCACCTTTTATGAGACGCCGAATATCGATCGGCTTGCCGGCAATGGCGTTCGATTTACTGATGCCTATGCAAACTGCCCGGTTTGTTCTCCCAGCCGCGCTGCGTTGCTCACCGGTCGGTACCCTGCCCGTGTCCATTTTACCGGCCACATCACGGCTATTGGCCGACATCGGTATCCGCCGGATGGCCGCATCATCCCTCCAAAAGACCTACTCTACTTAGCACATGACGAAATCACGATCGCCGAAGTGCTGAAAGCCAGTGGATATGTCTCAGCCAGTATCGGAAAATGGCATCTTGGGCCGCCCGAGTACTGGCCGGAACACCACGGCTTCGATGTTAATGTAGCCGGTTATGACCAGGGCAGCCCGCCAAGCTATTTCTATCCTTACAAGAATCCTAAGTTAGCGTGGAACCCAGAAATCCCGACACTAAAAGGCGGAGAGGCCGGCGAATATCTAACCGACCGGCTGACGGACGAGGCGATTCACTTCATAGAGCAGAACAAGAAATCGCGCTTCTTCCTCTACCTTGCTCACTATGCCGTCCATACGCCCTTGCAAGCTCCGCTACCGGCAATCACAAAATATCAGCAGAAGATGAAGCGCGATCACTCGCAGATCAGCGCTCCTTACGCGGCTATGGTCGAAGCCGTTGACCGGGGCGTCGGGCGTCTCATGGCGACACTAGACCGACTAGAGCTAACGAGTAACACGCTTGTCATAATTGCCTCAGATAATGGTGGAGAAATGGCATCCACGCGCAACCTCCCGTTGCGAGCGGGGAAGGGGACTCTGTACGAGGGCGGAATTCGAGTACCGCTGATCCTGCATTGGCCTGGCCGCCTGGAAGCCGGCAAGGTTCGTCATGAACCAGTGATGCTGGCGGATCTTTATCCCACGATTCTTTCCGCTGTCAGCGTCAAGCTACCATCCACCCTTCTGGACGGTGTGAACCTTTGGCCGGCACTCAGTACGGACAAGATCATACCTCAACGTGATTTATACTTCTATTATCCTCACTACCTTACTGCGATGAGCCATCCAGGGTCAGCGTTGCGCGCAGGCTCCTGGAAATTAATCGATTTCTATGATCCGCCGCATTTGGAACTATATAACCTGGCCGCGGATGTAAGCGAAGCTCATGACGTAGCTTCCAAACACCCTGAAATAGCCCAACAGATGAAAAGAAAAATCGATTCGTCGCTTCAGTCGGTGGGCACAATAATGTACACGCTCAACCCCAACTATCGTGAACTCAAAGGACACCGGTGAGAAAAAACAATTCAGCAAAGGTAATATAGCCGGAATGATGGGTAGGTGGCCTGCATACATGGGTATGGGAAACAGATCGGGTCGCTTGGGACGCTTCTCGCGAACTAGCCTGCTGACGTCGGTATTGCTGACGTGTCTCGGGTGCATGGTTGCCTTGCGGAACCGTATCGGAAATGCACTGGCATCCGACTCGGAATCGATCACCTGGGGCGCTAGCGACCCGACGTGGTCACCGGATGGAACACAGCTAGCCTTCTCGCTTTTTGGCAGTATCTGGCGGGTTTCGGCCGCGGGCGGCGAAGCACAGCAACTCACTAGCTCTTCCGGATACCACGGGCACCCGGCTTGGTCCCCACGTGGAGACAAAATCGTTTATGTAAAAAGCGCAAAGCCACCGTACCATCAGACTCTGAACATAGGTGGTAAGTTGGTGCTGCTGAGTTTGAACGATCTTGGCGAGCGTGCGATTTTTACGGAACAGCAGACGGCAGGCACACCCACGTGGTCACCAGACGGTGCCTCGATTGCTTGTGGCCTGCAAGCACCGGGAGGAGCGGCACTGCACATTATTCGTCTTGCCGATGGAGCAGTATGGCCAATTCAATTCGCTATGTCCTCGCAGGTGCGCACTACCGCGTCGACCAACACGTGGGTGGACGCCGCCTGGAACTTTCGGCATAACGAAATATTCTTCGGCGCATTCCGCATGGAAACACCCCAGATCTGGTCGATACCGCCGGGCGATAGGCCGGTCCTGATACAACTGCCGTTAACGAGGTATAAACCCGAGGACGTGGCAAGTTTTCGAGGCCTTACGGCTCTGCGAGACGGAACCAGTGTCATATACTCCGGTGTCGTGGTGAATGACAGAGGCAACTATGAGCTCTACCGCATTCCACGCGAAGGTGGCATGCCTACAAATCTAACAAATACGTCGTCTGATGAGTTTTCACCCGCTGTATCTCCCGATGGCAAACAGATCGCCTACGTTTCTAATGCGCTCGGGAACATCGACCTGTTTACCATGTCCATTGCGGGCGGTGAGCAGAATCACGTCCGAATCACAAATCTGAAGTTTCAGCATCCTTCGGGGCAAGTTCATGTGCGCGTCTTGGACGAGTTGGGCCATCCCACCGCCGCTCGGCTATACGTCCGCGCCTCTGACGGCAAGACCTATTGCCCGCCAGGATCGCCGCTCTATTACTTTCCGATTGATGTAGGTGGTCGGCCGGAAGGTTTTTTCATCACTAATGGGGACGCTACTTTTCCTGCGCCAGCGGGTGATCTTCGATTAGTCACCCGTAAGGGTTTGGAGTATCGGGTGGCGGAGCGCACCTTGTCCGTCACGGCTGGCGAGACTACCGAAATCGTGATCTCGCTAGACAGATGGACAAACTGGTATCAGCGGGGTTGGTATACGGGTGAAAACCATTTTCATGCTAACTACGACGGCTCTTATTACCAACGGCCTAAACAGTCATTAGAGTGGCTAATGGCCGAAGATTTGAACGCGGCCAATATGCTAGTCGCCAATTCCGTGGGAGGCTTTGTCCATGACAGGGAATTCTTCCATGGCGCTCCTGATCCCCTATCCAATGGCCGCTATATCCTGTATTGGGGTCAAGAGTACCGGAATCGTATTCCTTTCGGCCACATGTGTTTCTTGAATCTCAAAAGGCTAGTGGAGCCGGGATTTACCAGCTTCCCGGGCACCGAATCGCCATACGACTTCCCGTTGAATACGATGGCGGCCATGGAGGCGCGTCGGCAGGGTGGATTGGTGGTTTATACGCATCCAATGCACGAGTCCGCTGATCCCTTTGATTCGACGGGCGCTGCGAAGGAATTACCAGTCGCGGCAGCCTTCGGGGTCGTTGATTCTATAGACCTCCTACCCTGGGGTGAGAATGCGTATGAGCTTTGGTATAGTACGCTAAATTCGGGTTTCAAAATCGCACCTGGTGCTGGTACGGACACGTTTACAAACTATCGTGGCATTACCCGTCTTCCTGGTGCGGCTCGCCAGTACGTGGACGTTGGTTCGGGACTCGACTGGAGCCGCTGGCTTAATCGCTACCGGGAGGGACGGGACTTCGTTACTAACGCCCCATTGTTGACCTTCAACGTGAACGGCAATCCTCTCGGGTCCGTGATAAAGATTCCAGAAGGGTCTACCTACCGAGCCAGACTAGCTACGGAAGTTACCGCTGATATCCCCTTGTCATCGGTCGAGTTGATCCAAAATGGAAGGGTGATCGAGAGCCGCACAGTGAAATCTGAGACCCGTTCCTTCCGATTGGAGAAGGAGGTGATCGTCCACCACAGTTGCTGGTTTGCGGTGCGGGTAACCGGAGATCCGACTCGTGGCGGCCCCGGGCTGTCCAGGGCGCATTCAGGTGCTATATATGTGGACGTTGGCGGGAAGCCAACCCTGGTGGAGGCAGATATTGAATTGATGATACGGATGATCGATCGGCTATGGGCTTATCTTGAAGAGCGGAATAATTTCGGCCCTGGCGATAATCGGCATAAGGCACAGGAGATGATCCTCCGGGCAAAACAGCACTATCTTGATAAACTGCAGAAAGTGCGCTAAATTCCGAAACTGGTGTCGGCTTAGCCGAGGCTTAGCCGCAGCATGCAATATGGCTCCAATTTGCTCGCCATTTCGGTGCGCATCCGCAGATGATTTGTAAGCGTGCCGACGGCAGCACCGTTCGTTATGCGGTGAGTCTGGATCGTCACCTTCCTGAGTGAGAGCGCACTCGGTGTTTGACGTCATGGACTACTCCTTTTCGGCTCTATAGCAGAATCGGTGGGCAGAAAGTTCGGCGACAACTGAATTCTCTGGACTGTTAAGGGCGGCTGTGCGAAGGGGCCATTTTCGCGGGACCAGTTTGACCATTCCATCAATGCTCGATTGCGGTAAGTGGTCCCCCGAAGAAGCACACAGATGCTGCGGCTGGACATTGGTCGCTTGGAGCATCATCTGACGCGGGAAAAGGCAACTGGTTCAGGAAACGGCAACTGATTACGAAAAGAGCCAATGCCTAGAGGCGATCGCCACCGAGCCCCCCGGGCAGGCGGGTGGCCTCCCCAAAACCAGGCAATAGGGAAGGAATAGGTCTGACCTCGCAATGCCAGTCGGACGAGACAATGCGATGCTTTCCCCGGGATTCCATTGGCCGGATCCGAAGTTACCCTCTATGGCCGGCCTTTCAGTGATCCGTGAGCTATTGTGAATGGCCGATCTCCCGCGCATTGGACGAAAAGATAAGGTTTTCGGAAACCTCAACAACCCTCAACATCGCGGTCGTTCCAGAACTCCCAGGTGCTCGCATCGCAGTGCATATGTCTGCCTGCCTCGAGCGCCGAGATGATCCCGCACGCCCTCTGGAGGAGAATTCAGATCGGCTACGGTGGTCAGCCAAGTGAGGTGGTTGCCCAAGGGAGATGTGCTGGGATTGCTCCTGTTCATCAACGGGATTCTCGGATTGAGAGCGGAATAAAGCAACGCCGGACGCGAACAGCGTGAATTTCGGCTCTCTACCGTTTTTGCGACACTACCGTTCGACCAGTTCATCTCCGCCGCGAGGCGGAGAGCGCAGTTAGGTGCGAAGGTGCGCTTCTGACCTACTGCTCACTGGAAGACGATCTGTGGATTCCACCGGCTTAACGGGCTCGCTCCTGCAACAGCAGGTCCACGTCGAGGTAGGGAACCAGGCGCACTGGCCCAAGCAGACCGTTGAGACTCAGCGTATCCAGCAGCGGCAGCGCTCTTCCGCCCGGCAGCGCCTTACGATGAAAATATCGTTCCGGGTCGGCCTCGGCACGCTCGTTGGCATCGCTATTCGTGACAGCAATGCGCACTCTGTTCTCGCCTGGACGGAGAAACGCCGTGATATCGAAGCGGAAAGGCTCCCACACTCGATCGTCCACGCGCTGGCCGTTGACCCAAACCTCGGCCGTGACCCCGACCTCGCCGCAATCCAGCTCAATGCGCTTACCCCTAAAACTCCGGTCAACTCGAAACGTTCGCTCGTAGATCGCTTCACCCGAGAACGACGCCAGGCCGGTGCCGGTCCAGCTTCCCAGTTTGTATCGAGTGGCGCCGGGCTCGAACACAGGGTAATCGAGAAGTTCGTCCGAAGCCCTGGTTACCAGCGCCACGACGTTGGGCGCCTCCCAGTCCAGCGATGGAAACTGAACTCGCCCGCTTTGCGGCTCGACGGCTTTGCCGTTCACATAAATGGCCGGGATGGGAGGAGACTTGGGCAGGAGCAGCGCCCCCGTGCCGGGCGGGATGGATATGCGGTACCAACGCTCCTGGCCGGCGGCCTCCCGCTCCGCTTCGGATCGTAGCTTCAGCGGATCCTGCGGGCGGGCGGAAACCAGCAGCTCCCGGACCGGCATCCCGGCGCTGTCGGCAAGACGGAACGAGAATAGGGCGCCGCTGAGCCGATCGTGTTCCACCTTGACGAGGATCTCGTTCCAACCGCGGTGCAGCGTGATCGCGGGCTTGAAAGCGAAGCCATCGCGCAGTTCGTAGTACCGCGGCATGGGGTGAAGCTGAAACACAAGCCGGCCGTTCACCCATAGCTTGGGGTTCTCAGCGGCCAGCACGGCATTGACCTGCCGCTCTTCCGGCGAGTAGATGTATGTGTGAGCGTAGGTCACGTCGGCGTGGTTGGGTATGTTCAACGCCTCGGTGGCGTTCACTTCGGGGTTGTTCGAACGATAGTAGTACCAGGCAACATCGGTGCCTTCCAGGCCCGGATAGCGGCCCTGGCGATCGAATTTCTGCTCGGGTGGATAGACGCGATTGAAACCCTCGTGATCCGGGTTGGGAAACGGCCCGATCAAATCCCACTCGCGCACGGTGAACCGTTCCGCGCCAAGCCACGAAACGCGCCAGCTCTGGTCGTTGAAAGCGCGGCCGGCCGCGTCAGGGTAGTGAAGGGGAAGCAGCGCCTCTTTTGCGTAATGGACTTTAACGGGCCCGCCGGCAACGCGGAAATCCCAATCGCCGGCGGGCAGAATCTGCGGCCGGGCGGGCGACAGGTTGGGGCGCTCGATGCGGAACGGGCGCCCGGCGGCGTCGCCCGCGGCGTAAATGCGCCGGACGTCGGCGGGAACCAGGCCCTTCAGCCGCGGACCGCCATTGCTTTCCTCGAGCGTGTAGTGTTCCAAATTCGTCTCAGTGACGCTCGCCGCCGGCTGTCCCGCGGCGGGGCGGAACACCACGTAAGCGCCGTCCCAACCCCCGAGTTCGACCGTGAGGACCGTTCGGCCATCCTTCACCGCGTACGGCAGCACCCGCCTGGTGCCGCGATCCGGATCCCACTGCTCCGGCGCGCCCGAAGCAGCCAGCGAGAGCTCAAACTTGCGGGTTTCGGGATCATCGTTGGCGATCCAATACAGATCGCGATCGTCTTTGACGCGGTGAAGATAATACAGCCGCTCGGCCGGTCCCTGCGAAACCTGAAAATCGGACTGCCTGGCGCGGCTGATGGCGGCGGTTACACCCTCCAGGTCGCGAGCGATGAAGAACGCCTGGCCCCCCTGCGAATTCCGGTTGGAAGTATCCTGCCGGGCATCCCGCGCCGCGCCGAAGATGGCGCGGATGGGGTCAGTAACCTGGGGGTCGTTCCACCCCTGGTCGGTCGAACCCGAGGGCAGCGAGCCGTATGCCACCACTGTCCCACCCTGGTCGTAGAAGCGCCGGATTCGGGCAATGGCAGCGCGCGCGATCACCTTCATGGGCGGCAGGACGATGACGCCGAATCGCTCGGGGCCGAGTTGGATGGAGCCGCGGCCGATGTTCGCCCGCTCCAGGTAGTAGTCATCCAGAATGTCGAAATCCTTTTGCTTCTGGACCAGCAGATTCATGAGGCCGTGATAGTCCATTTCAACTTGCCAGCTGAAGTCACCGCCCCAAGCGAGATATGGCCGAATGGCGATGCGCCCGTACTGCTGGTTTCCGTACTCGGCGTACCCGCCCCGCGGGCGGCCCTTCCAGTGGCGCGGCGTGCTGTCGAAGGCAGGATCCGAAAAAGCCACCACGGAAGCGATCGGCCGGTATAGGAGAATATCGGCCACGTGGCGGCCGCCGTCGTTCATGTAGCTCATACGGCGAAGCAGGTCCGCGAAGCGATGGAAGTATTTCCAGTGCGGCTGCGAGGCGCCCATCATCGGCGGCCATTCGGCGTTCTTTTCGTCGTAGCTGGTGTTCTGGTTCCAGAAATTGACGCCCCAGGCCGCCAGCACATTCGTCCCCATGCGCATTTTCTGCGGGCTGACATAAGTGCCCGCGCCCTGTACTAACAAGCACTCGCAGCCGAGACGAAGGTTCTCGAAATGGGCCACCGATGCCGGCTCCTTGAACTGCCGGGGATCGCGGAAGGTCTGCGATGCGCCGGATTCCTCTTCCTCCAGAAAGGGCATGGTCATGGCGCGCTGCACAGCCATGAAATCACCGCCGAAGGCCGGATCCAGCTGTAAACCGTCGCCGAGGTTCTGCGCAGTCACTTCGACGCCATGCGCGCGGCCCCAGTCCGCCACGGGCTTCCAGAAGTTCTGGACGAACAAATCGCTGACCACCTCGAAATAGTCATTGCGGATTTTGGGAGTGACCGCACCGGCGTCGTGGGAAAGGACCGGCAGGAAGCGGCGGATATCGTAGTGCTTGCGGCGCTGGAAGGTTTCGAAGAATCCCGGCGTCCAGACAATCGGACCGCCGAAGCTGCCCTCCGAATCGAGCATGACGAAGTTCAGCGTAGATCCCACGTACTCCTTGAAGCGCCGGTCGAATTCGCCGAGTGTGAGGTCGATGTACCGAAGGGTGGCCTCGCGATTCAACGGATCCACGCGCGTGACGCCTTTGTAGCCCTCGCTGGGCGCTACATGATAAAAGACCAGCAGCCAGTCGCCGGCGCCGAGATCGGTTTCGAAGGACTGGCCGTGAATGGAGGCGGAGAGGTCCACCAGGGCATCCGCGTCGACCGCGTCTAATCCGGTGCCGCGGGTCGCGACCGCGATCACCGGATCGGGGAGATGGTCGAAACGAGCCTTGCCGGGGCCGTTGAAGTGCTGCTCGATATAGGCGAGGCGTTTCAGGCGAAACTCCGGATGACCCGCCAGGACCCGGCTCTGGTCGGGCGGATCCATCCACGGATCGCGGGCATCGCCGTCAGGATCGTTGAACTCCGGGACCCAGCCCAGTTTGAAATTCCTCTGTCGCGCGTAGGGCAGGATCTCCGCCCAGACGGTCCACCAGGCTTCGCTCAGGAACGGCGTGCGCAGCCCGATATCGGGGTAGACGATGGCGCCCTGCGCCCCTTGTGCGAGGTATTGATCGATCTGGCGTTTCGCTTCCTTCCCACGGATCTCCGCATTCCAATACCACACCGGCATAGGACGATACCCATAGCCGGGGTTTCGAAAGCCCTCGAACAAGGCATCGGCGGCCTGCGCCCGATACATCGCCGCCGCAGCAATCAGTAAAACGATACAGAAGCGGCGAACAGTGTCCGACAACCGCCGCTGCCCGGCAGTCGGGGCGCGGGAAGCTCGTACCCGGAAGATCGCACCGACCGGTCGGTTCGCACGGGCCGGTTTGGGAACCAGCGGCGGGTCGATGTTCGTCGTCAATTCGTATTCCTTCAGATGGGTATTTTACACGCTTATATCGCGGCACTCGTTGGCTGTCGCGCGGGGCGCGTTTTGTACCGCAACGCACTTCTCCATGAATAATACGATTCCCCTTGCGTCTTGGCAGCCGATGAAGTATGCTTCCATACCGATTGGGCATGCTGTGCTAGTAGCGAGAGCTGCCGCGCTCAGTGGGGGGATTCATTATGCGGATAAAAAAGTGTGTATCCAGTGTCATCATTATTTTGGGTTGCGCGCTGCTCGCGAACGCACAGGAAACGCGCGGAACCGTCATCGGCCAAGTCACAGACAGTTCGGGCGCGATCGTTCCGCTCGCGGATGTCTTGGCAACAAACATCGAGACCGGCGTCAAACAGTCGACGCTGACCAACAACGACGGAAACTACGAGTTTCTGTACATGCTGCCGGGGAATTACACCATCAGCGCCTCGGCCAAAAGCTTCAAAACGACCCTTCAGGATGTCCAAGTCCGAATTCATGAAAGAATCAAGGTAGACCTGACCCTCGAGGTCGGGGCGGTAGCCGAACAGGTGAAGATCACGGCGGAGGCGGCGCAATTGGAAACCGCCAATGCCAACCTCGGTCAGGTAATCGACGGCCGGCGAGTCTCGGAGCTGCCCCTTCACGACGGCACCCCGTATTCGATCATTTTCTTCACGCCCGGTGTGGCGGATTCGGGTTACGGCCGTCTGTATCAAACCCCCAACAATATGGATGGCGCGTCCCAGGGCATGAGCGTAAACGGCACGCCAATGGGAACGACGAGCTTCATGGTCGATGGCACCGTGAACACACAGTTCGCCCACGGCGCCGGCCCAATGAGCTCGCCGCCGGCGGACCTGGTGGAGGAATTTAAGCTGGAAACAGCTTTTGACGCCAGTACGGGCCACACCGCGGGACTCGTGATTAACGTTGCCCTTAAGACCGGAACCAACAAGCTTCATGGCTCCGCATACGGGTTCTTCCGGGATCGGAACTGGGACGCGAACACCTTTTTTGCCAATCGCGCCGGCCAAACGACGCCGGATTACCAGTATCACCATTGGGGCACAACGTTAACCGGGCCGGTTTATATTCCCAAGATCTACGATGGCCGCAACCGCACGTTCTTTAGTTTTGGATACGACCATGTCCGTGATGTGGAATCGGACGCCTCCATCAACTCGGTGCCCAACCCGCAAAACGCCGCCGGGGATTTTTCGAATTTGTTGGCCTTGAGTTCCAGTTACCAGATTTACGATCCGGCCACAACCCAGGCGGCCGAAAACGGCCGCTTTTCGCGCAGTCCGTTTCCCGGTAACATCATCCCCGCCAACCGCATCAGCCCGATCGCAACCAACATTCTCAAGCATTACCCGAAGCCGAATGCGACCGGTACAGCCGACGGCACCAACAATTGGGACCATTCGAACGGCACCAGCCCTGACAATGACTACAATTACATGTTCCGTATCGACCAAAGCACCGGGAACAAAAACCGCCTGTTCGCCCGTGCCACGGTGGGGCGGCGGCTGACGGGGCCGTACCGGCCTTACTGGGATGACATCGCCGTGGGCGAAAACTTTGTCAGTTGGACTCGCACGGGGGCAATCGACGATGTGGTTACGATCACGCCCACAATGGTGCTCAATCTCCGTTACGGGTACAGCCGTTTTCAGAGCGGACACGATCCGCGCAAGTCGGGCTTCGACATAACCCAGTTGGGCTTTCCCGCGACCACGGTGAGACAACTGCAGACCCAGGTAACCGATTTTCCATCGATCAACATCTCGGGGCTTACAGGGCTTGGCAGGGAAGGCCACGATGTCGCCAACGACGACGTTCACTCCATTTTCGCGGGGCTCACGAAGCAGCAGGGCAGTCACGCTTTCAAACTCGGACTCGATATCACTCAGGACCGGGAGAACATCGCCAGCCTGAACGGTCCCGCCGGCAGCTTCACGTTCGATTCGACGTTTACGGGTGGCCCCTTCGACAATTCTCCCTCTTCTCCCGGCGGCGGCGTCGGCCAGGGTCTGGCTGCTTTGTTGCTTGGGCTGCCCAGCACCGGTAACGCAAGCCAGGTCGCATCGCAGGCAATCCGCTCGACGAATTACGCCGTTTATTTGCATGATAACTGGCGGGCCACCCGAAAGCTGACTCTCGATTTGGGCTTGCGCTGGGAATATGAGCAACCGTACACGGAAAGATATGACCGTTCAGTGCGCAGCTTCAACCCGAGCGCCGCACTCCCCATTACGAGTGCGGCGCAGGCTGCTTATGCCGCGAATCCGGATCCAGCGCTTCCGGTCAACCAATTTCATCCGCAGGGTGGGCTGTTGTTTGCGGGTGTCGGAGGAGTGCCGCGCCAGTTTTGGGATGCGTCCGGAAAGTTCGCTCCGCGGTTTGGTATGGCTTATCAGGCGCTTCCGAAAGTCGTTTTACGCGCCGGTTTTGGCATATTCCCGTTCGCCAGAGGATACAATCCCAGCCTGACGGCGCAAAGCTACGCCATTCAGTCGGGCTTCAGCCAGACCACAACACTTGTCCCCACACTCGACAATGGGCTGCATTTCGTTGCAAACCTCGCTTCACCGTTCCCGAACGGAATCACCCCTCCCTCCGGCTCATCGCTCGGCGCGGCGACGTTATTGGGTCAGGCGCTCAGTTACTATAATCCGGCCTATCCTACGCCCTATACTACGCAGTGGAATTTCAACGTACAGACCATGTTGCCGGCGCAACTACTGCTTGAAGTGGGCTATACCGGAACGCACAGCATCAGGACACCGCTGCAGAGGAGCATGGACGCCATTCCTAATCAGTATTTGAGCACGTCTCCTGTACGCGACCAGAACACGATCAATTACCTGACGGCGCAAGTCCCGAATCCATTTGCGGGGCTATTGCCTGGATCCAGCCTCAATACCGCTACGATTCCACGCAGTCAGTTGCTGCTGCCGTTTCCGCAGTTCACCGGTATTACCATGAACGATTATCAGGGCTTTACACGATACAATGCGTTGCAGGTCCGTGTCGAACGCCGGTTCAATAAGGGGTTCACAGTGCTCGCGGGCTATACCTTCTCCAAGAACATAGCCGCCGAGAACTACTATGCCCTAACTAGCGGCGCTTATTTGAATGCAGCGGATCCGACGCCGACCCGGGCGATCGCCGGGATCGACCAAACCCACATGTTCACGGTCACTTCTATGTGGGAGCTGCCGTTCGGGAAGGGTAAACCGCTGCTCAACAAGGGCGGGCTGGCAAATGCGTTTATCGGAAACTGGCAATTGTCGGGGGTGGAGACCGTCCACAGCGGAGTGCCTGCCTTATTCGGTGACGTACTGTTCACGGGGAATCTCAAAGACATCCCGCTCTCCAGCAGCCAGCAGACCCCGGAGCATTGGTTCAACACCAGCGGGTTCGTAACTAACCCGTCGCAGCAGTTGGCAAATAACGTGAGAACGTTTCCGATCCGGCTCTCAGCCCTCCGCACGGGACACTACAACTCGCAGGATATTTCGCTGCTCAAGAACATCTATATTCACGAGAGACACCATTTCCAGTACCGGCTGGAAGCGTACAACGTGTTCAACCATCCGACTGCTTTCACCGGTCTGGTGACAACCCCCACCAGCAGTGCATTCGGTCAGGTGACTGACATGTGGTCGCTCGGCCGGCAGTTGCAAATGGGAATCAAGTACCTGTTCTAAATGCGATTCGGCGGGGCCCGTGCGGCCCGCCCGGAAGTACTTCGAATTCACTGGCACCCGTTTCACGGGGAAGATGGCGGCATATAGGACTACGAATGTGGCTCTATCTCACCATCGGCAGCTCTCACCCGATTGTTTGGTGGATGAGACCAGCCAGTGCAAGGAGCTCTGATGCATATGACACGCCGGCAGTTTACGTTGGCGGCTGCATATGGGATGGCCGGACGCACAGCACCGTCCGCTCCTGTCGCTTCCGCCCCACGCGTGATACGCCAGATAGAGTTCGGCGATTACGGGAGCAAGTTTCTGCGCTTCGGCGATTTGAACGGCGACGGTCTGCCGGAAGTGCTCGCTGTCCAGGTGACTTCGCCGGGTGGTGAGCACAAGGCGATCATCACGTGCCTCACGGCGGTGACCCTGGAAGGCAAAATACTATGGCAGAGCGGTAAGCCCGACCGCCGCAATATCGTCTTTAATGCCGATTATCCGGTGCAAATCTTCGATATCGACCGGGACGGGCAAAACGAAGTCATCTACGTCCCCGACGAACAGAATGTCTTGCATATCCTCGACGGTGCGACTGGAGCGGTGAAGCGAAAGGCGCAGCTTGCGGGCGGACACGACAGCCTGCTATTCGCCGATTTCAGTGGCAGCGGTTACCCGCGGGAATTGCTCGTCAAAGACCGGTACACGAATTTCTGGGTTTACGACAGCGACTTCAAGCTGATATGGTCGAAGCTCAACGTGAACCCCGGGCACTATCCGATGAATTACGATATCGACGGGGATGGCAAGGACGAACTGCTGTGTGGCTACACGCTTTATGACCACGACGGCAAGGAGTTGTGGAGCCACCCCGAGTTCGGTCTGCATGACGATGCGGTGTACATCGAGGATATGGACGGCGATGGCAGGGCCGAGATCGCGATCGCCACGAGTAAGGATGCAGTGCTGCTGGACGCGTCCGGAAAGATTCTGTTCCGAAAGCCGATGGATCACTGCCAGCACGCCCTCATCGGGAAATTCCGCCCGGACCTGCCCGGCAAACAGGTCTGGTACATCAGCCGGCAAGACAAAAACCCGGCGGAAAAATTCCGGTTCTCGCAGGCGACGCTATGGACCAAAACCGGGCAACTGCTGGCCACGGTCCGGGACAACATGTGGTACATGGGAGGCCTGCGGGTGGACAACTGGTCGGGCGCGTTCGGCCAGAACCTCCTGGGGGTGTACAGCCGCGGCTTTTCGCCGCCGGCGTTGTTGGATGCTGACGGGCGGGAAGTGGCGACGTTTCCATTCCCTCCGGCTCTTCGGGAGAAAGGGGCGGGACCGAACGGCAAGGACCTCTACGACGATTATTTCATGCAACACCTCGCCTGCTACGGCGACGAGCGCGAGGAAATTTTCATCTTCAACCATAAGGCGCTTTGGATTTACACCAACACCGCACTCTGGCAGAAGCCTCGGCTGTATAACAACACCTACTATCCCGGCCGGCTCTAAAGCCGGCCGTACCGCTGCCGTCCCGCCTGCTTGGCTCTAGCCGGATCCTCGTGGACAGCCCATAACGGCGCCGACCGCAGCGCCGATGAACAGCTCATTCCACACCGAATCCGAGAACGAACATCCCGGCGATCAAGACCGCGATGCCGGCCCCCAGCCAGCGAAGGGGCTGCCCGCCGACCCCTCGCCATTCGCCGGTGGCAAAGCCGCAACCGACCGTGGTTGCGATCAGAATGGCGTTCCAGAGGGACCATCCGAGGGTAGGTCCCAGGCGGCCGAGCGCGTTCGCCCCCCATCCATAAACGACCACCGATCCAGTCCACAGCAGCGCCATTGCCGCGCCTCCGCCCCACGCTCCCAGGCTCCCTTTCCAGAGCAGGGGGGCACTCCGATTCTTCCTCAGCAAATGGGCGCAGTATCCCAGATTGATCAGGCCACCGGCGGGCAACATCACCAGCCAGACCGCGTTTAGAGCATCATCATGACTTGCTCCGAACGCCATCGCGGAGCGGGCGATGGGTTCTCCGAACGCATACCCGAAGTTGAACATGGCGGAGAGCGCGC
>Ga0070741_10005908_pt1 | contig 26706 bp, 23 predicted proteins | sample Coa_R1_4_FD_66440 | JGI IMG/M metagenome (GOLD analysis project Ga0070741, IMG submission 66440) | Surface soil microbial communities from Centralia Pennsylvania, which are recovering from an underground coalmine fire - Coalmine... | ecosystem: Environmental > Terrestrial > Soil > Unclassified ... | reverse complement strand
GACCGGCATGGATTGAGCGACTTCCTGTACCAGACGCATGCCATCGTCGAAGTTGCCGCGGATCTGGATCACCACGGAGCCGTGCATCATCGCCTGGGAGAGTTTTCCCAGCGCGATCTGCCCCTGTGGAATGAGAACGAAGCATGTCATTCCGGCGCGGGCCGCATAGGCGGCGGCGGAGGCGGAGGTGTTTCCCGTCGAGGCGCAAATGATCGCCTTCGCACCCGCTTCCGCCGCCTTGGTCACCGCCATGGTCATGCCGCGGTCCTTGAACGAGCCGGTCGGATTCAGTCCCTCGAACTTGCACAACACGCGCACGTCGCGCTTGAGCTTCTTCGGCAGGTGCGCCAGCTCAATGAGCGGCGTATTGCCCTCATTGAGGGTGATGACTGGCGTGTCCGCCCGGACTGGCAGGCGGTCGCGGTAGCGGTTGATCAGTCCCGTGTAGTGGTCGGCCATGTTCCGTGTCCCGTTTAGCACTAAGGCGCAGAGGCGCAGAGAAAAGACAAAACAACCGCCAAGGACCCCCAGAAAAGGACGGTTCGATTCTGGAATTCTCGGTGCGCTTGCTGCGCTTGGTGGTTCGCTCGTCCTTTGAAATTCCCTGTGCCTCTGTGCCTCCGTGGTGATTCCTATTTCCCGTCCAGCGACTCGATGCGGATGCGCATGATGCTCCCCGTCACCACCGGCAGCGCCTCGATGCGGGCGAGTGCGGAATTCACGTTCTTCTCGCGGGTCCGGTGGGTCAGCATGATGATGTCGACCTGCTCTTCGCCTTCCGGCGGTTCGCGCTGCAGCATCGCTTCGATCGAGATCGACAAGTCGGCGAGGATGCGCGTGATGTCGGCAAGCACTCCGGGGCGATCGAGGACCCGCATGCGGAAATAGTACGAGGTATCGACCTCGCTCATCGGCAGGATCGGCGTATCCGACAGGCGATCCGGCTGGAACGCGAGGTGCGGCACGCGGTTCTCCGGGTCGGCGGTGTGCATCCGCGTCACGTCGACCAGGTCGGCCACCACCGCCGACGCCGTCGGTTCCGCGCCGGCGCCGGCGCCGTAATACAGGGTCGACCCGACCGCGTCGCCTTGCACCAGGATCGCATTCATTGCGCCCTCGACGTTGGCGATCAGGCGGCGATGCGGAATCAGCGTCGGATGCACGCGCAGTTCGATGCCGTCCCTCACCCGCTTCGTGATGCCTAGAAGCTTGATGCGGTAGCCGAACTCCTCCGCGTAGCGGATGTCCTCCCTGGTCAGCTTCGAGATGCCCTCGGTGTAGGCCTTGTCGAACTGCATCGGGATGCCGAATGCGAGGGCGGCCATGATCGTGAGCTTGTGCGCGGCGTCGATGCCTTCGACGTCGAAAGTCGGGTCCGCTTCCGCGTAGCCGAGGCGCTGCGCCTCTTTCAGAACCTCGTCGAAGCCGAGCCCCTTCTCCCGCATCTCGGACAGGATGAAATTGGTCGTCCCGTTGATGATGCCTGCGATCCACTCGATGCGATTTGCGGTGAGCCCTTCGCGCAGCGCCTTGATGATCGGCACGCCTCCCGCTACGGCCGCCTCGAACGCCACCATGACCCCCTTTTTCTGTGCCGCGCGGAACACCTCGTTGCCGTGCTTGGCCAGCAAAGCCTTGTTGGCGGTGACCACATGCTTGCCGTTTTCGATTGCGGCGAGCACCAGGTCCTTCGCCACGCCGGTGCCGCCGATCAGCTCGACCGCGATGTCGATGTCGGGCGCACGGATCACGTCGAAGGGATCGTCGGTCAGTTCGACTTCCGGTCCCACGACTCCGGCGGCCCTCTCTATATTGCGCGCCGAGCCCATCGTCACCAGGATCTCGCGGCCCGCGCGCCGGCTGATTTCCTCGCGGTTGCGCTTGAGCACCGTGTAAGTGCCACCCCCGACTGTTCCGATGCCGAGCAGCCCGACGTGGATCGGTTTCATTTCAGTTCTTTCTTGAATGAGAAGCCTGTTACGACAAAACCTTCGCGGAAATAGAAGCGATGCGCTCGCGTGCGCTGGCTGCCCGATTCGAGTTCCATAGCCTGGCAGCCGCGCCCCCTGGCGAGGACCTCGAGGTGTTCGAGCAACGCCCTTCCTACGCCGGCGGAACGGCGCACCTCGTCGGTGACCAGGTCGTCGACGTAGAAGCGCCTGCCGGCATGGGTATTCTCGAACACGCGATACACCACCACCCCGACGACCCGCCCATTGCGCTCGGCGACGCACATTTCGCCGCCGTCGCGAAAGATCGCGAGCATTTTCGTCTCGTAATCCGCGGGCATGTCCGGGCGCAGCTGGCGATGGACGGCTTCCGCAGCCGCCAGCAGCCTGCGCGAAACCACCTCCCGGTTCAGTCCAGTCACCTGGACGATCCGCACCGATTCATCTGTCATGGTGGATTGACCGGTACGCCCGGTCCGGTGATCGAGTCTGTCTATCCTGCCGAAGCGAGTCGCGCCGGCTGCAACAATCCGTCCCGGCGGAACATCTCCTTGATGCCCCGTACCGCCTGGCGGATGCGAGCCTCGTTTTCGATGAGCGCGAATCGCACGTGGTCGTCGCCGTATTCGCCGAAACCGACGCCCGGCGACACTGCAACCCTCGCATCGGCCAGCAGCTTCTTCGCGAACGCGAGCGAACCTGCCGGCTTGTACGGGTCCGGAATCTCGGCCCAGATGTACATGGACGCCTTCGGCACTTCCACCAGCCAGCCGGCCTCGTGAAGTCCCTTTGCCAGCACGTCGCGGCGTCTCTGGTACTTCTCGCGGATTTCGCGCACGCAGTCCTGCGGTCCTTCGAGCGCGGTGATCGCCGCGACCTGGATCGGCGTGAACGTGCCGTAGTCGTGGTAGCTCTTGATCCGTGCGAGCGCCGAGACGAGGTCCCTGTTGCCGACCATGAACCCTACCCGCCATCCGGCCATGTTGTAGCTCTTCGACATGGTGAAGAACTCCACCGCGACTTCGCGCGCGCCCGGCACCTGCATGATGGACGGCGCCTTCCAGCCGTCGAAGCAGATGTCCGCGTATGCCAGATCGTGCACCACTAGGATTTCGTGCTCCCTCGCCAGCCCGACTACGCGCTCGAAGAACTCCAGCTCCACGCACATGGCGGTCGGGTTGCTGGGAAAGCCGAGAATCATCATCTTCGGCTTTGGAATCGACTCCCGGATGGCGCGCTGCAGCTCGTCGAAGAAGTCGATGCCGGGCGTCATCCGTACCGACCGGATGTCGGCACCCGCGATTACGGCGCCGTAAATATGGATCGGATAGCTGGGATTGGGCACCAGCACGGTGTCTCCATGGTCGAGGGTGGCGAGCATCAGATGCGCGAGCCCCTCCTTGGAGCCGATGGTCACGATCGCCTCGGAATCCGGATCCAACGCGACGCCGAATCGGCCCTGGTACCAGTTGCAGATCGCCCGCCGCAGCCGCGGAATTCCCTTCGATACGGAATATCCGTGGGTATCGTTTCGCTGCGCCGCCTCGACCAGTTTGTCGACGATGTGCCTCGGTGTCACGCCATCGGGGTTGCCCATGCTCATGTCGACGATGTCCTCCCCGCGCTTGCGCGCCGCCGCCTTCAACTCTCCGGTGATGTTGAAAACGTAAGGCGGGAGTCGCTTGATGCGTGGGAATTCCTTCATTGGCCGCTTTCCGGGGACTCGTAAGCCCTTGAAAGCTATAATGCTACCGGAACCTTCGCCGCACGGCAAAAGCATCCTCCCAGTGAAGCTGCATCTTGCGCATACGGAAGGCCGCAATGCGGTCACCGCCTATGGTCTGGGCTTTGTGGCCATAAACCGGGTTCGTTACGAACGCAGCCTTGTCGTGCTCCCGCACAGGCTAGTGGAAGGCTGGAACGTGTCGGCAGCGCAGGGGCTCAGCATGGAAGCGGTGGCTTTTCTTGCCACGCTGGGCGCAGAAATCGTGCTGATCGGAACCGGCGAGACGCTCAGGTTTCCCCCGCTGTCGACTCTTCGTCCGCTCGTCGATGCCGGTATCGGTTTCGAGGTAATGGACACCAACGCCGCCTGCCGCACCTACAACATCCTGATGGCCGAAGACCGCAAGGTCGCTGCTGCGTTGCTGATCTGAGCGCCGACGCGCGCGGCGGCAGTGCGCGCGCGGTTCGACCTAGGTGTAAAGCCGAAGACGAGCCCGGACGACTGGTGCGCTCACCCGCCGTCGCCCATGCGCCTCGCATGGGCCTCGAGCAGCGGCGGCAGTTCGGCGGTAAAGTCGATTTTCGAAACGAAGCCGTCGCAGCCGGCTCTGAGCGCCTCTTCCCTCGTGGCAGAGTCGGCGTTCAGCGTCACCAGGATCACCGCCGGATGCTCGGGAAGTTTCTTGATCGTCGACACCGCATCCAGGCCGCTCGTGCCGGGCATAGTCTGGTCGAGCAGCACGAGGTCCGGCGCGGCCTCGGGAATTTTCTGCAGCGCTTCCGCCACCGACTGCGCGACGCCCACTACCTTGACCTTGCAGAAGTCGATCAGAAACCGGCTCGCGGCCACCAGGAACAGCGTGTTGTCGTCGATCAGGAAAACCTTCAGCTGGCTCATCGTGAAATACCCGCCGAGAGCGTGTTCCCGGCTGGCAGCACGATAGAGTCGGACGGTTCGGGTGGGTATCGGGAAAGACCCTAGGCGGGGCTTCGAAAATCCTTAAGCCGCAATAGGGGCGACGGCGGGGCATTGCCGCGCATCCGGGCGGCGCAGCGCCGGCGCCCCCGGACTGCACCAGGGCCGGTTGCCGCGCGGGCGGTTTCACACGCAGGCGAGAATCAGGCCTGCAACCCGGCGAGCACCCTTACATGAGCCGCGACGCTGCGCGCAAGCGCGTAGAGCTCGTACCCACCCTCCAGGACCGAAACGATGCGCCCGCTCGCGAACCGCCCAGCGATCTCCACGATGCGCGCGGTGACGAACGAATAGTCCGCCTCCGTAAGATTGAGCATCGCCATGTCGTCGTCGCGGTGCGCGTCGAAACCCGCGGACACGAAAACCATTTCCGGGCGGAACCGCTCGAGCGCCGGCAGCCAGAAATGCTCGACCGTCTCCCGGAACTCGCGGCCGCCGCTGTAGGCGGCGAGCGGAATGTTGACCATGCGCTCCGATCGCCCGTCGACCCCGCTGTACGGATAGAACGGGTGCTGGAAGGTGGATACCATCATCACCCGTTCGTCGTCGCGGAAGATGTCTTCCGTGCCGTTGCCGTGATGCACGTCGAAGTCCACGATCGCGACCCGCTCGAGTCTGTGCGCTTCCAGCGCATGCGCGGCGCCGACGGCGACATTGTTGAAAAAACAGAATCCCATCGCACGGCGCCGCTCAGCATGGTGCCCCGGCGGTCGCACGCTGCAAAATGCATTGTCCGCCGCACCGCCGATCACCAGGTCGGTGGCGGCAAGGACTGCGCCAGCGGCGCGCAGTGCCGCGCGGTAGGTGTGAGGACACATCGCGGTGTCCGGATCCACGTGCACGGTGCCGTGACGCGGGGTGCGCGCCTCGATCTCGTGTACGTAATCGCGACCGTGCACCCGGACAAGCGCATCATGCGAGGCAAGCGGCGCTTCGATCTCGAGCAGATGCTGGATGAGCCCGGTGGCGATGAGATGATCCTCGATCGCCGAAAGCCGCGCCGGACACTCGGGATGATGCGCACCCATGTCGTGCAGGCGGCAGTCGGGATGGCGCAAAAGGGCGGTGGTCATCGGGGATCCTGCCGTCGGCATCTTAGGCGGCACCACAAGCATTGTCCACGCGGGTTGACCGACGCGGCGGTTCGGCTACTCTACCGGCTGATGCCAGCAGCGGCCCGCCAGTGAACCGTCATCCTCTCGCTCCCCTGCTCGTTCCCGGATCGGTCGCAGTGGCGGGCGCGAGCGACGATCGCGCAAGCGTCGGCGGTGCCCTGCTGCGCAACCTGCGCCAGGGCTTCCGCGGGCCGGTCTTCGCAGTGAACCCGCACCGTGCCCTTGTTCTCGGCGAAAAGGCGTGGCCTTCGATCGCCGCGCTTCCCGGGCCGGTGGACCTCGCGCTCGTCGCCACGCCTCCGGAGACGATTCCGCAGGTGATCGAGGACTGCGGTCGGCGTGGCGTGCGCGCCGCCGCGATCCTTACCGCCGGTCTGAGCGATGCGATCCCCGGCGGCGCGCAGCTTGCCGCCGAAACGGTGTCGGCGGCACGCCGTCACGGCGTGCGCCTGCTCGGGCCGAACTCGATCGGGCTGATGCGTCCCGCGCTCGGCCTGAACGCCACCTTCGCGTCCAGCCGCGCGCAGGCGGGACCGGTCGCGCTGGTGGCACAGTCGGGCGCCTTGGTGTCGGCAGTGCTCGACTGGGCCGACACCGACGAAGTCGGGTTTTCCAGTGTCGTGTCGCTGGGTAACAAGCTCGATGTGGACTTTGCAGACGTGCTGGATTTCCTCACGCTCGACGCGGCCACCGAGAGCATCGTGCTCTACATCGAGGGGATTCGCAGCGCGCGCAAGTTCATGAGCGCGCTGCGCGCCGCCGCACGCACCAAGCCGGTGATCGTGCTCAAGGCCGGGCGCGAGCGAGCCGGCGAGCGAGCCGCGCAAACCCACACCCGCTCGCTCGCCGGACGCGACGACGTATTCGACGCCGCACTGCGTCGCGCCGGCGCGGTGCGCGTGCGAACCTTCGTGCAGCTCTTTTCCGCGGCCAAATGCCTGTCCTCGCGCTACCGGCCGGCGGGCAACCATCTCGCGGTGGTCACCAACGGCGGCGGCCCGGGGGTGATGGCGGCGGACTGGGCGAACGAGATAAACATCGAGCTGCCGCCGCTGTCGCCGCAGACGTTCGCGCGCCTGGAGCGCGTGCTGCCGCCCGCATGGTCGCGCGACAACCCGGTCGACCTGCTCGAGGACGCCGACGTCGGGCGCTACCGCGAGGCGATCGAGGCCTGCCTGGAGGATCCGGCGGCAGACGGGCTGCTCGTGATCCTCGCGCCGCAATCGATGACCGAGCCCACGGAAATCGCGCGCTCGCTCGCCGCGGCCACGCGGCGTCACACCAAGCATGTGTTCGCGTGCTGGATGGGCGACCGGCGGGTGCAGGAGGCGCGCGCGCTGCTTGCCGAGGAGCGCATCCCGGTTTTCCGCACGCCCGAGCCGGCGGTGGAGGCGTTCGCCAACGTCACCTCTTTCTATCAGAACCAGAAGCTGCTCATGCAGGTGCCGGGGCCGCTCGCCCATCACGATGCTCCCGACGTCGAAGGCGCGCGCATGCTCATCGAGGCAGCGCTCGCCGAGGGCCGCGCGGCCCTCACCGAGACGGAATCGAAGGCGCTGCTCGCGGCGTTTCGCATTCCGGTCGCGCAGACGACGGTGGCGCAATCCGCCGCGCAAGCGGTGACGATCGCGCAGCAGATCGGCTTCCCGGTGGCAATGAAGGTCAGCTCGTCGGACATCGGCCACAAGGCCGCCGCCGGCGGCGTGCGCCTGAACGTCGGCGGTGCGGCCGAAGCGCGCGCGGCGCACGACGAAATCCTGCGCGCGGCGCGGGCCGCGCAACCGCAGGCGCGCATCGACGGCGTGGCGATCCAGCCGATGGTGGTAAAGCCGCGCGGCCGGGAAGTGCTGCTCGGCCTGTTCACCGATCCGCTGTTCGGACCGGTGGTGGCCTTCGGCGCCGGCGGCGCCGATGTGGAACTGATCGCCGACCGTGCGGTGGCGCTGCCGCCGCTGAACGGCCTGCTCGTGCGCAGCCTGATCTCGCGCACCCGCCTCGGCCGGCGCATTGCGGCGCAGGGCGGCGAGGCCGAGCTCGCGGCGATCGAGGGCGTTCTGCTGCGCGTGTCGGAAATCGCCTGCGAGCTGCCCTGGGTGCGCGAGATGGACATCAATCCGCTGATCGTCGACGCGGACGGCATCATCGCGGTGGACGCACGCGTCGTGATCGCCCCGCTGCCGCCGGCCAACGCGGCGGACCGCTATGCGCACATGGCGGTCTACCCTTATCCGACGCACCTGACCCGCCGCTGGGTGATGTCCGACGGGGTGACCGTGTCGATCCGCGCCATTCGTCCCGAGGACGCCGAGAGCGAGAAGGCTTTCGTGCGCAGCCTGTCGGAGGAATCCCGCTACTTCCGCTTCATCAGCGCGCTGCACGAACTCTCCGACCGCATGCTGGTGCGCTTCACCCAGATCGACTACGACCGCGAGATGGCGCTGGTGACGCTCGCCGGCAACGGCGGGGCCGAGACGCAGATCGGCGTGGCGCGCTACGCCATCGATCCCGATGGCGAGAGCTGCGAGTTCGCGATCGTGGTCGCAGATGAATGGCAGGGCAAGGGCATCGGTTCGCGGTTGATGCAGGCGCTGATCGACGCGGCGCGAGACAAGGGCCTGAAGCACATGCGGGGGCTGGTGCTGCACGAGAACACCAAGATGCTCGCCCTGATGAAATCGCTGGGCTTCGAGATTCGCACCGACCCGGAAGACCCGGCACTCAAATTGGTCGTCAAGCCGCTCGCCGCCGGCTGACCGCGGCGCTGCTGTTGTAAACTGGATTCCGACCGGAACTTCCCTGCCCTCACACTGCCTCAACGGCGGCGCATCGTCGTCTTCGAATCCACATGTCCCGTCCCCTCGCTTCGGTTGTCTCCCAAGTCGACCACATCGTCGTCGGCAAGCAGCGCCAGATCAGCCTGTCGCTCGCCTGCCTGCTCGCGCGCGGCCATTTGCTGATCGAGGACCTGCCCGGCGTGGGCAAGACCACGCTCGCGCATGCGCTTGCCAAGTCGCTCGGTCTGGACTTCCAGCGCATCCAGTTCACCAGCGACCTGCTGCCGGCGGACATCCTCGGCGTGTCAGTGTTCGACCGCGACACTTCCAGCTTCAAGTTCCACCCCGGCCCGGTATTCTCGAACGTGATCCTGGCCGACGAGGTGAACCGCGCCACACCAAAGGCGCAGAGCGCGCTTCTGGAGGCGATGGAGGAACACCAGGTCACCACCGAGGGGCAGACGCGACGGCTGCCCGAACCGTTTTTCGTGATCGCGACCCAGAATCCCTCGTATCAGGTCGGCACGTTTCCGCTGCCCGAATCGCAGCTGGACCGCTTCCTCATGCGCATCCAGCTCGGCTACCCGGATACCGAGGCGGAGCGCATCCTGCTCGAAGGGCGCGAGCGGCGCGACATGATCGCGGATCTGGCCCCGGTGCTCTCCGCCGCCGAACTCATCCAGCTCCAGAAACGGGCGCGGGAAGTGTTCGCCGCGCCGGCGCTGCTCGACTACGTACAGGCGCTCATCTCCTATACTCGCGAATGCGCCGACTTCGTCACCGGCTTGAGCCCGCGGGCGGGTTTGTTTCTGCTCAATGCGGCGCGCGCTTGGGCCTTCATGGATGGACGCAGAGAAGTCATACCCGAAGACGTGCAGGCGGTGCTGCCGAGCGTGGCGGAACATCGGCTTCATTCCGTCAACGGTCTTGCCTCGCTTCCGAGCGCGGAGCTCGCCCAGCGCTTGATCGAGGAAGTCGCGATACCGTGACGATATCGCTTGCATGAGCGGCGTGACTCGCGGAACCGATCGACCGCCGCGGCGCTCGTGGCAGTCATGGCAGTCGCAGAGGCAACCCGTCGCTTCCTCCTCCCTCGTCCCGCGCACGCCGCCGCTTCCTTTTCGCGACCGGATCGGAGACTGGATCTTTCCTCTCAAGGGTCCGGAAACGGCACCGGTGCGGCTGACCCAACGCCGCGTCTACATTCTGCCGACGCGGGCCGGACTGCTGTTCGCGCTGTCTCTCGTCCTGATGCTGATCGGCTCGATCAACTATTCGCTTAGCCTCGGCTATGCGCTCACCTTCCTGCTCGCGGGCGTCGGCGTGGTCTCCATGCTGCACACCTGGCGCAATCTCGCGCACCTGAGTCTGCGACCCGGAAAAGCGGATCCGACTTTCGCCGGCGAGCGGGCCCGCTTCCATATCGCGGTCGAAAACGCCGGACGCCTGCCGCGGACCAGTCTGGCCATCGAATGGCCAGGCCAAGCGCCGGTGCACTTCGATGTCCCGCCAGCCAGCCAGCGCACGGTCGAGGTGTCCCTGCTTGCGGGAAAGCGCGGCCTGCTGCGGGCCGGGCGGTTCCGCATCTTCACCGTCTTCCCGCTCGGGCTGTTCTACGCCTGGGCGAACGTCGAACTGGACCTCAGCTGCGTCGTCTACCCGCAGCCGGAACAGGGGCGGGTTGCCTTGCCGGCGGCGCAGGCCTCGACCGGCGAGGGCGCCGCAGCAGGCAGCGGCGAGGACGATTTCGCGGGGCTGCGCACTTATTACCCGGGGGACGCGCCGAACCGGATCGCCTGGAAAGCCGCCGCGCGCAGCGAACTGCTGCTCACCAAGCAGTTTTCCGGCGCCGCCGCCGCTGAATTGTGGCTCGAATATGCGCAGATACCGGATCGGCTCGGCGTGGAGGGACGGCTCTCGCGCTTGGCGCGCTGGGTGCTAGACGCCAGCATGGCGGGAATGCGCTACGGCCTGCGTGTCCCGAGCCTGGAGATCGGCCCGGCCATCGGCCAAGCGCATCGCACGCGCTGTCTCGAGGCGCTCGCGCTGTACGGGATTGCGCCATGAACGAGCGCGACGCATTGCGAGTTCGCGACCTCGCGTGGCTGCTTCTGTCGGTCGCCGTGGTGATCGCGCCGCACGCCCTGCGCGTTCCGGTGTGGATCGCCGTCTTCTGCGCCATCGCGCTTGTGCTCAGGTTCGAGACCGGCTGGCGCAAGAAAAACCTGCCCGGCCGCTGGCTGCTGACGATGGCGGCGCTCGCCTGCGTGGCGGGCGTGCTCCTGTCCTATCGCACGCTGTTGGGACGCGATTCCGGCGTCGCGCTGCTCATTTTGATGGCCTCCTTGAAGCTTCTCGAAATGCGGCGCAGCCGCGACATCGCGGTCGTGGTCTCGCTCGCCTATTTCATTTCCATCACCAACTTTTTCTACACGCAGACCATCGCCACCGCTTTTTACACGTTCGGCGCGGTCTGGCTCATCACGGCAACCATGGTTGGGCTGCAGCACCGCGTCCAGGCGGCCGACGTGCGCAGGATGATCAGGGTTTCCGGAGTGATGCTGTGGCAGGCGATTCCAGTGATGCTGATACTTTTCGTGCTCTTTCCGCGCGTGCAGGGACCGCTTTGGGGCCTGCCGCAAACGCAGTATTCCGGAAAGTCGGGGCTGTCGGAGACGATGTCGCCCGGCAGCCTGAGCGAGCTGTCGTTGTCCGACGAGGTCGCTTTCCGCGCCCAGTTCGAGGGCTCTCGCCCCTCGGTGAAACAGCTCTATTGGCGGGGACCGGTGATGTGGAGCTACGACGGCCGCACCTGGCGCACCGAGCCGCCCCGCGCAGCCGCGACCGGCGACGCGCGCTACGAGGCGCTCGGCCCCGAGTTGCGCTACAGCGTGACGCTCGAGCCTCACGATCAGCGCTGGCTGTTCCTGCTCGACATGCCTGCGAAGCTCCCGCCCGGCAGCCTGCTCACCGCAGACCTCCAGGTGCTCAACCCAAGGCTGATCCGCAATCGGCTGCGCTACGAAGCGACCTCGGTCACCGCGTATCGATACGGCGCCCAGATCAGCCAGAGCGACCTGCGTCGGGCGCTTGCGCTTCCGCCCGATGCCGCGCCGCGCGCCCGCGGGCTCGCCAGGGACTGGGCGATGGAAAGCTCCGACCCGCGCCGCATCGTCGCGCGCGCGCTGGATTATTTTCGCAGCCAGCCCTACGTCTACACGCTCGCCCCACCGCCGATCGAGGGCGACGCCACCGACGGCTTTCTGTTCGAGACCCGGCGCGGGTTCTGCGAGCACTACGCATCGAGTTTCGTGGTCCTGATGCGCGCCGCCGGCGTTCCCGCGCGCGTGGTCACCGGTTACCTGGGCGGAGAGTTCAATCCGCTCGACGGCTATCTTGTCGTGCGCCAGTCCGACGCGCATGCCTGGGCGGAGGTGTGGATTGCCGGCGAGGGTTGGGTAAGAGTCGATCCGACCGGTGTGGTCTCGCCGCAGCGGGTCGAAACGGGGCTGGCTGCGGCGGTGCCGGCGACCGACCCGTTGCCGCTGCTGCGGCGGACCAGTGCAGCCTGGCTGCGGGAGCTGCGCTATACGTTCGACGCGATGACCAATGCCTGGAACCAATGGGTGCTGGCCTATACACCGGAGCGGCAGCGCAACTTCCTCGGCTCGATCGGCCTTTCGAACGTCGATTGGCAGGACATGGTGATTGCATTGTTCGTCGCCACCGGCGCGGTCCTGCTCGTCGTCGCGCTGGCGATGCTGCGCCGCTTCGCCGCTCCACCCGCAGATCCGGCGCAGCGGATCTGGCTGCGCTTCTGCGACGCGCTGGCGGCACGCGGCGTGACGCGCCGGTTGCATGAAGGGCCGAGGGATTTCGCCCTGCGCAGCGGCACCCAGCTGCCGCGCCTGCGCGCACGCATCGAGCGCGTGGCAAAGCTGTACGTGCGGCTGCGCTACGGCGCGGAGCGCAGCGCCGCGCTCGCAGCCGAACTCAAGCGCGAGGTGGAAGCGGTTAGAACGGCCTAGAGCAGGGTGTCGCGCGACATGCCGCGCCGGCGCAGTATCTTGCGCAGGCTGGCAAGCGCCTCGATCTGGATCTGCCGCACCCGCTCGCGCGTCAGGTTCAGATTGCGCGCCAGCTGTTCCAGGGTCTGGATCTCGAGCCCGTTCAGTCCGTAGCGGCGCTCGATGACGCTGCGGTGGCGCTCCGAGAGTTGCGCCAACCAGGCCTGGACATGGCGCGCAACCTCTTCGTTCTCCAGCCGGACATCGGGGCCGGGCGTGTTCTCGTCGGCGATCGACTCGCCGACGGACAGCATCGGATCGATGTCCAGCGGCGCATCCAGCGAAGTCATGCGTTCGTTGAGCGCGAGCAGCCGCCGCACGTCCGCTGCCGACCAGCCCAGCAGATGCGCCACGTCCTCGGGCGATGCGTCCTTGTCGGAATGCGTTTCCAGGTGGCGCATCGCGCGCAGCACGGTATTCAGCTCCTTGATCACGTGCACCGGCAGCCGGATGGTGCGTGACTGATACATGATCGCGCGTTCGATCGACTGCCGGATCCACCAGGTGGCGTAAGTCGAGAAGCGGAAGCCCCGGCCGGGATCGAATTTCTCCAGCGCGTGAATCAGCCCGAGGTTCCCCTCCTCGATCAGGTCGAGCAGCTGCAGGCCGCGGCCGGTATAGTGCTTGGCGATGTTCACCACCAGCCGCAGATTGTGTTCGATCATTTTCTGCCGCGCGGCGAAATCGCCTTGGTTCGACAGCCGTGCGTAGCTCTGCTCCTCTTCGACGCTGAGCAGCTCGTTCTGGCCGATCTCGTTGAAGTAGAGCTGGGTGACGTCGGAGAGCAGGTCCGCGCTCGGGAAATCCTCGGCCGCCGGCTCCTCCGACGCGGGCAGCGGCTCGCCTTCCTCGTCGGGCGAGGGCAGGTTTTCCTCGTTCATCACGACTTCTCCGGCAGATACTTGAGCGGATCGATGGGCTTGCCCAGACGCCGGATCTCGAAGTGCAGGGCGACCTGGTCGCTGTCCGAATTCCCCATTTCGGCAATCTTCTGTCCTTGCGCCACCATCTGCCCTTCCTTCACCAGCAATTGGCTGTTGTGGGCATAGACGCTGAAATAGGTCGCATTGTGTTTGATGATGATAAGTTTGCCGTAGCCCCGCAGTCCACTGCCGCTGTAGACAACCTTGCCCGGCGCGCTTGCGAGCACCGGCTGCCCCGCCTTCCCTTCGATGCCCACTCCCTTCTGATTCTGATTCGCGCCTTCGCCGAAACCGTAAATCACCTTCCCCGCGGCGGGCCATTCCCACGACAGTTGCTCATCGTGCAGCGCGCTTACGCCGGCCTGGACCGATTTCGGCGCCGCCGCGGCAGCCGCATCGGGCGTGGCGGAAGTGGGGCCCGGAAATGCGAGCGGAATGCTCGCCTGCATCGCCGCGGCTGCCGGTTTCTTTGCCTGTGGAGCGCGAGTCAACTCGGCTAGCGCCTGCTCCGAGTACGCGAGCCTGCGCACCTTGGGTTCGTCGAATGTCGGAATCACCCTGGCAGGCGGTGCCGCCTGCTTGACTGGAGACAATGTGGCCGGCGGCAACGCCACCGGCTCCAGCGCGGGCTGTTCCGTCGACCCGCCCGGCGGGAACATGCGCAACCGCTGGCCGACTTGAATGTACGCGGGATCGGCAAGATTGTTCCAGGCGGCGATATCGCGATAGTCCTGACCGTGATCGAGTGCGATGCTGTACAGCGTGTCGCCTGGCTTGACGACGTAGTATTCGGGCCGCCAGTCGCCTTCGCGGTACGGCGCGATCGTCGGTTGATCGACGGTTTTTACTGCCGCGGACTGCGGCTGCGCCGGCTCCAGCCTGGGTGCAGGCGGCTTTTGCACCGGCGGCACCACCACCGGTTGCTGCGTAGCCGGTCGAGCCGGTTTGGAACCGGTGGCAACCGCCGCTGTGGAAGGCACGGACGTCGGCGCCGCCGCCGGCGCCGCGGGGCTGCTTTGAGCCGATGCCGCGACCCGAGATGCCGGAGTGCGCTCGACGATCGGCGCAGGCAGGCCGGAAGACGCGCAGCCTGCGACGATCAGTGCGCTCCACGCGACCAGGATCGAGCCCGAAATCGGCAGCCGCATCACGTCGAAACCCCCGCGAGCAGCGGCACGAATTTGACGTCGTCGAGGGCGGCCTGCTCCATTCCTGAAGCCGTGCGCGTGATCACGACCAGCCGCTGCTCGCGCGCCCCCAACGGCAATACCAGCCGTCCGCCGTCGGCGAGCTGTTCTATCAGCATCTCCGGGACTCGAGTCGCGGCGGCCGCCATCACGATGGCGTCGAATGGCGCGAGCTCCTTCAGACCGAAATGGCCGTCGGCGTGCTTGAGCCTGATATTGCGCAACCCCAGTTCGCGCAACCGCACGCGCGCCTTCGATACCAAGCCTGCGATGCGCTCGACCGAGTACACCTCCCTCGCCAGTCGCGACAGAATCGCCGCCTGATAACCGCAGCCGGTGCCGATCTCCAGCACCCGCCCGACGGGCCTGCCGGCGCGCACCAGTTCGCACAGGCGCGCGACAGTGAAGGGATGCGAAATGGTTTGCCCGAAGCCGATCGGCAGCGACACGTCGTCATAGGCACGGCTCGCCAGCGCCTCATCGACGAACACGTGACGCGGCACTTCCCCCATCGCTGAAAGGACGACTTCGTCGCTGACGCCTTCACCGCGCAACCGCTCCACCATGCGCAGCCTCGTGCGCTGCGAGGTCATGCCGATTCCCGATGGACGCATGTTCATTTCCCACCAGCCGCCCGGGCGAGCTTCGCATCGAGCAGCCACTGCCGCGCGCGGTCCAGGCTCGCGTATTGAGTGAGGTCGATTTGCAGCGGCGTGATCGACACTCGGCGGTCGCCCACCGCGTGAAAGTCCGTGCCCTGGCCGGCATCCTGCGCATCGCCGGCGGCACCGATCCAGTACACCGTTTCTCCGCGCGGGTTGCTCGCCTTCACCACACCTTCCGCCCGGTGGCGGCGGCCGAGCCGAGTGACTTCGAACCCGGACAGGCTTTCGTACGGGACGTCGGGTACGTTCACATTGAAGAGTACGGGCGAGAGAAACGGGGCACGCTGGAAGCGCTCGATCAACTCGCAAGCCACCCGAGCCGCCGCCGGATAGTTCCCGCCGTGCTTGCTCGCCAGCGATACCGCAATGGACGGGATGCCGAGCAGGAAACCCTCGGTGGCCGCGGCCACCGTTCCGGAGTAAATGGTGTCTTCGCCCATGTTGGCGCCGTGATTGATGCCCGAGATCACCATATCCGGCTGGCGGTCAAGCAAACCGGTGACGGCAAGATGCACGCAGTCGGTGGGCGTGCCGTTGACGTAGAAGAAACCCGTGTGGGAGCGCTTGACGGCGAGCGGACGATCCAGCGTGAGGGAGTTGCTGGCAGCGCTGCGGTCGCGTTCGGGGGCGACCACCACGACCTCGGCGAGCCGGGAAACCGCCTCCGCGAGGACCGCTAACCCGGGCGCGAAGTACCCGTCATCGTTGCTCAGGAGAATGCGCATGTCTGGCCGCCGATATCACGGCCGAGGCGGATGAGCGAAGCCCGAATGGCAGAACAGGAAGCACACTCTCCGGTCCATCCATTCTTTGCGCGTCTTCGCTTCCTTGAGAATGTCTCGCGTCGGGGGATTGGTCGGGGCGGCGAGATTCGAACTCGCGACCACCTGCACCCCATGCAGGTACGCTACCAGGCTGCGCTACGCCCCGTGACAGGCGCGGATTATATCAGAGCGTCGATCGCGATCACGTGCGAAGAAGGTCGATCACCGCCTGGATTTCGCGTCGGACTAGAACGTTGCCCGGACGCGCCGGCGGCTTCTCCGCCGTCGATACCTGATCGAGCCGGGCGCGCGCACCGCTGATAGTGAAGCCCTGCTCGTAGAGCAGTTCCCGAATGCGGCGGATAAGCAGAACCTCGTGGTGCTGGTAATAGCGGCGATTGCCGCGCCGCTTCACCGGCTTGAGCTGGGTGAATTCCTGTTCCCAGTAGCGCAGCACGTGCGGTTTCACGCCGCAAAGCTCGCTTACTTCACCGATCGTGAAGTAGCGCTTGGCGGGGATCGGAGGCAGCTGCGCCTTACGGCTGCTGCTGTGATTGCTGCTGTTGCTGCTGCTCTCCATTGTAGTTTTTCTCGACCATCGCCTTCAGCTTCTGGCTGGCGTGGAAGGTCACCACGCGGCGCGCGGTGATCGGTATCTCTTCCCCGGTCTTGGGATTGCGGCCGGGACGCTGCGGCTTGTCGCGAAGCTGGAAGTTGCCGAATCCGGAGAGCTTCACGCCCTCCCCGCGTTCCAGCGCCAGTCTGACTTCCTCGAAGAAAGACTCGACCATATCCTTGGCCTCGCGCTTGTTCAGACCGACTTTTTCGAACAACAGATCCGCCAGGTCGGCTTTGGTGAGTGTCATGGGTTCCCCTTATTGCCTGAGCTTGGCACCGTATTGTTTTTCCAGGACCTCGCGCAGACCCGCCATCGCGGCGTCCACTTCGGCGTCGGTGAGAGTTTTTTGAGTATCTTGCAATAACACTCGGAAAGCAAGACCTTTTTTCCCCTGGCCGATACCTTTGCCGCGGTACACGTCGAACACCGCTATATCGTCCACGATGGCAGCCTTGCGGGTCATCAAACCATCCAGAATGGCCTGCACGGGCAGATCTGCGCTCACCTCGACGGCGATGTCGCGCCGCACCGCGGGGAACCGCGACACCGCCTGGTAGCGGGGCACATCGATGCGCGACAACGGCTCGACATCCATTTCGAACAGCGTGACAGGCCCCGGCAGCTCGTACTTCAGCCGCCACTGCGGATGCAGCTCGCCCACCCATCCGACCGCGGCACCGTCCAGCACGACCCGGGCGCTGCGGCCCGGATGCAACGCAGGATGCGCCGCCGCCTCAAAGCGTGCCCGCCGCGGCGCCAGCACCGCCTCCAGATCGCCTTTCATGTCGTAGAAATCCACGTCTCGCTCCGGCTCACCCCATTGCTGCTCGTACGCCGGGCCAAAGGCGGCCGCAGCCACCCGCATCGGCTGTCGCAAGCCCGCCACCGAGAATGGCGTGTCCGTGGCTCCGGGATCGCGCAGGAACACCCTTCCGACCTCGAACACGCGGATACGAGGCAGTTTGCGTGCCAAGTTGTAACGCAGGTTTGCGACCAGTGAGCCGATCAGTGTCGAGCGCATCACCGAGAGATGGCTCGCGATCGGGTTCAGAAGCCGGATCGGGTTCGCTTCGCCGCCGAAATCCGCTTCCCACTGGGCGTCCACGAAGCTGAAGTTGATGACTTCCTGATAGTCGCTGCCGGCGAGCCGTTCGCGCAAAGCCGGCAAGGACAGCCGCGCCTCGGCACGCGTGTGCATGCGGGCGGGTGCACGCGGCGGGTTCGCCGGAATGCGCTCGAAGCCATGCATACGGGCAACCTCCTCGATCAGGTCTTCCTCGACCTCGAGATCGAAACGATATGACGGCGGGGTCACGACAAGCGTCTCCCCCCGCTTCACGCAAGGCAGCGCTAGGCGAGCAAATGCATCCGCCATCTCCGGTTCGGGGATGGGGACGCCGATGACCTTTCGTGCTCGCGCGACCCGCATCACCACCGGTTTGCGTTCAGGGAGCCGCTCGACCTGATCCACGGTCGGCCCGGGCTCGCCGCCGCAGATTTCGAGTAGCAGCGCGGTCGCGCGTTCGATTCCGGCGATGTTGTTGTCGAAGTCCACCCCGCGCTCGAAGCGGTGCGCGGCGTCGCTCGCGAAGTTCCAGCGCCGGGTGCGACCCGCAATCGCGTCCGGGAAGAAGAATGCCGCCTCGAGAAAGACATTGCGCGTGCCGGAGTCGGCCTTGGTCGCGTTCCCGCCCATGATGCCGGCAAGCCCGATCACGCCGGAATCGTCCGTGATGCACAGCACCGACTCATCGACTTCCACTTCGCGCTCATTGAGCAACAGGACCTTCTCGCCCCTGATGCCGAAGCGGACAGTTATCGGACCGCGGAGCTTGTCGAGGTCGTAGACGTGAAGCGGCCTGCCCAGCTCCAGCATCACGTAGTTGGTCACATCGACCAGTGCGGAAATGCTGCGCTGCCCGGCCCGCTCCAATCTTTGCTTCATCCAGTCCGGCGTCGGGGCGGCCGCGTCGACGTTGCGAATGACGCGGCCGGTGAAGCGTCCGCAGCCCTGCGCATGCGTGATGCGCACCGGGTGCGTGGCGCCGATCTTGGGCGGCACGTGCGGCGTCACGGGGGGCCGCAGCTTTGCGCCGGTCAGCGCCGCCACCTCGCGCGCAACCCCCAGCACCGACAGGCAGTCGGCGCGGTTGGGCGTGAGCTTGATGGTAAAGACGTGATCGTCGAGCGCCAGCCAGTCGCGCAAGTCCCGCCCAACGGGCGCCTCCGCGGACAGCTCCAGCAACCCCGAGCGATCCTGCGACAGTCCCAGCTCACCCGCGGAGCACAACATCCCCTGGCTTTCCACGCCGCGCATCGTCGCGACCTTGATCTCGAGCGGCGTACCGTCCTTGCCCGGAAGCCGCGCACCCGGCCTGGCGAGCGGGACATTCATCCCCGCGCGCACGTTGGGTGCACCGCAGACTACGGTAAGCAGCTCTTTACCGGCGTCTACCCGACAAACGGTAAGCCTGTCGGCGTTCGGGTGCTTCTCGACGACAAGCACCTTCGCCGTCACCACGCCCGTGAAATGTGGCGCAACCGGATCACAGGACTCGATCTCCAGGCCTGACATGGTCAACAGATGCGCCAGTTCCGCCGTCGACGCCGGCGGGTCGACCATGCTGCGCAGCCAGCTCTCGGGAATCTGCATGACGCGTCAGGCGAACTGGCGAAGGAAACGCAGGTCGCCGTCGTAGAACAGGCGAAGGTCGGTGATGCCATAACGCAGCATCGTCAGGCGTTCGAGTCCCGAGCCGAAGGCGAAACCCATATAGCGTTCCGGATCGAGGCCGAAATTACGCACCACGTTGGGATGCACTTGGCCGGCACCGGAGATCTCCAGCCATTTGCCCTCGAGCGGTCCGCCGGCAAACTTCATGTCGATCTCCGCCGAGGGTTCGGTGAAGGGGAAGAACGAGGGCCGAAAGCGCACCCGCAACTCGTCCGTCTCGAAAAAGCGGCGCAGGAAATCGGTATACACACCTTTCAGATCGGCGAAGCTGATGTCCTCGTCTATCCACAGCCCTTCGACCTGGTGAAACATCGGCGAATGGGTCGCGTCCGAATCGACCCGGTAGGTCCGGCCGGGCGCTATGGCCTTAATCGGCGGCATGTGCATGCGCGCGTAGCGCACCTGCATCGGGCTCATGTGGGTGCGAAGCAGCAGCGGCTGCCCCTTGGAATCGGCGCCTTCGACGTAAAAGGTATCGTGCATCGAGCGGGCAGGATGGTTCTCCGGCTGGTTCAGCGCGGTGAAGTTGTACCAGTCGCTTTCGATCTCCGGACCGTCGGCGACGTCAAAGCCAACCGATCCGAAAATCTCCTCGATGCGCTGCCAGGTGCGAATCACCGGATGAATGCTGCCGCGCCCCCGCCTCCGCCCCGGCAGCGTCACGTCCAACGAATCTGCGGCAAGCTGCCGAGCCAGTTTCTCGTTCTGAATCGCAGCGCGACGTGCTTCGAGCAACCGCTCGACCGCCTCCTTGACTTCGTTGATGCGTGCGCCCGCCTGCGGCCGCTCGGAGGCGGGTAATCTTCCAAGTCCTTTCAACAGCCCGGTCAACACCCCGGTCTTGCCCAGGAAACGGGCCTTGACCCGATCCAGTTGCGCGAGGTCGCCTGCCGCTTCGAATGCGGCCTGCGCGTCAGCGACGATGTGTCCGATATCTTTCATACCTGTAGCAACAAAAAAAGGAGGCTCGAAAGCCTCCTTCTCCGTGCATCGATGGCCTAGGCGCCGAGGCTCGCTTTCGCCTGAGCCGCGATCTTGGCAAACGCGGCCTTGTCGAAAACGGCCAAGTCGGCCAGCACCTTGCGATCGACCTCGATCGCCGCCTTTTTGAGGCCGTTGATCAGCCGGCTGTAGGAGAGGCCGAACTCGCGGGCTGCGGCATTGATGCGCACGACCCAGAGCACGCGAAATTCGCGTTTCTTGGCGCGCCGGTCGCGATACGCATATTGACCTGCCTTCATCACCGCCTGCTTGGCGACGCGATAGACGTTCTTCCTGCGGCCGCGAAATCCCTTCGCCTGTTGAAGCACCTTCTTATGGCGGGCGCGGGCCGTTACGCCTCTCTTGACACGTGGCATTTCCCGGTCTCCTTACGCGTAGGGGAGCATGTCACGAACGTGACGTGCGTCACCCGGGTGCACTGTGGTCGTCCCGCGCAGATGTCGCTTGCGCTTGGTGGACTTCTTCGTGAGGATGTGGCGCAGATTGGCCTTAGCACGCCTGATACGTCCCGTTCCCCCGATGCGGAAACGCTTGGCGGCGCCGCTCTTGGTCTTGAGCTTCGGCATGTTTCACAACTCCTTTTCTAGCCTGACGCCGGGTGGCAAATTGCACTTGGAACCCAAACGTCACTTGTAACGGGCGATACGCGGTCCAGCTTTGCGGGCCCCACCGCCCGTCAGGCAGCCCGCGCTTCAAATTTACTTGTGCTTCTTGGGGGCAAGTACCATTACCATCTGCCTGCCCTCCAGCTTCGGAAACTGTTCTACCTGTCCATACGGCTCGAGGTCGGCCTTCACGCGCTCGAGCAGCTTCACCCCGAATTCCTGATGCGCCATCTCGCGTCCGCGGAAACGTAGAGTGACTTTTGCCTTGTCCCCATCGCCCAGGAAACGGATCAGGTTGCGCAGCTTGATCTGATAGTCGCCTTCGTCGGTACCCGGCCGGAACTTGATCTCCTTTACCTGGATCTGCTTCTGCCTGAGCTTTGCCTCGTGCCGTTTTTTCTGCTCGGTGTACTTGTACTTGCCGTAATCCATCAGCCGGCACACCGGCGGTTTTGCAGTCGGTGCAATTTCGACCAGATCGACCTCGTGCTCCTCGGCCATCGCCAGTGCCCTGTCGATCGGCACGATGCCCACCTGCTCTCCATTGGCGCCGATCAGCCGGACCTCGGGCGCGGTTATCTCGCCGTTGATCCTAACGTCCTTGTCCTGAGCTATACGCGGTTCTCCTTCGCCAAAAAAAATTACGCCGCACCCCCCGGAAGCTCGGATTTGAGCCGCGCCACCAAGGCATCCAACGGCATCTGTCCGAGATCGCCATTTCCCCGGGTACGTACGGCGACCGTTTTCGCTGCCACTTCCTTGTCACCGACGATGACCTGATAGGGCAGCTTCTGCAAACTATGTTCGCGAATTTTATAGGTTATTTTTTCGTTCCTCAAGTCTGCCCCAGCACGCAGCCCGACGCTACGCAACTGCTCGGTCACTTCCTCGGCGTAGGCAGCCTGATGCTCCGATATGTTCATCACCACCACCTGTTGGGGCGAGAGCCACAGAGGCAGCGCCCCGGCATAGTGTTCGACCAGAATTCCGATGAAGCGCTCCATCGAACCGACGATCGCCCGATGCAGCATCACCGGCACCTTGCGCGCATTGTTCTCGGCCACATACTCCGCTCCGAGGCGATCGGGCATCATGAAATCGACCTGAATGGTGCCACACTGCCAGGCGCGACCGATGCTGTCCTTGAGGTGGTACTCGACCTTGGGACCGTAGAACGCTCCCTCCCCCGGCAGTTCCTGCCACTGCACTGCGCAGCTGCGCAGCGCTTGGCGCAGCGCATTTTCCGCGTTGTCCCAGATTTCCTCGGCTCCGAGCCGCTTCTGCGGTCGAAGCGCGAGTTTGATCGTGACGTCGTGGAATCCGAAATCGCCATACACCTTCAGCGCCAGCCGATGAAACGCCACCACTTCGGACTCGATCTGCTCGGGCGTGCAGAAGATGTGTCCGTCGTCCTGGGTAAATGCCCGTACCCGCATGATGCCGTGCAGCGCCCCGGAGGGCTCGTTGCGATGACAGGTGCCGAACTCACCGTAGCGCAAGGGCAGATCCCGATAGCTGCGCAGCTCGCTGTTGAAGATCTGCACGTGCCCCGGGCAGTTCATCGGTTTGACCGCGTAATCCCGATTCTCCGACGAGGTGAAGAACATGTTTTCGCGGAAATTGTCCCAGTGTCCGGAACGCTGCCAGAGGCCGACATCCAGGATTTGCGGGCAGCGCACTTCCTGGTAGCCGTTGTTGCGATACACGAAGCGCATGTACTGCTCGACCTGCTGCCAGACCGTCCAGCCCTTCGGATGCCAGAACACCATTCCCGGCGCCTCGTCCTGGATGTGGAATAGGTCGAGTTGCTTGCCTAGCCTGCGGTGATCTCGCTTTTCGGCTTCCTCGATCCGGAGCAGGAAGGCGTCGAGATCCTCTTTTCTTGCCCACGCGGTGCCGTAGATGCGCTGGAGCATCTCGTTCCTCGAATCCCCGTGCCAGTAGGCGCCGGCGAGCTTCAGCAGCTTGAAGACCTTGAGCCTGCCGGTCGAAGGCACATGCGGGCCGCGGCAAAGGTCGACGAAATCGCCTTGGCCATACAGCGAAATGGTTTCGCCATCGGGAATCGATTCGATGATCTGCGCCTTATAGTGCTCGCCCTGGCTCTTGAAAAAATTGATCGCTTCGGTGCGATCCATTTCCCTGCGCACGACCTTGTAGTCGCGCCGGGAAATTTCCGTCATGCGCGTCTCGATCGAGGCCAGGTCTTCCGGGGTGAACGACCGCTTGTACGAAAAGTCGTAATAAAAGCCGTCTTCGATCACCGGACCGATTGTCACCTGTGCATCGGGGAAGAGTTCTTTCACGGCGTGCGCGAGAAGGTGCGCCGTCGAATGCCGCAGGATCTCGAGCCCGTCCGGGTCGTTTGGGGTAACGATGGCCACGTCGGCGTCGGTATCCACCACGAAAGACGTGTCCACGAGCCTGCCGTTGACCCGACCGGCAAGTGCGGCACGCGCCAGGCCTGCGCCGATCGACGCCGCGACCTCCGCCACCGAAACCGGATTCTCGAACGCCTTCTTCGATCCGTCAGGGAGACGAATGACCGGCATGCGGCTGTCCTCTAATTACCTGCGGCCACAAAAAACAACAGAAGCCAGACAACAGACGAGACGCTTCGTCCCCTGTCCTCTGACTTCTGTCCTCGGGTGTGGTAGGCGCGATTGGACTCGAACCAACGACCCCCACCATGTCAAGGTGATGCTCTAACCAGCTGAGCTACGCGCCTGATGAGGCGCGAATTCTATCCGAAAAGCAAGCGCCGGTTCAAACGCTTTCAGCGGCGGCGGGCGCGCGTCACACCGGGCAGCTCGCGGAGCAGCTTCAGCAGCCGCTCGAGCTGCACGAGGCTGTCGATTTCCAGCGTGAGGGCGATGCGCGCGCTGAGGTCCCTCGCATGGGAGCTGCTGGAAACCACGCGCGCCTTCTCGCGGGAGAGCACGTCGAGGACATCGCGCATCAGTGTCGGCTGGCTGCCGCCCAGGATCTCCACGTCCACGGCAAAGCGGCTGTCCTGCGACTGCCGGCCCCATTCGGCAGCGATCAGACGTTCGGCCGGCAACCTCGCGACATTGCTGCAGCCCGACCTGTGCACGGTCACCCCTCTTCCCCTGGTTACGAAGCCGATGATTGGATCGGGCGGCGCGGGTTTGCAGCAGCGCGCAAGCTGGGTAAGCAATTTGTCCACCCCGACGATCAAGATTCCGCTCGCCCCTGCTTGCGGTTTGCTCGCCGCAAGCGCCGCGGCTGCTGCCGGCTCCGCCGCCGTTCGCGCCGCCTCCCCGCGTACCGCGGTCTGCAGCTGTCTTGCGGTGATCTCGCCCCGCGAATACGCGGTGAACAGTTCGTCCGGTTCGGCGAAGCCCAGCGCAATCGCCAGATCTTCGAGGCGCATGGCCGATCGTCCCAGCCGAGCCAGCTCCTTCTCCAGGTGCGCCCGTCCCTCCGCCAGCGACTGCTCGTGGGTCAGATTGTGGAACCACTGCCTGACCTTGGATCTCGCGCGGTTGCTGCGGATGAACCCGAGCTGCGGATTCAACCAGTCACGGGAAGGTCCTCCTTCCTTCGCGGCGATGATCTCCACCACCTGTCCGTTGCTCAGCGCGTGGCTCAACGGGACCATCTGGCCGTTGACCTTCGCCCCACGGCAGCGATGGCCAAGTTCCGAGTGGACGTGATAGGCAAAATCGACCGGCGTCGCGCCGCGCGGCAGGTCGATCACGCGTCCCTGCGGCGTCAGCACGTAGATCGAATCCTCGAACAGCTCGGCGCGGAATGACTCCGCCGGATCGGTGGCAACGGGAAGCTCCTCGCTCCAGCCGAGAATCTTGCGCAGCCACGAAATCTTGGAGTCGTAGGTCGCATCCCGGCGCGACGCCTCCTTGTAGCGCCAGTGCGCCGCCACGCCGAACTCCGCATGCCGATGCATCTCGTGAGTCCGTATCTGTACCTCCAGCACCTTGTTCTCCGGCCCGAGCACCGCGGTATGCAGGGAACGATAGTCGTTGGATTTCGGCTTGACGATGTAGTCGTCGAATTCGCCCGGAATCGGCGTCCAGATGTCGTGCACCAGGCCAAGCACCGTGTAACAGTCCTTGACGTCGTCGACCAGCACCCGTACGGCGCGAACGTCGGACAGTTCTTCGAAATCCACCCGTTTGCGCTGCATCTTCTTCCAGATGCTGTAGATGTGCTTGGGACGCCCGGTCACCTCCGCGCGGACTCCGGCGCGCGCAAGTTCCTCGCGCAGCAACCGCACCACGACCTCGATGTACGCTTCGCGGTGGACGCGCTTCTCGTCCAGCCGGCGCGCGATGCTCTTGTAGGTAACCGGATCCTGGCAGCGCAAACTCAGATCCTCCAGCTCCCACTTGAGCTGCCAGACGCCAAGGCGGTTGGCGAGCGGCGCGAACAGCTCCAGCGTGTCCTGCGCCGCTTCTTCCCGCTCGCGCTGTCCGCCCGCCGCCGCCAGATGGCGCAGCAGTTGCACCTGGTCGGCAAGCTTGATCAACACCACACGCACATCCTGCACCATCGCGAGCAGCATTTTGCGCAGCGCTTCCAGTTGCGCCGATTTGCCGGAGGAGCGCGCCACGAGATCGGCGCGGCCGCGCAGCGCCTGGATCGGTGCCATGCTCGACACGCCGTGCACCAGCGACAGCGCGCGCGCGCCGAACGTTCGCTGCAGGTGCTCGCGCTCCTCGCCTTCCTGCTCGCCGCAGCCCAGCAGCAACGCGGCAACCAGCGACTCGGCATCGAGGCGCAGCGTTCCCAGAATCTCCGCCACGCCGCGGACGTGATCGATCCACGCCTCGCCGTCCGGCTGCGTCCGGCCGGCGTACTTTCGCTGCGCCCAATCCCAGGCAAGCGCGAGGGCTTCCCGCTCCGCCGGCGGAAAACGTTCCGCCAGCGCGGCAAGCCAGTTTTCCGAGCCGATGTCGCGCTCGACTCCCACTGCTTTGAGCATGCCCTATCTCGTGTGCCAGTACCGAGGCGCCGCGCGGCGCCAGTCCTGTACCTGCACGCCATCCTGTTCGAATCGGAAGGTCAGCGCGCCGCCGACGTCCGTCCGCAGCGCCTGCGCACCCCCCGCGCGGTAGCGTGCGACGACCGCCGGGTGCGGGTGACCGAAACGGTTTCGGTATCCGGCCGCAAATACGACATACCTCGCGCCGACCGCGCGCACGAACTCGGGGGTGGAAGAGGTGCGGCTGCCGTGATGAGGGGCCAGCAGAATCTGCGCCGCGATCCCCTGCGATGCTCCTGCGAGCAGCTCCCGCTCGGAACGCCTCTCGATGTCGGCCGCGATGAGCGCTGCGCCGGAGGCCGTGGCAAGACGCAGCACGCAACTGCGGTCGTTGTCCTTCACTCCGGCGTCATTGTAACTGTCACGCTTCGGATGCAGAACTTCGAACTCGACTTCATCCCACTGCCACCGCTGCCCGGCCTCGCAACGCGCGGAGAGGACCGCCGCGGCGTGCAGCGGATGCCCGGACGGCAACGAGGACAACAGCCGCGCGACCGGAATGGCGTCGAGCACCGAGGCAGCGCCGCCGGAATGATCCGTGTCGTCGTGACTGACGATCATCGCGTCGAGCCGCC